>TARA_R110002012_G_scaffold11633_3_pt1 | contig 11411 bp, 10 predicted proteins | sample TARA_R110002012 | Tara Oceans TARA_R110002012 (sample SAMEA4396515) | marine metagenome | biome: Westerlies Biome; feature: [DCM] deep chlorophyll maximum layer (ENVO:01000326); material: water (ENVO:00002006), including particulate matter (ENVO:01000060) such as... | depth 40 m
GCCGGTCAGCCGTTGCCTGAGGTGAAGCCCATTCTTGAACTCAATCCCAGCCATGCGTTGGTCGAGCGTCTGGAAGGTGCGGATGGCGATCTGTTCACTCAGCTCTCCTACATACTGCTGGATCAGGCCATCATTGCCGAAGGTGGCCATTTAGATGATCCTGCTGCCTATGTGAAACGTCTGAATAGCGTGTTGACCGCCTAGTTGACTGGTTCGCGCTAAGACATTATCACTGTCAGTATTACCCTCCCGGCCCGTTGGTTACCCCAGCGGGCCGCCTGTATTGAGATGCTGGTTTTGATAAAGTGGTTGTCTACGCTCTGCAAGACTTACTAGGACATCATCATGGCTGAGCAGCAAATCAATGTCACCGCACCCATCAACGTAGCGGTGTTGGGTGGCGGAAGTTTTGGTACGGCACTGGCGAGCATTGCCGCCGATAACGGCGCTCACGTTCGCCAGTGGATGCGTGACGAAACCCTGGTGGCACAAATAAATCAAGCGCATTGCAACGGGCGCTACCTACCGCATTACGCGATGAACCCAGCCGTCCAAGCCTCCACTGACCTTCAAACCGTATTGGCCGATGCAGCGTTGGTGTTGATTGCCATTCCATCCAAGGCTTTTCGTAGCGTGGTGCAGCTCGCTAAAGCCTGGTTGACGCCCGATCAAATATTGGTAAGTACCACGAAAGGCATTGAGCAAGACGGCTTTTTGCTGATGAGCCAAGTGCTTGAGCAGGAAACAGGTTTTACTCATATTGGGGTGATTGCGGGGCCAAACCTGGCGTCAGAAATTGCCGATAAACAGCTAACCGCCACCGTGATTGCCAGCGCTGATCCACTAACGCGTACTCGGGTTCAGCAGGCGTTAGGCTGTCGTTACTTTCGTGTCTACGCCAGTGATGACCGTCATGGTGTCGAGCTAGGTGGCGCACTAAAGAATATTTATGCCATTGCCGCGGGCATGGCGGCGGCGCTGGGCATGGGTGAAAACACCCGCAGCATGCTGATGACCCGCGCCCTTGCTGAAATGAGCCGCTTCGCGGTCGCCCAAGGGGCGAATCCCATGACGTTTTTGGGCTTGGCGGGCGTTGGCGACTTGATCGTTACCTGTTCATCTAACCTGTCGCGTAATTACCGTGTGGGTTATGCCATTGGAGAGGGGCGCACGCTTGAAGAGGCCGTCGATTCGCTTGGCCAAGTCGCAGAAGGCGTCAATACCGTTAAACTGGTATGTGCCAAGGCTAGCGACATGGGCGTGTATATGCCGTTGGCTGAAGGGCTTAAACATGTGCTGTTTGATGGCGTACCGGCGCAGGATATGGCGCGCACGCTGATGATGGGGGAGCAGAGTAGTGATGTAGAGTTCATTTTATCTCGTGAAGCCGTCCAGCAGGCCCACCGTGACCCCGCTTTGCAAAAGCCGGCGGCTCACGATTCAACCCAACACACCAAAGGAGACGGGCATGGCTAAGGTGTTGATCATGCGCCACGGCGAAGCGGCACCAGGGCATCCCGATCATACGCGTCGGTTAACGGCACGCGGCAAGCAGGAAGTGACCCGAATGGCACGCTGGCTGGCCGAACGGGTAGCTAATGGCGAACTGCGCATGCCACGATTTTATGCCAGTCCCTACGTCCGGGCGCAGCAAACAGCGCAGTTGCTGTGTGATGAACTGGGGGCATCGCTTGAAACGCTGGAGATTATTACCCCTGACGATGCTCCTCGCGGGGTGAGCGATTGGTTGATGAGTGAGCCTGAAAACGTTCCGCTTATGCTGGTCAGCCATATGCCTTTAGTTGGCGAGCTTGCTGGGTTACTGGTAGAGGGCAGCGCTGCTCAGGGCCTTGGTTTCCCTACGGCCGCCGTTGCAGAGCTTGAGGCTGACGTATGGGCCGCAGGGTGTGCCAGGCTAACGGGGTTTACCCAGCCCAGCCAGGTGGGGTAAAAAAACGGCTGCCGAGGCAGCCGTTAGTCGTTAGACACGTTCAGATCAACACTGTTGTTACAGCAGAGCGTCCAGTTTCTCCTTGAGCACCCCGTTTACCTGCTGGGGGTTGGCAGTCCCACGCGACGCCTTCATCACCTGACCGACAAAGTAGCCGATCATCTTGCCGCGTTTTTCCGGCTCTGAATCGCGGTACTGGGCAACTTGGGCAGGGCTGTCGGCGATCACCTGATCGATCATCGCTTCAATGGCGCCGGTGTCGGTTACCTGCTTTAGCCCCTTAGCTTCAATGACATCATCAGCGGATTCGCCCTGGCCATTCCAGAGCGCCTGGAAGACCTCTTTGGCGGCTTTGCCGTTAATGGTGTCGTCCAGTACACGGCTGATCAGCTCGCCAAGTTGACGTGCTGAAATCGGGCTGTTGGCGATGCTTAGATTTTCACGATTAAGGGCGCCAGAAAGCTCGCCTTGAACCCAGTTGGCTGCCTGCTTGGCATCACCGCACTCGCGGTATACCGATTCAAAGAACTCGGCCATATCACGGCTGGCTGAGATGACATTGGCATCGTAAGCAGACAGCCCCAGCTCGTTCTGGAAGCGCTCGCGTTTATCCGCTGGCAGTTCGGGAAGCTGGCTGCGCAGATGATCCAGATAAGCTTGATCAAGCACGACCGGCAGCAGATCAGGGCAGGGGAAGTAGCGATAATCGTTAGCTTCTTCTTTGGTGCGCATGCTGCGGGTTTCATCGCGCTCGGGATCAAACAGGCGGGTTTCCTGAACGACGGTGCCGCCGTCTTCGATTAGCTCGACCTGACGCTCCACTTCAAACGCGATGGCGCGTTCCACGAAACGGAACGAGTTGACGTTCTTGATTTCAGCCCGGGTGCCAAATGCTTCCTGGCCTTTGGGACGCACCGACACGTTGACGTCGCAGCGCATGGAGCCTTCTGCCATATTGCCGTCGGAAATGCCCAGGTAGGTGACAATCGAGTGAATCGCCTTGAGATACGCTGCTGCCTCTTTAGCATTGCGCATATCGGGTTCAGATACGATTTCCAATAGCGGCGTACCCGCACGGTTCAAGTCAATCCCGGTCATGCCATGAAAATCTTCATGGAGTGATTTACCGGCATCTTCCTCCAGGTGCGCATGGTGAATGCGGATACGCTTTGTGCTGCCGTCTTCAAGGGTGATTTCAACCTCGCCAGGACCCACGATGGGGTGATACATCTGGCTGGTTTGATACCCTTTCGGTAGGTCAGGGTAGAAGTAGTTTTTACGGTCGAATACTGATACTTCAGCGATATCGGCATGCACCGCCAAGCCAAACTGAACGGCCATCTCGACGGCCTGCTCATTAAGGACCGGCAATGTGCCGGGGAGGCCTAAATCGACCGCACACGCCTGGGTGTTCGGCTCAGCGCCAAACGCCGTTGAGGCGCCAGAGAAAATTTTCGAGCGCGTTGCGAGCTGAACGTGGACTTCAAGCCCAATCACGGTTTCCCATTGCATTAGGCGTACTCCTCAGCAAAGGCAGGACGTTGTAAATGCCAGTCGGTCGCTTGCTGAAACTGATGAGCGACGTTAAGCAACTGCGCTTCGGCAAAATGGGTGCCAAGAATCTGCAGGCCTACCGGACGGCCGCCGACAAAACCAGCCGGTACGCTAATGCCGGGAATGCCGGCCAGGTTAACCGCGATGGTATAAATATCCTGCAGGTACATCGATACCGAATCTTTTTTCGCACCGAGGTCAAAGGCGGGCGTTGGCGAGGCCGGGCCCATTAGGACGTCTACGTCACCAAAAGCGTCCAGAAAATCTTGGCGAATCAAGCGCCGCACTTTTTGGGCTTTGGTGTAGTAGGCGTCAAAGAAGCCTTCGGAAAGCGTATGCGTGCCGATCAGAATACGCCGCTTGACCTCTTCTCCAAAGCCTTCGGCTCGTGAACGTGTATACAGGTCAATCAAATCACTAGGGTTGTCGCAGCGGTGGCCAAAGCGCACGCCATCGTAGCGCGACAGGTTGGAAGAGGCTTCCGCCGGGGCAATCACGTAGTAAGCCGGAATCGCATAATGGGTATGCGGCAGGCTGACGTCACGCACCGTGGCGCCCAGTGATTCGTAAACCTTTACCGCTTCACGGACGGCCTTTTCGACCTCGGGATCTAGGCCGTCGCCAAAATACTCTTTGGGTAAGCCGATCTTAAGGCCGGTAAGCGGGGCGTTAAGGCCATCCACGTAGTCTGGTACGCCACGGGCTACGCTGGTCGAATCGCGCCCATCGTGGCCGGCAATAACGCCTAACAGGTGGGCGCAATCCTCTGCGCTGCGTGCCATCGGGCCTGCTTGGTCAAGGCTTGAGGCGTAGGCAATGATGCCAAAACGCGATACTCGACCATAGGTGGGCTTTAGCCCGGTAATGCCGCAGAACGCTGCCGGCTGGCGAATAGAGCCACCGGTATCGGTGCCCATGGCTGCCGGTACCAAACCTGCCGCCACGGCTGCTGCGCTGCCGCCAGAGCTCCCGCCGGGCACCGCAGTTAAATCCCACGGGTTTTTAACGGGCCCATAGAAACTGTTTTCATTGGAAGAGCCCATGGCGAACTCGTCCATGTTGGTTTTACCCAAACTGATCGTGCCCGCCGCGTTCAGCTTTTCAACCACGGTGGCATTGTAAGGCGCGATAAAGTTATCCAGCATTTTTGAGCCGCAGCTGGTTTTAACGCCGCGGGTGCAAAAAATGTCTTTCAGCGCTAAAGGAATGCCCTTTAACAGCCCGGTGTTACCCGCCGCTCGCTCTTTATCGGCTATTTCGGCTTGGTTAAGCGCCTGTTCAGCGGTCACGCTGATAAAACTATTCAGCTTACTGTCTGCTTTTTCAATGCGCTGCAAATAGTGAGCCGTAAGTTCGCGGCTTGAAAACTCGCCGTTTTTTAAGGCGTCAGCGAGTTGCGTTAATGTTTTCTCATACATGACCCGGAAGCTCCGTTCAGGGGCGGAAAAAAGAGGCAAGCGTGGTGGCCTGATAAATTCCCAATAGGTGATTATTCAACCACGCGTGGAACGAGATACAGGCCGTTTTCCACTGCCGGAGCACAGCGCTGAAACTCATCTCGCTGGTTACTTTCAGTCACTTCATCAGCGCGTAGTCGTTGGGTCGCGTCTAATGGGTGCGATAGCGGCATTACACCTTCCGTATCAATACTTTGTAGCTGGTCGACCATATCCAGAATCCGGCTAAGATCGTCTACAAAGCCGCTGGCTTGGTCGTCACTGACGGCGAGTCGGGCTAGGTGAGCGGCCCGGCGCACATGAGATTCTTCAAGCGCCATGATCGAGATTTCCTCGTAAACGTGATGGAACGTAATCGGCGTTAGGCGGTATACATACCGATAGTAAAAGCGTCTTGTGGAGCAGACGTGGAAATAGCCGTAAAAGGTACCACATCTTGACCCTGACGGGCAGTATTAGAGACGACTCGTGCTTGCTGCCAAGGGGTTGCAGTGATACCGTTTGCATCCGCACAGGTTCCCGGTCTGCACTAGGTAACAACATCCATGTTTAAACGTTTAAGGGGGCTGTTTTCCAGCGATTTATCGATCGATCTGGGTACGGCCAACACACTGATTTATGTACGCGGTCGCGGTATCGTGCTTGATGAGCCGTCCGTGGTTGCTATTCGCCAATCTGGCAATATGCGTAGCGTCGCGGCGGTGGGTACCGATGCCAAGCGAATGCTTGGGCGTACGCCGGGTAATATTACCGCTATTCGACCGATGAAAGATGGCGTCATCGCCGACTTCACCGTCACCGAGCAGATGCTCCAGCATTTCATTCGCAAAGTTCATCAAAGCACCTTTTTGACCCCTAGTCCGCGCGTGCTGGTGTGCGTGCCTTGCATGTCAACGCAAGTGGAACGCAGGGCGATTCGGGAGTCGGCAGAAGGCGCTGGCGCCCGTGAGGTGTTTTTGATTGAAGAGCCGATGGCGGCAGCGATTGGTGCAGGCTTGCCGGTCGATGAAGCTCAGGGCTCAATGGTGGTGGATATCGGTGGTGGTACCACTGAAATCGCGATCATTTCTCTCAACGGTGTGGTCTACTCCGAATCAATTCGTGTCGGTGGTGATCGTTTCGATGAGGCGATTACGGCATACGTGCGTCGTCACTACGGCAGTTTGATTGGTGAAGCCACAGCGGAGCGCATTAAAGAAGAGATAGGCTGTGCTTATCCAGGTGGCGAGTTGCGCGAAATTGACGTACGTGGGCGTAATTTAGCTGAAGGCATTCCCCGCAGCTTTACGCTGAATTCCCACGAAACCCTGGAAGCGTTACAAGAAACCTTGGGTTCTATTGTGGCCGCGATCAAAAGCGCACTTGAGCAGTCACCGCCCGAGCTTGCGTCCGACATCGCTGAGCGAGGCTTGGTACTAACCGGTGGTGGTGCCTTGTTACGCGATTTGGATAAGCTCATCGCTGAAGAGACGGGATTGCCTGTCATTGTGGCCGAAGATCCGCTGACGTGTGTTGCTCGCGGCGGTGGTAAAGCGCTGGAAATGATTGATCAGCATACGTTTGAGTTGCTGTCGAGCGACTAATCGCAGCGGTTAATTGCGGGGGGATTGCCTATTAAACCGCTGTTTTCGCACGGGCCATTGCCGGGTTATCGGTTGTTTTTTTGCGTATTGGCTGCCAGTGCATTGATGTTTGTTGACCAGCGTTTTACACGCATGGAGCAAGTGCGCGCCCAAATGTCGATGGTCGTTGCTCCTATTCAATGGGTCGTTAGTGTACCTAGCGACCTGCTGAATTGGGGCTCGCTTGCGCTCTCCGATCAACAGGCATTGGTGGACGAAAATCGCCGCCTGCGCGAGCAAATTCTTACGCTCTCTCACCGCGGCCAGAGAATGGCCAATTTGACGGCGGAAAACAGTGAGCTGCGTGATTTGCTAAAGGCTTCTGAGCGCCGCGATATTCCCTATATCACGGCGGAATTACTGTCACTTGATAATGATCCCTTTAGCCATCAGATGGTGGTTAACCGTGGCCATCGTAACGGTGCCTATGTAGGCCAGCCAGTGATTGATGCTTCCGGCTTGGTGGGGCAAATTACCGCCGTGTCGGCCTACTCCAGTCGCGTATTGCTATTAGCCGATGCCAGTCATGCGCTACCGGTCCAGTTGAACCGTAACGGGCTGCGCTTTATTGTGCAGGGCGCTGGCCGTTATAACAGCGTTAACGTGATGTATGTGCCTGACACTGCAGACATTCGCGAGGGTGACTTGTTAACCACATCAGGCTTGGCCGGGCGCTTTCCGCAAGGTTACCCTGTCGCGCGCGTGTCTGAAGTGTTTCATGATCCGGGCCAGCCCTTTGCGCGCGTCACGGCGGAGCCGATGGCGCAGCTACAGCGTTCGCGACACTTCTTATTGCTGTTTCCGCCGCCGCGTCGGGAAGTGGACGAAAACGCCTGGGATGAGACGCTGGATATTTCGGCTCAGGCATTACGCTCGTCATTTCAACTCTCGCGCCCTGACGAGACACTACCTGACCAAGCGTTACCTGAACCCACTGCCTCACCCCAAGAGGTGCCTTGATGCCGCGCGCACCAGTGATTCCGCTAGTGGTTGTTTGGTTTAGCCTTTTGTTGGCGCTCTGCCTGCAGGTGATGCCGCTGGCTGATGGCTGGCAGGTATATCGTCCCGAATGGCTGGGCTTAATGCTGATTTACTGGTGTATGCGTACCCCTGACCGGGTCGGCGTTTTTCACGGTTTTGTGCTGGGTATCTTGATGGATTTAATCGAAGGTACCGTGCTGGGGCAACATGCACTGATTTATGCGCTGCTGGCATTTCTATGTGCCTTGGTGTATCCCCGTTTTCGCGCTTATTCATTGGTGCAACAATCGGCGCTGGTGTTGGTATTGCTGGGCCTGGTGCAGCTCCTCGGTCAGTGGTTGCGTACTATCCTAGGTGATTTTTCAATCGATCTAGCGTTTTTAATTCCCTCTCTGATCAGCGCCATATTATGGCCCTGGCTTGCCACCTTGTTTCAAGCATTAGAACGTCGAATGGCGGCGTCATGAGCGAACTCCTGCCGGTCTTGTGCTTAGCGTCCGCCTCGCCGCGTAGAAGAACCTTATTGGCTTCCATTGGCGTGCCGGTGAGCGTGCACCCCTGCGATATCGATGAGACACCGCTTGCCAATGAGTCTGCCCGTGCATACGTACAACGTTTAGCGATAGCCAAAGCCGCGGCCGCCGTACCATTTACCGAGCTGCCAACGCTCGGTTCAGATACCGCTGTGGTCGTTGATGGGCGTATTCTAGGTAAACCCATGGATGCCGAGGAGGGCGCTTTTATGCTGCGGCTGCTCTCAGGTCGTAGCCATGAGGTGCTGACGGCAGTGGCGGTCAGTGGCCCAGAGGGGATGCTCGCTTGTTGTGTGGCTACTCAGGTGACCATGCGTGAGATAACCACCGATGAAATTGCCGCCTACTGGCGCACCGGGGAGCCAGCCGACAAAGCCGGTGGCTACGCCATCCAAGGCTTAGCCGCTATCTTCGTGAAAGATATTAACGGTAGTCACTCGGCCGTCGTAGGGCTTCCGCTGTTTGAAACGACTGAATTGCTGCGTCGCCAGGGTGTCCCTATCTGGCAGCGCGCTTAGGGTGGGCTGAAGGCGTTACCGCCCGTATCGCTGGCAAGAAATACGTTAACCAACAAGGATTTTTGCATGAGCGGTGAAGTTCTCATCAATTTAACGCCAATGGAAACTCGCGTAGCGCTGGTTGAAAACGGCGTTTTGCAAGAGGCACTGATCGAACGTTCTCGTCGGCGCGGTATCGTAGGCAATATCTACAAAGGCAAAGTGGTTCGCGTATTGCCTGGCATGCAGGCTGCCTTTGTTGATGTTGGCTTGGAACGGGCTGCGTTTATTCATGCTCACGAAGTCATGCCGCCCGGAACGCCACTGGATGAACAGCTAACGATTGGTCAGTTGCTCCACGAAGGGCAGGCGCTCGTTGTTCAGGCAACGAAAGATCCCATCGGCAGCAAAGGGGCGCGCTTAACCACGCACCTATCGATTCCGTCGCGTTACTTGGTTTATATGCCTGACTCACCTCATCATGGCGTGTCGCAGCGCATTGAGGATGAGCGCGAACGTGAGCGTTTAAAAGCGCTTCTGGATAGTAGCGTGGCGGAGCAGACGCTGGAGGTCACGGGGGGCTTTATTGTCCGCACGGCGGCAGAAGGTGTCGGCGATGAAGAGCTAAAAGGGGATATGCACTTTTTGCTGCGGTTATGGCGCAAAGTGAGTGAGCGTAAAGTGAGTGCTCCACCACAGACCGTAATTTATGATGATTTACCGCTGTTTATACGCACTCTACGCGATGTCATGCGCGACGATATCGAAAAAGTGCGCATTGATTCACGCGAAAACTTTGTCAAGCTGGTTGAATTTGCCGAAGAGTTTATGCCCGGTGCCGTTGAGCGAATCGAGTATTATCCCGGCGAGCGGCCTATCTTCGACCTTTACAGTGTCGAAGATGAGATCCAAAAAGCCCTAGGACGTAAGGTGCAACTGAAGTCGGGGGGCTACTTGGTGATTGACCCCACTGAGGCAATGACCACCATCGATGTCAATACAGGTGGTTATGTTGGTCACCGCAACCTTGAAGAAACCATTTTTAAGACCAATCTGGAAGCCGCCACGGCGATTGCGCGTCAGCTTCGGCTGCGCAATTTAGGCGGTATCATCATCATTGATTTTATTGACATGATTGATGTGGAGCATCAGCGCCAAGTATTACGGGTATTGGAAAAGGCGTTAGAGCGCGATCACGCCAAAACCAAGTGCACCGGCGTCACCGAGCTTGGTCTTGTTCAGCTTACCCGTAAACGAACGCGGGAAAGCCTGGAGCAAACGCTCTGCGAAGCCTGTCCTACCTGTAGTGGGCGGGGGACGCTTAAAACCCCAGAAACCGTCTGCTATGAAATTTTTCGGGAAATTCTACGCGAAGAGCGCGCTTACAGCGCTGAAACTTACATGGTGCTTGCCTCGCAGCCCGTCGTTGACCGTTTATTAGATGAGGAGTCAGCGGCAGTAGCCGACCTGGAAACGTTTATTAATAAAACGATCCGATTTCAGGTTGAGCAGCACTACTCCCAAGAGCAGTACGATATCGTACTGATGTAACTCGCCATGCTTATCCGTTCGCTGATGCGGTGGAGTTTGCTGGTCACGGCCTGGCTATTGGGTAGCCTGGCGGTGCTGCTGCTTCTGCTCCGTTTGGCTATTAGCCAAGTCGATGCCTTGACCCCCCGTCTGGAGGCGTTACTTGAGGCACGTATTGGCGTGCCGGTGACAATTGAGCATTTGTCGCTCACGCTTGCCCGCAATGATCTGTTGCTACATCTAGACGGGCTAAGTGCGGCAACGCCTGATGGACAAGCGCTGTTTTCTTTAGATCAGGCACGGCTGCGTTTGGATAGTTTGGCGTCGCTGAGTAGTTGGGCACCCATTTTTAGTGATGCACGCATTAGCGGCACCGAGTTTCACCTCTATCAAGGCATGGGCGCCTCTTGGCAGTGGCCTCAGCCTGCTCGGTTACCATTACTGCTAGCACCAGAGCCGGACGTTGATCTCGCCACCATTGATGACTTGGCCGGCTTGCTGCTGCGCCAACGGCTGTGGGTAGACAACACCCGCGTAGTGCTTCATGGCAGCCAAGATACCATCACCCTTCATGCCCAAACATTATTGCTGACAGGCGATGAGAGACGCACGCGCCTGGAGGGCGCTATCAGTGTTGCGGAATCTCTCCAGCAGGCGCGCGAGGTAGAGCTGCCAGCGGCTGAAATAAAGGTGGAAATGCAGCCGGGTCAAGCAGGGTTTAGTGATTTCTCTGCCGCCTTTCAATTGGATATTCAGCTTGATCAATTAGTCGAACTCGCGGATCTGTTTCGGCCTGACCATGTCCCCTTTTTAGAGCAAGCAGGAGGCAGCGCGCGACTGTGGGGGCGTTGGAGTGCTGGGCGGCTTGAGGAGGGCCGTGTTGCCGTTAATGTTCCTCAACTGACGCTTCGTCATAACGTTCAATACGCCGTATTAAGAGATATCAAAGCCAATGGCTTGTGGCAGCGTGACGGCGAGGGGGGGGAAGCGTGGTTGAGCGGTGATGCTGATAGTGTGGAATGGGCGCAGCCCCCGGGGGGGAGCGTCGGTCCTGCCTTGCCACGGCACTGGCACGCCACCCATCAACCTGGCCGTTGGGAAGTCCGCACCAGCGCATTTGAGCTAGCATCACTGACCGCCTGGCGTGATTATGTCTTCCTGCCTGAATCGTTGACACGGGTGTTGCAAACACTTGCCCCGCGCGGGCAAGTGCAGGGTTTACAGATAGGTCAAAAAGAGGGTCACTGGGGCGTGGATGCGGCGTTAACCAATCTACAGGTGTCGCC
>TARA_R110002012_G_scaffold57465_4_pt1 | contig 11411 bp, 8 predicted proteins | sample TARA_R110002012 | Tara Oceans TARA_R110002012 (sample SAMEA4396515) | marine metagenome | biome: Westerlies Biome; feature: [DCM] deep chlorophyll maximum layer (ENVO:01000326); material: water (ENVO:00002006), including particulate matter (ENVO:01000060) such as... | depth 40 m
AATTGTTACATTCTCTGCTGTACCTAGCATATCGATAGTAGCATTCTCTAACGTAAAGCCACGCTCTTCGCTTATAACTGTACCTCCAGTTAAAATTGCAATATCTTCTAACATTGCTTTTCTACGATCTCCAAAACCTGGAGCTTTTACAGCAGCTATTTTAAGAGCACCTCTTAATTTGTTTACTACTAAAGTAGCAAGAGCTTCACCGTCTACATCTTCTGCAATGATTAATAAAGGCTTACCTGACTGAGCAACTGGCTCAAGTACTGGTAATAAATCTTTCATAGAAGAAATCTTTTTATCAAATAATAAGATATAAGGATTCTCTAATTCAGTTTGCATTTTTTCACTGTCAGTCACAAAATATGGAGATAAGTATCCACGGTCAAATTGCATACCTTCAACAACGTCAACGTAAGTTTCAGTACCTTTTGCTTCTTCAACAGTAATTACACCTTCTTTACCAACTTTACCAAAAGCTTCAGCAATTAATTCACCAATAACATCGTCGTTATTTGCTGAAATAGCAGCAATCTGCTTAATTTTTTCTGAAGAGTTTCCTACTTCTTTAGTTTGAGCTGCAAGATCTTTTGTGATTGCTTCAACAGCCTTATCAATACCGCGTTTTAAATCCATAGGATTTGCTCCTGCAGCAACGTTTTTAAGGCCTTCTTGTACGATAGCTTGAGCAAGTACAGTTGCAGTTGTAGTACCGTCACCCGCAAGATCATTAGTTTTAGAAGCAACTTCTTTAACCATTTGAGCTCCCATATTCTCTAAAGGATCTTTAAGCTCAATTTCTTTTGCAACAGTTACACCATCTTTGGTTACTTGAGGAGCACCAAAAGATTTATTGATTATCACGTTACGTCCTTTAGGACCTAAAGTAACTTTTACAGCATTTGCTAATGCATCTACACCGCGTTTAATACCATCTCTTGCTGAGATGTCAAATGTTATCTCTTTTGCCATTGTATATATTTTTTTAAATTTCTCGCTTATGCGAAAAGTAAAATGTTATTATAATAATTAATAGAAGAACTTAAAGTTATTAGATAACTGCAAGGATATCCTCTTCACGCATAATTAAATAATCTGTTCCGTCTAATTTTAATTCGGTTCCAGAATATTTTCCGTAAAGAACTGTATCACCAACCTTAACGGTCATATCGTGATCTTTTTTTCCATTCCCTACCGCTATTACTTTCCCTTGTTGAGGTTTTTCTTTAGCTGTATCTGGAATATATAGTCCAGATGCTGTTTTTGTTTCAGCGGCTGTAGGCTCTACTAAAACACGGTCTGAAAGTGGTTTAATGTTTACTCCCATTTTAATATAATTTTTTAGTTAATAAAGTTCTTGATATGATGCCTGTAAGGCAGAAATTATGCCAGCAGACTTTGGCTGACAAAAAGGCAAAAAAAAGACCGCATAAATGCGGTCTTCAGATTTTATATATGACTAAAATGTCATTTAGTTCGATTCTGTGTTATCTCCTGAAGTAGCTTCTGCAGGAACAGTAGCGTCAGGTACAGGCATAATGTTTTCTACATCTTCTCCTTGAATCACTTTAGATTCTGAAGCATCGCCGCCGCCAAAAATAGTTACATTAGATATTAATATAAGTACCAGTAAAACTGTAGCTAGTCCCCAGGTACTTTTATCTAGGAAATCACCGGTTTTTTTAACACCACCTATTTGTTGTGTTCCGCCTCCTCCCAAAGAAGAAGATAAACCACCACCTTTAGGGTTTTGTACCATAATTACTACAATAAGTAGAAATGCTACAATTACAATTAAAACTAAAAAAATTAAAAACATAGTTTAAGGCTTTACAAAGGCGGATTTCTATTTTAAAAGTGCCGCAGTTTATTATTTATTTTCTTGCAATTTTGCTATTGCCCGAATTTGGTCTGCAAAGAAACCACTTTTTTCCGGATATTTCAAACATAAAATTTTATATGCTTGCTTTGCTTTTTGATAATTCTTCTGCTCTACGTAAACACGAGCTAAAGTCTCTGTCATCAAGCTTTCATTAGGCTGAAAATCTCCAGATAGATCTGGTTTTTTAAACCCTTCTTCGGGAGTTCTTACTTTTATTTTAGGATTTGTCTCAATAAATTTATCGATTAACTCCAGACGACGGGTACGGTCAGGATCTTCTTCTTCCTCTTCATCTATTGCTGAAAAGGATACGAGTTTTTGGGACTTTACTGCTAATTTAGGTTCTTCAGGACGTGATTCTTTATTTTCTAAAGGCTGATTATCTTCAGGTGAATTGCGGTCTATTTTATTAAAAGAAGTAATCTTAAGCCACTGGCTGAATGAATGAGTTTCATGTTGAGTAAACTCTAAAGGTTTTCCCAGTTCTAAGCTATCAGCAGAATCATCGCTATTTTGTGCATCTTCTGACTCTTCTTTTGGGATAAAGAAGTCATTTGCTAGCACTTGATTCGCTTTAGCAAGTTCTTCTACTTCTAAATCTGAAGAAACATCTATAAGATCATGTAGCGGCATATCTCTAAGTTGTTCTTCCTGTGCTTTTATTTGCTCACTAATTGCAGATTGATTAAAACTTTCTGAAGTGATATAGTCAAATAGAACGGTACGATCCTGAGTGTATGCAGCTGTTTTCTTTAGCTGATTATTGTATAAGAAACTATCTTGATTTTTTAAACCTTTTAAATTGAGCGCACGAGCTGCTTGAAAATAAGGATGCTTTTTTACAACCTCATTTAATTCAATTACATGTTCTGCTGTAATCGCATCGGGGTGTTCTAGAAGGTATGTAAAATCGTATATATTCATTTACCAGTTTGCCAGCGATTCATTAAATATATCTTGTGTTATACGCTCAAAAATTTCTGCGATAGCACTATCAAGTGCAGCACCTACTAATTGAGTTGTTCCCGGCGTGTCAACAAAAAATGAAAAGCGTTTTTCAAAATCATCACTGCCATCTTCTTTCTTGGTATTGGTAAATCTACATAAGACTACGATAGTTAACCTGTTTTGTGCAGCAAGGTTATCTGAGGTTGCGGTTTGTGGCGCAATATAATAATCTACAATCTCACCTTCATAGATTAAATCTGCATTTGCTGCATTTGTAGCTAAATTTAAACTGGTCTGGTTTTGAATCAAATCTGATAAGGCAAATGTGAAATCTCTATCAATTCCCGGTTCTACAATAGGAGCATTGTTCTGAAAATAATTCACATAAAAACTTTCGGTGCCGGGTTCTATAGAGATTCCTGTGAACGAATAAAATCCGCAGCTGTTTAAACAGAGACAGCTAAGTAAAAGAAAAGCAATTTTAAGTTTTCTCATAGGTGGTTTAATAAACTCTTTAAAGATCGTATTGTTTAATTTTTCTATATAAAGTACGCTCGCTAATTCCCAGTTCTTTTGCGGCTGCTTTACGTTTGCCGCTATGTCTTTCAAGAGATTTTTCAATAAGTTCTAATTCTTTTTCCTGAAGCGATAAGGTTTCTTCTTCCTCGACGTCTTCAGCAAAATGATATTTGTCTGCTATCGTTGTTTTTGCAGCAGATTCCTGAGGTAATTGCAGTACTTCAGTTATATCTTCTGCACTCTCGTATGCATCAGTTTCTTCTTCGCTGTAAATTTTCTTTATCAACGATTTATTTTCCTCTTGAACACTGGCATTATTTCCTTTTTCCATGAGTTCCAAAGTGAGCTTCTTAAGGTCATTAAGATCACTTTTCATATCAAAAAGCACTTTATAAAGTATCTCACGTTCACTACTAAAATCGCTCTCGCTCTTTTTTGAGCCTATTACAGCGGGTAGGTTTGATCCTGTATCTGGTAAATAATGACGCAGTTTTTCTAAAGAAATACTACGATTTTGCTCCAGTACCGAAATTTGCTCAGCTACATTGCGCAGTTGTCTTATGTTACCACTCCAGCGATATTTTAATAGGCTATTAATTGCATCATCATCAAGACGAATTGTAGGCATCTTGTATTTGTTTGCAAAATCTGAAGCAAATTTTCTAAACAGAAGATGAATGTCCTCTTTACGCTCTCGTAGTGGAGGTAGATTAATATCTACTGTACTTAATCTATAGTATAAATCTTCTCTAAAACGCTCTTGCTTAATAGCTTCAAACATCTTTACGTTTGTAGCAGCTACAATGCGTACATCGGTTTTTTGTGTTTTTGAAGAACCTACTTTTAAAAATTCACCATTTTCTAATACACGTAACAGGCGCACTTGAGTAGGAAGTGGTAATTCACCTACCTCATCGAGAAATATGGTGCCACCATCTGCCTCCTCAAAATAACCACTACGTGTAGAGGATGCACCGGTAAAGGCGCCTTTCTCGTGGCCAAAAAGTTCACTGTCTATGGTTCCTTCTGGTATAGCACCACAGTTCACAGCTATATATTTATTATGCTTACGGTGAGATAACGAGTGAATAATACGGGGTATACTTTCTTTACCCACACCACTTTCTCCGGTTACTAATACTGAAATATCTGTAGGAGCTACCTGTATCGCTTTTTCTATGGCGCGATTGAGTTTTGGATCATCTCCAATAATACCAAAACGTTGCTTTATAGCGTGAACTGATTCCATTAGCTAATTAATTATTTGAAGAATAACCCACTGCTTTACCTTTAAGTGTTGAAGTAGTACAGCTGGTAATCTCAACATTTACAAAATCACCTACTTTATAATGTTCTTTAGGGAAAACAACAACCGTATTTTGCGAATTGCGACCAGACCATTCTGCGTCACTCTTTTTAGATTCCTTTTCGATTAGGACCTCAACTATCCGGCCTACTTGCTTTAATGTGTTAATATGAGAATGCTCTAATTGTAAAGCTATAACTTCTGCTAAGCGTCTTTTTTTAACCGCTAACGGAATGTCATCTTCAAGTTTACGAGCTGCCATTGTTCCTGGACGTTCGCTATACGCAAACATAAAACCGAAGTCATATTTTACATATTCTAGTAAACTCAATGTATCTTGATGATCTTCTTCAGTTTCTGTAGGGAAGCCAGTTATCATATCTTGAGAAATACCACAATCTGGTATAATCTTACGTATGTTGTCGATAAGATCAAAATATTCTTGTCTGGTATGAAGGCGATTCATCTCTTTTAAAATGCGGTCGCTTCCACTTTGTACGGGTAAATGGATGTAGTTGCAGATGTTATCATACTTAGCCATTGTGCGTATCACATCTAAAGTCATATCCTGCGGATTTGATGTAGAAAAACGAATTCGCATTTTGGGTTGTGCTTCAGCGACAAGAGCTAATAAATCTGAGAAATTTACAGCGGTCGCTTTTGCCATTTCGCTGGCTTTATCAAAGTCTTTTTTGAGACCACCACCATACCACAGAAAGCTATCCACATTTTGTCCTAATAACGTAACTTCTTTATATCCCCGAGAAGCTAGATCATTAACTTCTTCAATAATACTTTGAGGATCTCGGCTACGCTCACGACCTCTTGTGAATGGTACAACACAAAAAGTACACATATTATCGCAACCCCTTGTAATACTTACGAATGCCGTTACACCATTACTTTGTAAGCGCACAGGTGCAATGTCTCCATAGGTTTCTTCTTTAGAAAGAATCACATTTATAGCATCGCGTCCTTCTTCTACTTCTTCCAGAAGATTAGGTAGATCTTTGTAGGCATCAGGACCTACTACAAGATCAACGATTTTTTCTTCTTCAAGAAATTTACTTTTTAAACGTTCTGCCATACAGCCTAGAACTCCCACTTTCATAGTAGGATTAATTTTCTTTACGGCATTGTATTTCTCCAGACGCTTACGAACCGTTTGTTCTGCGCGGTCTCTAATAGAACAGGTGTTAACAAGAACAAGATCTGCATCTTCAAGCCGAGTAGTGGTATTGTATCCTTGATCTGCAAGTATTGATGCTACAATCTCACTGTCGCTAAAGTTCATCTGGCATCCGTAGCTTTCTATAAAAAGCTTTTTTGTGTTTGCTTTCTGAGGCTCTAATACCAGTGTTTCTCCTTGTTTTGTTTCGTCTATAATCTTCTCCATAATACGGTCTGCTTCCTAAAAATAGTGGGCAAAGATACGATTAACTCAACTTGTGACAAAGTGTCATTACAACGAAATTTCAAATCAATTAAACTGAAGATCATGATTATTTTAAACCTCTCGTTTTTCGAATTTCAAATAATGTATTTAAGGTATAGCTTAGGTTTCTGATCTCAATAATAAATTTTCTACTACTTTTGCGATTCTAAAGTCAAAAATATATTCAGCTAGAAAGGCTATTTATTTTTGATGAGAAAATTTTCAAAAGAGCATTATGGCAAAAAATCTTGTAATTGTTGAGTCACCCGCAAAGGCAAAAACTATCGAGAAATTTCTGGGGACAGATTATAAAGTAGAAAGTAGTTTTGGTCATATAGCAGATCTGCCAACAAAAGAATTGGGAGTAGATGTTGAAGGTGATTTTACGCCAAAGTATACTGTAAATAAAGATAAGAAAACAGTAGTAAAAAAATTACGAGACTTGGCAGACAAAGCAGAAATGGTTTGGTTAGCGAGTGATGAGGATCGAGAAGGAGAGGCGATTGCCTGGCATCTTGCTGAGGAGCTGAAGCTAGATAAAAATAAAACGAAGCGTATCGTTTTTTCTGAAATTACAAAGAAGGCTATTCTTAAGGCAATAGAGAATCCGAGAGATATTGATTATAATCTAGTGAATGCGCAGCAGGCAAGACGTGTCTTAGATCGTTTAGTAGGGTATGAGATTTCGCCGGTACTATGGCGCAAAGTAAAAGGAGGTTTGTCTGCGGGAAGAGTACAATCTGTATCTGTACGTTTAATTGTAGAAAGGGAACGGGAGATACAAGCTTTTAATACTGAAGATTACTTTAGAGTTGATGCAGAGTTTGCAAATGCAGATGGGAAAACGCTAAAGGCAAAACTTCCTAAAAACTTAGATACAAAGAAAGAAGCAGAAGCTTTTTTAGAAGCTAATGCTACTGCAACATTTAAGGTAGATGCGCTTACTACAAAGCCTGCGAGTAAATCTCCTGCACCACCATTTACAACATCAACACTACAGCAGGAAGCTGCGCGTAAGTTATATTTTTCGGTGAGTAAGACGATGAATATGGCGCAACGTCTTTATGAAGCAGGTCTTATTACCTATATGAGAACAGATAGTGTTAATCTTTCACAGGATGCTAAAGCGGCAGCTGCACAGGAGATTAATTCTGCTTACGGTACTAAGTATCACAAAGAGCGTAACTACAAAGGAAAGAGTAAAGGGGCTCAAGAAGCTCACGAAGCAATACGTCCTACAGATTTTAGCAAACATTCAGTAAATATTGATAGAGATCAAGCGCGTCTGTATGAATTAATATGGAAACGTGCGATTGCCTCCCAGATGAGTGAGGCAAAATTAGAGCGTACAAACGTACAGATTGCATCTTCTAATCATCCATCTAATTTTACGGCTAATGGAGAGGTAATAAAATTTGATGGGTTTCTAAAAGTATATCTTGAAGGCACAGATGATGAAGATCAAGAAGAAAGTGGAATTCTACCTCCGTTAAAAGAAGGAGAATCTTTAGATAACCACTGGATTACTGCGACAGAACGTTTTACAAGAGCACCTTACCGTTATACCGAAGCATCTTTAGTTAAAAAGCTAGAAGAGCTGGGGATAGGAAGACCTTCTACATACGCACCTACTATTACAACTATACAGAATAGAAAGTATATCGAAAAAGGAAATGTTGAGGGTGTGGAGCGTGAATATGACCTTATTACTTTAAAAAAGGGCGTTGTTAAAGCGAGCAAACTATCAGAGAAGGTAGGATCAGATAAGGGTAAACTTGTTCCTACAGATGTGGGAATGGTAGTTAATGATTTTCTGGTTATGCATTTTGAAAATATCCTGGATTATAACTTTACAGCCAAGGTTGAACAAGATTTTGATGAGATTGCTGAAGGCAATGAGGAGTGGACAAAAATGATGAAGGACTTCTATAAAGACTTTCATCCTCAAGTGAAACATGTAGCCGAAAATGCAGAGCGTGAAGTAGGGGAGCGTGTGCTGGGTAAAGATCCTAAAAGCGGCAAGCCGGTAAGTGTGAGACTTGGAAAATATGGCGCCATGGTTCAAATAGGTTCTGTGGAAGATGAAGAAAAGCCATTATTCGCAGGTTTATTACCAGATCAGCAGCTTGAAAGTATAACTTTTGAAGAAGCGATGGATCTCTTTAAGCTTCCACGTGATTTAGGTGAATTTGAAGGGGAGCCAGTTGAGGTAAACAATGGGCGTTTTGGACCCTATGTAAAATTCGGTAAAACTTATGTTTCGTTACCAAAAGGTAGAGATCCTTTAGAAGTAGAGTATGACGAAGCGGTAGAATATATAAAAGAGAAACAGAAAGCCGATGCTCCTATTTATACTTATGAAGATAAACCTGTTCAAAAAGGAGTAGGGCGTTTTGGACCTTATTTAAAATGGAATAGCATCTTTATCAACGTAAACAAAAAGTATGACTTTGATAATTTGACAGACAAGGATATTGTTGAATTAATTGAAGATAAGAAGCAAAAGGAAAAGGATAAAGTACTTCACGATTTTAAAGATGAGGGTATTCGTGTAGAAAAGGCACGATGGGGAAGATCTAATATTATCAAAGGAAAGGTTAAAATCGAATTGCCAAAAACAGTAGATGCAGCTGCCTTGACTTTGGAAGAAGTAAAAGATATAATAGAAAAACAAGGGCCGAAGAAAAAAGCAGCAAAGAAAACTACTGCAAAAAAGTCAACTACCAAGAAGACTACCGCAAAGAAAAGTACAGCAAAGAAAGCACCAGCAAAAAAGAAAAAATAGATGGCTTTTGAGAATTTATCTCCGGTTTCTGATTCGGTGATTGCACAAATAGATTTGTTGAATGAGCAATGTCTTGGACACGCGATTAAAGTTCATTCTCGTGAAAATGGAATGCCTGAATTAAAAGGTGTGAATATTGCTATTTTGGGTGTTAGAGAAAGTAGAGGTAGCGTAAATCATATTGAGAATAGCATAGATTTTTCAGCAATAAGAAGGGCATTTTATAGTTTATATCCCGGGAATTGGCATACGGTAATTAGTGATCTGGGAGACCTCCAACCTGGAGAAAGCAGTTCTGATACCTATTACGCCTTAAAGGAAATTGTTACTGAGCTTGTTAAGAAAAATATAGTGCCTGTAATTCTTGGTGGAAGTCAAGATCTTACCTATGCGATTTATAGAGCTTATGATGGTTTAGATCAGATGGTGAATCTGGTTAATATTGATGGTCATTTTGATTTAGGAAATAGTAGTTTACCTATTACTAATAAATCGTTTGTAGGTAAAATTATTGTTGATCAGCCATATAACTTATTTAACTACTCAAACATAGGCTATCAAACCTATTACAACTCTCAAGAAGAAATTGATCTGATGGAGAAGTTGTACTTTGATTCTTTCCGTCTTGGAAGCTTAACTTCAGAACTTACGGCTGTTGAGCCGGTTATGAGAGATGCCGATGTTGTGAGTTTAGATCTTACAGCATTACAATCTGAAACTTTAGGATTTATGCATCCGGCGCATGTAAATGGCTTTAATGGAAGAGAGATTTGTGCAATCGCTAGATATGCAGGACTTAGTGATCGCGTAAGCGTTTTTGGAATATTTGAGTATATTTTACAAGCAAAAAATGAAACAGGTGCCGCATTAATTGCGCAGTTAATTTGGTACTTTATTGAAGGTGTAAATTATAGAATGAACGAGCGTCTCGAAAACAGGGAAACAGACTTTTTGCATTATAGTGTACCTGTTGATGATGAGCTGCTTAGCTTCTATAAAAGCACATTTTCTGAACGCTGGTGGATTGAGATACCATTTATAAAAGGCGTTAATAATAAATTGAAGCGTAACACGTTATTACCTTGCACTGAAGAGGACTACATCAATGCCTGTAATCAGGAAATACCTGAGCGCTGGTACAAGGCAAAACGTAAGAATGAAATATAATTAACAAAACTTTTAGTTTTGAAATGTAATTTTTATCAAAAAATTGTTTTTTAGCAATTTTATAGATAGGTTTACCGTCTCAAATCTAGATTTAACCTAATTTACCTATGAAGAAGTTTATTGCATTTATTGCGATTGTAAGCTTATTAGTTAGTTGTGGTCGTAACGATCGTGGTGAACTTGTGGGAGTCAAAGGAAAAAAATGGAATCCCGAAAAACCATACGGGATGACTCTTGTATCTGGAGGAGCCTTTATAATGGGTAAAAGTGATGATGACATTGCTGCTATCAAAAATGCTCCTACAAAAACGGTTACCGTTCGTTCTTTCTACATGGACGAGACCGAAATCACAAATACAGAATACCGACAGTTTGTAAAATGGGTGCGTGACTCTGTTACCCGTGCACGACTGGCTATTTTAGCAGATGATCTTGGAGAAACCCCAGGAAATAACGGTATTGGAGATTATGCATTTGTGGATTATGATCCAGAAAATATGACTCCGTATGAGCAATATATGTATGATAATTATTACAGCTTTAGTGATGATTACAGTGATCGTAAACTCAACTGGGATATTGATCTAATTACAGATCCTATGGATTATCCAGATGAATATTATGTTGAGGTAATGGATACAATGTATATTCCATTAGAGGAATCTTACAACGGCCAGCGTACTATTGATGTAGATAAATTAGTCTATAAATACAGATATCTTGATATGGAAGCTGCTGCTCGTCAAAATGGTGGGAAGCGTAAAGATTTCATTCGTACAGAAGAAACTAAAATTTATCCTGATACTACGGTATGGATAAAGGATTTTGCATATTCATATAACGAACCTATGCATAATGATTATTTCTGGCACAGTGCTTATGATGATTATCCTGTAGTAGGGGTTAGCTGGCAACAGGCTAAAGCTTTTTGTCAATGGCGTACAGATAATAAAAACTCATATAAGAAACAGAGAGGTCAGGAATTAGTTAATAGATTCCGTTTGCCTAGTGAAGCAGAATGGGAATATGCAGCCCGAGGTGGTTTAGAAGGTGCTACTTACCCTTGGGGTGGTCCTTACACTAAAAATGATAGAGGTTGTTTTATGGCTAATTTTAAACCTTTAAGAGGTGATTATGCTGCAGATCAGGCTTTATATACTGTTGAGGCAGATTCGTATGAGCCTAACGACTACGATTTGTACAATATGGCCGGTAATGTTTCGGAGTGGGTAGGCTCATCTTACGATCCTAATGCATACGAATACATTTCAACTATGAATCCAAATGTAAGTGACTCAAAAAATCAACGTAAAGTTGTAAGAGGAGGATCTTGGAAAGATGTGGCTTATATTATACAAGTAAGTAC
>TARA_R110002012_G_scaffold227787_2_pt1 | contig 11406 bp, 8 predicted proteins | sample TARA_R110002012 | Tara Oceans TARA_R110002012 (sample SAMEA4396515) | marine metagenome | biome: Westerlies Biome; feature: [DCM] deep chlorophyll maximum layer (ENVO:01000326); material: water (ENVO:00002006), including particulate matter (ENVO:01000060) such as... | depth 40 m
AAAGCGTTGTCTGTTACAGACCTCGCCCTGTTCGCTGTCCCTTTAAGGCTTGCAGCAGACCGGTTGCCTTGCGGCTTCTGTTGCCCCTTTAGTGCCTCATACACCGCCTGATTCGCCAGCCCGCTTTGAGCAGGTATAACCGACGTATAGTTAAGACTAGCGTAACTCTGGAGGACTTGTAAACTAGGTGGCTCGCTTGAGTTTTCGTAAGCTTTAGCCAGCACCGTCCTGACATCTTCTCGGTATTGCGTCATATTTAAGGGGTATAAGGCGTCTGTTATTTTTAACGTTTCCGGGGTTACGCTGCCCTGTGAAAACTCAAGAGCTACTTGCTCGCACGCTCTTCCAAAGCAAGCGTTCCGGGCCTTTGCAATTTTAGCCGCGCCTGAGTCCGAGACCGATATTCTCATCTCACCCGTTATCATGTTTGTGGCGGTTTCAGTGTTGTCTCGAATAACATCGCCGTACATCATGGCTGCGGTTACGCCCTTGTCTACGGCTGCTTCCGTAATCTGCGGGGCATCGCGAAGAGGCTCCATGTTGTCTTTGATTTTCTGCGCCATCACCTCCGGGGAAGCAATTGTTGCAAAAGCCTCGATTTCTTTTCGCGTGTCTTCTTCTTCGTTGCCTGTTGCTTTTGCACCAATTAACCCAAGAAGCGACACTCGCTTTGAGCCCGTTAGGGCGTCAAATGGCTTAACCGTGGGGTCTCCTTTGATATTGCCCATTAACCGCTTGGTCGATTTTTCTGCCCAAGTGTTAATCATTTGAGATGTTCGAGACTTAATCCCGTGGGCTGTAACTCTGCGACGTACCGCATCGCCTGGTGTTGCGATGTTTCTAATGTACCTAGCAGCAAGAGCACCGGGGAGGCCACCAAAGGCAAAACCGCCGACTGTTGCAAGCGTTTCAGACATCAAGCCAGGGTTTCGAGTTAAGCTATCAATGTCTTTTTTAGCTTGCTGTAAATATCTAAAGTTGTTCCATTTTTCCTGTAAGTCTTCTGCGCCTTTAACTATGCCAGGAACCGCCTCGTCCATTTCAATCCCAAGACTTTTAGCGACCTTCAAATACTCGTTAAACGCACCCGTGTACTTGTCAAATATTTGCGCTCGGTCAAACTCGCCTTTTTCAGAGCGCCGGATGTTTTTTAGAAACGACTCAATTTTTTTAGGGGCAGCAACAATGTTCCCGCTGCCTTTTTCGCGCTTCATAAAATGGCCAACAAAATCACCCTGTGTTTCTATTAGCTGGTGCCAAATAGAGTTTAAGCCTGCTTGCATTTCACCGGCTTTGCCAAAATTGTCAGTGCTTTCAAGAAACTTTCGCAACCCGTCGTATCCAGCAAAGCTCTTGCCTAATCGACTTTGGCCCATTTTTAATCCATCAACAGCGTGAAAAATCATTCGAGCTGTTTCAGGGTCGCTGTCAATCTTGCTTAAAATTTTGTAGGATATCTTTTGAGGCTGGTCGATAGTTCCCATGGCCTTTGGGACGTAAGCTTTTCGGCTCTCTATCCTAAATATATCAAGCGTATTGTGATCAGGCTTGCCAGGATTTTTTATAATTGAAACGTTAAAATCACCTAGCCCCGCTTTTTTAAGCCGTTCTTGAATTGACCTTGTTATGGCTTTTCGGACACCCTCCGCTTCGTTTATAAGATCGGTCGCAATTCTCTGCGAAGTCTCGTCTCCAAGCTTTCCTCGTGCTGCGGTCACATTGTCAATGTAGCCCTGAATGGCGTTTAAGGCAGCATTTGCAGTGTTTGCTTCGCTGGTGGGCTTAATGAAAGGAGCAAAAGCTTCTTTTTTCTTTTGAACAACTTCCTTTGTTGTTCCCGCTACTGCGTTAAACAGCGTGCCAATGTTTTCTCTGCTAGACGTGTTTAAGGCGATTTCAAAATTGTCATAATCAAGCAGCTCATCTAAAAAAGCAGGGTCGCGAGTTTTTGCTAAAAACTCTTCGTCCATCCCTGTCATCGCTGCTGTGTACTTGTCTTTAAACTCGCCAACAACCTTGGCTATGCCTTTGGGGTACTCTGTTTTTGCTTGCGATTGAAACGCTTTGGCAACTGCTGCGGGGGCCATGGAAAACGCAGATGAAAGACCGCCGCCCAGCAAAGCAGCAAAGCCAATGTCGCCTACTATTTGTTCTGCGGTTTTGTCGGTACGGCCAAGAAGCTCTTCTGAAAAAGTCTCGCCCGCACCGAACAAAGCCCCCTCAACTGCACCCGCTGCGCCAAACCCCGGCACAGCGCGCAGCATTTTAGAGCCCCCCTCTAACGCTTCCACCCCGAGCTTTTTGCCTATTGCTGCTTCTGCTGCTGCCGCCGAACGCATGGCGAATCCAGCAGGGCTGTAATTCACACCTTGCTTAAGCAAGCCTTTAACGCCTGCCGCACCCAAAGCAGAACCGCCGCCAGTCAATAACGCAGGAGCCAAGGCACCGCCGATTTCACCTACCCCGCTAAGAATAGAGTTATGCTCTTCGAGACCCTGAATCTCTTCGTCTGTGTAAGCACCCATTTTCTCGAGCGCTACATCAGACAGTCCGAAAGTGAGACCACGGCCAGCGGCCAAAAGGAGGGCTTCCGCATTTCGAGAATCGTACTTCTCTTCGTCAGCTCGATACTGTCGCTCAGACGGTAAGTCATAACTACCACCAGCGCGGATTACATCTTTAAACTCTTCGCCCTTAATTGTTCCATAGCGCCCATCAGCCAAAGACACTGGGACTAATTCCCCTTTTGCGAATACGTACTGACCCGACTCGTAAGCCCCCTGGACCTCGTTTTCCGGGATGTCCCGCCACTCGCTAAGAGCTATGTTAAACATCTTTGGCATTACTGATCCGTTCCTCGGATAGAATCAATCTGCGGCTTGAACGATTTAAGCGCGTCGTCTGTGCCTTTGGTGCCGTAATCAATGTCAAACTGACGGGCAACGTCGCCAGCAACCAAGTAGCCCTTGTCGCCTGCCGCTCTTGTCAGACTCTCTTCAAGATTCTTAATAAGCTGGAGGCCTTTTTTCCTGTCAAGAGTTGCAATTATTGGGTTAGGTATTCGAGCCATAACTGCCGCTAAATCTCTATCCGAGCCACGCGCACCGCTAAACGCCTTGTTTACAAACTGCGCCACCGCAAATCTTGCTGCCGCGTATTCCGAAGCAGTGCCAGGAGAGTAAGAAACCTGAGCTTCTTCCCCAAACACGCCAATAAGTTGAGATAATGCAGCTTCACCTTCTCCAAGTTCCTTAAACAAGGTACGCAATGAGCCAATTTCACCCAGAGCGTTTTTAAACAGCTGCGCAGCCTGCCCAGTGTTTTTACCTTTACCAAGAATACGAGCATTGGTCTTCGCCAAATCTAACATCAACTTAGCTTTGTCGCCTGCAAGTCGAGCCTTGAACCCTGCCGCAACCTGCGCCTGCTTTGAATCAGGGCCGTATTTAGCAACAAGCTCGTCAATGCTTGATTCAGCAGCAGAAAGACCAAGTGTAATTGAAGCTTTCATTGCAGCTTCTTCATTGCCAAACTTTTGAAGCATTCGAGCATAAACGTTGTTTTTGTTTTTTAAGACATCGGTATACTTACCCATCTCAGCTTTTTGAGCTTCAACGTCACGCTTAATTGCATTATCGATAATTATAAGAGCAGTGTTAGGAACCTTGCCCCCAGATAAGCCTTCAGCAAAGGCACCGATAGCCATTGCAAACGCAGCCATAACCTGGCTTCCGGTAGACTTAAACGCTCTTTTAGGGTCAATTGAGTAATTCTTAAGCTCGTTTTCTGCTTCCGCAATTGTGCGCTCAACCTGCTCTGACGCAAGTCGCTGCCGTTCTTGCATAGCATCAAAAGCTCGTTGTGCCCTGTCAGCCTCAACTTGACCAAATTCATACGCTTCTCGAATAGATTTCGATATTGGGTCTTCTTCGGCTGCGGTTTCTTCTTCCGTCGCGGCTTCTGCTGCTGTGTCGATGGCTGGTTCTGCCGTTGCTAAACGAGACTCCTCTAATTTTTTTTCAACATAAGCAGGCCACTGATCTTCAGGCAACCCTGCCCGTAAAGCCTCAAGTTCAAATTTGTCGCGCAAAGCTTGCTCTGCTCGGAGTTTTTGCTCGGCAACAAAAGCTTCATCCTGCTCCGCTATATCCGCTCTTTCCCCCGCTGTACTGCGAAGATACTCGGCTTGCGCGGCCTCTGACATACCGGGAGTTTTTCTAACAAACTCTTCTGGGCGCTCACGATAAAGAGTGCGAGCTTCATCGCGCCTAACAGCATCAGCCGCGAGAGCTGCCGCACTTTCCTGGCGGCGCTTAAGGTCTTCAGGCGTAAGACGCATGTGGTCGGGACCACCACTAAAAGGGTCTTTTGCGGCCCTCTGCCTTGCTTGTTCGGCTTCAAAAAGCTCGCGAGGCGGAAACATACCATCACTCATCTTCGTATCTCCTTAACCCAAGTACCGGCCAGTGCCTTTGCCTAGTGAGGACATCGCAGTACCGGCAGCCACCGCCGCAGCCGGATTGCCGCCCGATGCAACAGCACCAACCACAGTACCAATAGCACCAAGTACGCCACCAAGTACATTAGACCAGAGCGAACCACTCGCCTGATCTTCTTGAAAAGCTAATTGTTGCATTGCAAAAGCTTTGTCTTCTGCTCTTTGTCTCCCTGAAATTAGCAACTGCTCCAACTGGTCCCTTGCAGCCGTTGACGCCTGCCGCGCCGCTTTATCAATAGCTGACTCACCACCAAGCTCTGCCTGCTGCGCTGCCCGCCCTGCTTTCTGCAACAGCTCCGCAGAATTAAACCCGCCGTACCCCATTGCTCTGCCGCGCTGGGCTTTAGCCAAGATATCAAGCTCTTTTTCAGCTTCTATCTGACCTTCGGTTTTAATGTCGCCTTGGCCTATGCCGTAGAGTCTTTCAGCAAAAGCAAATGCCTCGTCACCCTCTAAACCGTATTGTCTGCGGCGACGTTCTTCGGACTCCTCTTGACTAAGGCCAGCCATGTACTCTTCAAGGTTAGTCCTGTAATCTTCGTCTTGCGGTGATACGCCCTGAAGCTGCCCGCTCATATCCCCTTCGTTGTACTCGCCGCTTTCGTACCTGTCTTCTTCCGTCTGCTCTATAACGGCGTCTCTGTCTTCCTCAGTGACGTCATCAGTAAGAGTGCCGAGCAAACCTTCTAGTTCTGGTGTTTCATAAGCCATGGTTGCCTCCGCTTAAAACTTAAGGGTTTTGCCGCGATACGCATCTGCGCCGCGAATTTGGCTACTAAGAGCTGTCCCAGGAGCAACGCCCGTGTAACCCGACATCCCAAGAGGGTCCCGTGGGTCTTGGCGGCTAAGCTCACTTAAAAGGTCTTCTGTCGTACGCATGCTGCCTAGCTCTCCAAGCGACAGTTGAGTGTCGGGTGTCGGGGCTAAATCAGTAGTTATGCCTCGATAGTTTTTCATAGACGTATCAAGGGCTGTGCTGCCCAAATCAGGAGAAAACCCAGGAGTCTCAGGGTTTACAAGTTTTTCACGAAAAGCCTCTTCGTCAGGAATTTGTAACTCAGTGTTGGGCGCATCAAACTTAGGCCCTTCGTAACTAGGCTGTGTAGCAAGGTAACCACCAAGGGCACCTGTGGCGGCAGCGGCGGCAGTAATAAGCCCCATTTGTTTTTCTTTACGCGCTTGGTCTTTTTGCATTTCTAGTTGAGTCATACCAACTTCTCTGCGCGATGTTCTGTCAGCAGCATTTTGAATAGTGCCGCCCCTGCTACGCATTCTGTTAATGCTTTGACCAACTTCCTGTTGAGCAATTTGCCCCACAATTTGCCGAGCCACTTGCCGAGCAATTTGGTCTTGCATCATTTTCCCTTGCAACTCAGCACGGGCCTGTTCTCGCAATGTATCTGCTAAAAATGCACCTGCCATTACAATGTCCTACTCTCTATGGTTTTAAACGTTGTCTTGTCTGGCCGCATTCCAACCTCTAATGCAAACCCCTCAATGTTGGCACACTGACCTACACCGTCTAGTTTTAAAACTAATTGAATGCCGCGAGATTTTTGATTCGCAATATGAGAACGAAACAAATACAAACCTGTTGGGTCACTTGAAACACTTACCGTGTCTGTTTGATTAGGGCTACCTTCTTCTCCGTCGTAATCGTTGTAAACTTCAACCGTAAGATTATGGGTACTTAAAAACTCACCCAACAGCATGTAGCGGTAGATACGATCTTTCTTCATTAGCCCTGTGGGAGAAATAAAACCAGTAACTATGTCGGCTGTATATTGAGTTGTTACGGAAGCTGTTCCTAGCCCCGAAACCACTGTGTTTGTATCGCGAAAAACTGTGTCAGATTGAGTTTGAACATAACCGCTTGCAATTAAGCGTTGAAAGCTTGTACCGTCAAAAACCTCGCCAACCTGATGAGCATTACTTGTAAAAACAATTTCGTAAGTAGTCCATTGCTTGTAATAGTAATTAAAAATGCAGTAGACATCCTTACCACTAGGGCTTGCCTCTTGTAGCATTATGCGAACACATTGGTCTGAATCTCGCCGTGTCATAGATACAGCAGTCTGCGTTCCAACGGTATCTTCGACCTGCGCCCCAATATAGGCAATTGATAAGTCTCTACCAATTACATGAATACCTTGAGGAGTTTGATAAAAAACACCGAGAGGAGTATCTGTGTGTGCCGCACCTTCTAAAGCGCCATGGCCTCGCGCAAACAATCGAGGCTCGCCATACCGACCTTGACCCAAAACGTCAGGGCCGGAACCCGCCACGTAATAACCATCGTTATTTGTAAACAGCAGCAACGTATCTAGGTTACTCTCAACAGCGGTAATTTTTCCAGGGTCACCTGTTAAATCGATAGAGTGATTGAGAAGAGGAAACCCCGGAGCAATACCTTCCCTAATAACGCTTGACGCATGCGCGGAGTCATCGGTTCCCGCAGAAATAAGCTTGTTCTGATGCCTAACTAAATCGGTGCTGCACCCTGCAAAACCAGTAGCAGGCAGGTCGTTTGTATAAAGAATGGGCCTTGAAGTAATTGCTGTCTCGTCTGTAGGTAAATCAACATACGTGACAATTGAAGATGTTAGCGCAGTTCTTTCTGGAATCGGTATATCAGCAACAAAGTAAAACGTGGCCCCTGCATGGTCGGTACGATAAAGCTTCAGGGTTAAGTCTTTTTTTCTTGTAAGGCTTGGAACGTAAGCTGAAACTTGAATAGTTGATTTACCCGAGCAAGATATCCTAAACGTGCCGCCCGAACCTCCGCTTTGAACAACGGTCAGCTCATCATTATCCGTATACCCTGAGCCTGTAAAAGTAACACCGGCTATCGATACAGCCGTAATTTCATTAGAACTGTTTGCGGTTATATTTACCTTGCACCCGGTTCCCGACCCTCCAGTGGTCTCTAGACCTACAGTTGTGGAATAACCGGTGCCAGCAGCAGTAATGGATTTAACCCCCGAGGCTTTACCGGGCGTAATCGTCTGCTCAACCATTTCAGAAGGCGTTGACTGATGAAGGTTTCCTTTGGCGTCTGTCCACGAATAAATGCAGCAGTATTTTATAACTTTACTGTCACTAAACCCGCCGGTAGCCGCAGCGCTGTTAAAGCTTTCCTCGATCTTTTTAATTGCCGGGTAGTTTAAAAAGTTGTTTTCAACCACCGAGTTGCCATCGTAGCTATGAATAAACCCGCCGCTGCCTAGCCAAACGTTTTCAATGTCTACTGAGGCTAGTTTTCGAGCAGGGTCAAAATCTACCTCAAACAAACTTACACCAAAAATGTTATCCGGGTAATCGCCGGGCCCGTAAGCCCCTGGGTCGTGAAAGGCGTAAGCGTAGTGACGAGAGGCACCAAACACAAACTCGGTTGCACTGTCGCGAGAAGTAACGCGCTGCACGCCGTAAAGCAGCCGCCGGTTTTCTCGACCCCCATCAAAGTCAGCAGGGTTGTTTGTTATGTAGTCAGACGTAAGACACAGCGGAGCGCTGCCCGTCCTTAGCGCCCCGATTATCTCGCCCTGCAAATTTACTAAAGCGGAGTTATTGTTAAGCCCCCGGCTGTTTCCAGACGGCTCAATGGCGTCAAAATCAATGTGAAGCGCGTTGTCGTTTACCTGGGACAGTACGCAATAAATATTCCCGTTGTATCGAAAAAAATCAGAAGTGACGGAGGTGTTAAATGCTACAACGTTTGATGTAGTTGTAATCGTAGATGCGCCGCGTGCTAACGTGTAATGACGTACAAAGTGCTCCGGAACAATCTTGCCCTGAACACCTACGTCAGTGGCAGGCGAGTATACTTCCACAAAAACGCCTATTGCGCCCTCATCGGTAACAGAGCCAGCGGTCCCTCTTAAAAGATGCAGTGCCCCTGTACTGCTTCCATCAGCCAATACGTTTTGGCTGGCGTGGTCTATCTTAGCGCTTAAGTCGTCTTTTATTTGAACCAAGACGACTTTGTATGTCCCGCCAGTGTCGGCAGTGTACCCCAACACAATCGAGTATTCCGATGCAGCGTTTACGTCATTCAAACATTTTAGCATTATGCCATTGGGCACACCGGTTGTGACCTTGTTAAATGGGGCAAAATAAACGTTTGTTGTTGTTGCTAGGGTGGTAGCTGACCGGGAAAGGGTGGCCCCACTAGCCACTAAGTACGATACGATTATTGAGTTAGCGCCGGATTCTTTGTACGCAATGACAATGGCGTCTGAATGCGTTACGCCTGAAAATTTGTCTATTTGAAAAACAGGGTAGCTTGTCCCAATTTGAACCTGTGTGGTTGTTCCTGTTTTGTATAAATTGGCTTCTGAAGAAACAGCGGCTGCGGTCGTAATGCTTGTGCAATTTACCGAACGGTATCTTAAATGGTTTTCTGAACCATCACGTTCTTGGTAGACAATAAAAACATAGTTCCCAATAACAGCGCATTGCGGCTGGGCCTGCTTATAAAGCGTCGTCGTGTCGGCAGCAGTTCCACCCCCACCTGGCCCGTCAATAACAATCGCAGTGCTGCTTATTTCAGTTGTCTCGATAAGGCGAGCACCGCTGGCAATGTGCTCAACATCTACAAACGTCTTGTAGTCGCTCCCCTGAAACTCGTACTCTTCCCAAACATAAACACGGACGCCGTTTTTTTCAGCAATCTGGCAGTTGCCTTGACGCTTATCTGTTTGGACATTTTTAAATTCGTTTTTAACCGTGCAAGGGACGTAAGTGCCACGATTGAGCAAGCCTTGCCCGTTGTCGCCTTCTTTAATCCAAGAGTATAGATTTTTGCCGTCTAGAATTAACGTTTCGTCGCCGTATTGCGATATCGCAACGCCCGAAGAAATATCACCCCCACCAAACTTTGTAATGGTGGCATTGGTGTCATGTACGAAACCGCCGCGCTTAACCAACTGGCCTTTTTTCCCAAAGTCCATGTTTCTTAAAGCCGACAACCCGTCAGGCGTCCGTGTAGAATCTGACGACTTTTCGTCAATGCCTTTAAGCATCGCAAACGAGAGTGTTTTCTTCTCTAATGCCATTAAAACACCCACAGAGAAGCTGTGCAGGCGCTTCCGTAACTTTGCAGCGCCAAGAATTGCGCCTTATTGTTGTTCTTAGTGTCGTCTACCTGGATAACTGATTTAGAGTTTACCGAAACAACAATGTAACCTCGGTAACTCCTGCCTAACCCGTGGTAAACGTTTTGAGTCGTGCTTGCCGCAAACTCGATGTTCTCAATCAAGCGCCCACTAAGCAAGCCGGACCCCTGTAGGTCGTTTGCAAGTTGCTCAATTTTATCCTGCACCCGAGTTAGGGGATAATCGGATGTTCTGTAGCGCTCAAATTGAATCATAACTACACCAAGTTAATTGCGTCGTCTAAATAAGAGGTAGTCCCGACATTTACATCGCTAATCGAATAGGACTCCCCAGCATCTCGCTTACCTGCGGCTTGCTCAATTCGCTCTAGTTGCTGCTGCTTCTGCACAAGTAGCACCTGAACGTCTGATTCTTCCTTCTGAAGGCATTTAATGGCTGCATCTATAACAACATACTCTTCGTAGCCGCTAACCACTTGAGGGGCTATTGTCGCAATCGTCGCGGTTGTTGCGCCTGCATCAAACCTAGTCACTTCAGGCACATAGTGAAGTTTTGCAGTTCCAGATACGGTTGGGTCAGGGATAAATTTAATCTTGTTTCCCTGAATGTGGTACATCGTGTTGGTAATTGTTGCAGCCGTCAATCCCGGCGAATTGTAAGTTGTTCGCTCCTGGAATGAGTACGGCTTTAATCGGTAAGTCAGCCCGCCGGTCGTGAAATCAACACCGAGGGCCTTGTAGAAATCTGTTGGGAGTACTCCGGGGTTGTCCGCAGGCAACGTGTAATCACCAGACTTTGGCGACTCAGAGCTATCTTTAACGTAGTAATCTTCAAACTTAGTTACAAGGATATCGTGAAGTTCGGACATGGCCACGTTAATATAATCAACAACTTCAGCATCAGAGACAAAGGAAGAGCCTACCATGTCTGCACGACGACGAACCGCTGTGATTAAGTTGGCCAACGTCAGGGTGTTGTTCGGCATACCTATCCCCTAAAGGAAAAGTGGGGGCACGTAGCCCCCACTCAATTAATCCATCATGGTTGCCAAGTCGGACATCGCACTGACGACCGCATCGGCATCATTCTCTTGGATGGCCTTGAGGAATTTCTCCCCTGCCTCCTTCTTCATCAAGCCGCTATCATCCTCTTCCGGGCCTTCTTCTTTGGCCTTTTTAAGAATCATAAGGGCAAGATTACCTTTGCCTTTCATGGCAAGCTCCTTACTTAACGCTGCTGTTCTTTACATGAAAAATCATGGAAATTGTTGCGCCGTTTGAAGGGTCTGCTGCTGCTGCGTTACCGTCACCGTCCCGAGCAATAGTCAGAATTTTAACAAGACCTGACGATGAAACCGAATCGGTATCAATCTGCATTTGCAAGTCTTCAGCATCAGGGTCCAATAGCACCCCATTGGTGTAAAGAAGCTTGGGGTACTTATCGGTGTTACCCGAAGGAGTTCCAAGCAAAATTGAATAATCACCCGCACCATTACGGGTAATAGACTTAATGCCCAGGCTGTCATCGACAACCAAAGTAGGTGCCCCTGAGCCAGCAATCGTAGCCTTAAGATATAAAATCTTTACGGCACGTTCTGCTGCTTGAACTGTCTTAAAATCTCTACTCGCCATAACTCAATCTCCCTTCAGTGAGTCCGAATTATAGTGCAACGCGGCAGTTGTAGCCCGGAGCGTTACAGGCGATGTTTCCGTAGTAGCCGAGGCGTACTTCGTAAGCATCTGCTGCGCTTTCGCGGAGCATACGGTTGTTATCAAGGTCCAAGAACATCGGAGC
>TARA_R110002012_G_scaffold54619_1_pt1 | contig 11388 bp, 8 predicted proteins | sample TARA_R110002012 | Tara Oceans TARA_R110002012 (sample SAMEA4396515) | marine metagenome | biome: Westerlies Biome; feature: [DCM] deep chlorophyll maximum layer (ENVO:01000326); material: water (ENVO:00002006), including particulate matter (ENVO:01000060) such as... | depth 40 m
ATGAGCAGCTTTAAATGCGGCAGCTTCTGCTTGTGCAACATTAGAAGCCCAAGCCTGTGCTTCCCATGCGGGCATAGAGCTTCGAGACCCTACAGCTAGTCCCTCTGCACTAGCCCCCCTCATTGTCTCCTTATATACTTGGTTAAAGCGTCCTTGAGCTTGAGCATATCGTTTACTCCCCGCGAATATCGTCTTAGCACCAATCATTGACTTAGCAAACTTAGCACCCGCAGCGAAAGTTCCAAGAAATATAGGGTCTGATAGGTCTGCTAGAAGACGGACGGCAGAACCTGTAAAGCCATACTCTGCAAGCTTCACCTCATTCTTCATCCGTAATAGGACAGACTCTCGTTTCCACTGAACCTCCGCCTCTGATGATGAATCTCGAATCCAAGGTTGCTCGTCCTCCGCTATCCCTGTCATAACTTTAGCATAATACTCAGGTGTCCAAGACCTTAAAAATTCCACATCATCAACAAATTCAGGAGCTTGGGATTTAAGATAAGCATTTCCCGTTATAGTTGTCAGCGCGGCTCTCCCCATAAGCTCTTCAGTACTAGCGGCAAAATCTTTAAGTTTACCGCCGAATCCTCGAACTTCAAATCGCTCTGCCTTATCGTGCGCCGTCGTACCAAACTCTTTCTCACTGAAACTTTTTTCTCTCGCCTCTTGAGTGAATGTTGGGAAGTCCTCGGTTTGCTGAAAAACACGCTTTGATTCTTTAGGCTCCTGTTCAGTCTGTTCAGGCTCAGGGTTCTGAAGTTCAGGTACGACTTCAGGCTCAGGATTTTGTGGGTCTTGTATAGCCATTTACTTATTCCTCTTTTCCGTTGCGGGATTTCTGTTCTTCATAACATGGAAGACGGAGAAAGGTTTGGATGGAGCGTGAGTGTACTCTTTAGGTACAGACCATATTTTATCACCTAGTTGGACGAGGTTCCTGCCTCTACTTCTCTCGATTCTCAACATCTCCTTACTCCCTTCCGTGTTCTCGACGGGCATTATGATTTCAACCGCTTCTACGGGAAGACCCCAATGTGCGCGGTCTTTTAACGTAACTTCTCGGACGTACTCCCCGCGAACTTCTTCCTCAGCGTTAAGGTCTGCTTGAGCTATCGCATCGCGGATTAACTGTTTATCCTCTGCTTCAACAGCCGCGTCCACTTTAGCCTCTAGCGCGTCTGCATCAGTTTGTAATTTATCAAGACGAAGATTAAGTTCCTTATCAGCTTTAGCATTTATAGCATCTTCGCGTTCTTTGAGCTTCTGTAATTCTGCCTCTGCTCGTGCATTACCTGCGTCTGTGAGGGCTTTATTTTTAAGAGGTGTAATAACCGCTTCAATCCCCCGTAAAGATAGACCTTTATTAAGTAAGGATTCTCCCTCAAAGATAAGTCTATCTCCGCTAGGTGTTGTGAAGTAGTAACTAGCTGTTGTGTTTAGGTCAAAGGTTGAGGATAATATAATAGGCATATCCTCAGCGTTTCTTATATCTACATACTCAGGCTGATAGCTGTAAGGTTCTCTATCGTGACGATTAACAAACTCAGCGTATGCTCTCATTTCCATAGACGTAGCATCGACTAGAAGAGCATCCGCCGCTAAAGGTAGGTTAGCTAGTGCTTGAGCGCGTTCAGGAGACATCCCCTCAATAGCTTCTGATGTGAGGGCATCAGGGTCTAGCCCCGCTCTTATTTCTTCTATCTCTACTCTATCTGATTCCAACAATCGCCATGCTTCTTCTTTAGCGTATTGCTCTATAGTATCTATATCTTCTCCTTTATAATCACGAGGCATTCTAAATAACGTACCGTTACGTTCCTCTACTCCCATCGCTTTAACCTGCTCTAAAGTTAGGTCGAGGAGTCCTTCCTTATCTAGTTCGGAGTTCTCAGGACGCTGAGCGTTATATAGTAATCTGTTCTGTATCATTGATACTGCGAGTGGTGTTACCGACTCTATTTCAGAATCTCCGCCTGAGGCTTTCTCTAGCAACCATATTATAGGGTTACCGACACCACCACTATTATCTCCGACAAGGTAATCTTGCACCTCGTTATAGCTTGGAATATTCGAGGCATCAACATTAAATCCTCCTGCCATATTGATAGGTATACCGTTAGGTAAATCCCTAATATTCGCTATGTCTCCTGAAGCTAAAGCTGTGTTAGCGTGTGTTAAGTATGTAATAGCCTTATCACTTAAACCGAGTCTATCAACGATTCCATGCTTCCGTGCATTTCTAAAAAGCTCTAGTCCTTTCTCCACATTCTCAGGGTCAGAGGCTACACTGTTCGATGATAATAAGCTGTGTGCCTGCTTAATAGTTACACTTGTGTCAGAGTTCTCTAACGGCATATCAGTATAGTCTGCAAGGAGATTAACAAAGTCAGCTATAGGTCGCTCTACTGTCTCGCCGTCAGCCGTCACTCCACTCCTCAGTCCACTCTCTATCTGCCTAACAAAATCTCTACGATTTAATCCTGAGGCTTTTAGCGCGTCCTCAAACCTAACATTTCTCCCTCCCTGTGGGCTAGTCCCATAAGCAGTAAGAGCTTGCGCTGACTGAGCATTCTTTTTCTTTAACTCCTGCGCTTCTTCCCAATTAACCCTAATAGCTGTAGCGTCTTTAACTTTCTGCTCGTCACTTGTGAATGGGTGATTCATTGCCGCATCCTGCATTGCCCGCATATCTTTGTAGGTTGCATTTGGAGATACAACATCAAGCCATTCCCTCCACTCAACCTGTGCCTCTACATCGTATGCCCTTGCTTTTATATTGGCGTGTATTGACTCTTGATTTGCCCGATAGGCACTAACAACTTCAGGTCTTGCTGCAAAATCCCCCGTTCCTGTTTTTAGGCTTCGGTAGATAGCTTCCGCTAATAGTGGATTAGTCCCGTTTGTCATCTCCTCTATCAAGTCTTCGGACATAGAAGCAACAGCTTCCTTGAGAACCGAATCACCCATAGCGTAGGCTGTTTGTAGATGTTGTTGTAGCTCTGCTGTAAGTGGGGCAGCTCTATTCTGCATCAACTCCGCTCTATGCTCTTCCATGTTCAGGTAGCCCTGCGCATTAGCAGGGGGAGCTTTGCCTTCAGGGTTAAGCTCTTCAAGGACAGCTGTATCATCAAGGTTTTCTACCTCAGAGCTTATTCCCTCTAATGAAGAAATAGCATTCAATACCATATCCCGCCCTGTAGCGAGGAAGTCATCCTTGTTCGCGCCCATCGCCACTACTCTGTGTTTGCCTGTTAATTCAAAACTATGCTCTTCTGCGCCGCGTAGGAAGGTCTCTCTAGCAATACCATCAATATCCTGCTCTTCTAGGAAAGCTACTAATGCCTCATCGTGGTGTTGTGTGCGAGCTGTAAAGTCTCTAAGTAGACCTGTATCAGCTTGGGAGGCTACGTCCCACTGAGCTTGCTCATCTCTACGGAACATACGACGGAGCGCATTGCCTCGCCCTTCACTATGTCCAATCATGTAGGACTCAGAAGATTCAGCAGCTACTTCAGTAAACGGGTGGTCCTCACCGAACGCTAAGCCTGCCGCTGTTTGCTCTTTAGTAAGCCTGCGGTTCTCAGCTGCTGTAGCTCTGTCGGATACTCCCTGACGGTAAGCGGTCTGCTCAGCTATAGCAGCATTCTTCTTCTCTAGCTTATCTTGCTCAACAATAAGACCCATAGCAGTCTTACTGAGGTTAGCAATAGCTTCTAACCCTGAGTTATCAGGCTTAGGTATTGAAGGTGCATGGTAGACATCTGTGATGCCTTGCGTTACCTTAGTTGGGCGGAGTCCGAAGTCTCCCTGTGTTTGTTGGCGTTGTGGCATTAGTTAAAATAAGAAGGGGCATTGAGTCTATTAACATCCCATTGCCAACTGTTTATAGAAAGAGGACTCCATCTTCCATAAGCATCCATGTACGCCTGCGAGAAATGAGCAGGTGCGCCTACATTAGCGGCTGAAAAAGGAGTAGGGGAAAGTTGTGGTAGTGTTCCTGTCGGTGCTACCATCGGTGGGAGATTTGCGGGCAGACCTGTAGGTAAAGAAGGAGTAGGACTCATTGCGGGGTTAAATGTAGGGTCGATGCTCAAACTCTGTGAGCCTGCTCCTCCTCCCATACCCTGCATAGACTTACCCTGCATATAGCCCTGAGCCGCTCCTGATAATAAGTTAAGGAATTGCGCTCTCTTATCAGGTGCAGGACCTGCCTGTACTGAGTCGATGCGGGCTTGAGTCTGAAGCTCAATAGCCTTAGCTTGTTGTTGTGCAAAGGTAAGAGTCTCTTGCCCTTCGACATCCCTTACTCCAATAGCTTGCATAGCGTCCTTACCGAACTGTTGTTGTAGAGCCTGTACCGAAGCAGAGTCTGCCTGCACTCCACCCTTCGTGGCTCTTACGGCGGCTGTTGCAGCCACTTGGTTACCTTTACGTTGTATCATACGAATCTCCTCATTGACTGAGCGCATCTTCTGCTGTGTCTGAGTACCTAACTGTCTCTGTTGGATAGCATTAGATAGGAAGGCTGACTTCTCACCTGCCTCCTCCATCTTCTTCTTCCACTGATGTGCGTTGTTAGCCGCTTGGTTAGCCATATCAGCCTGTAGTGCGCCTAACGCCGCCATTGACATTGGGTCACACATTTACTTTAATCCTCGCAAATTCATAAAAAGTTCTCTTCTCTGCCCCATAATTTTCTACCTCTCTAATAATTGTAAAGCCCATCCAACGCAGCCACTTAATGTGTACCTTGTTACGCTTGTCCACAAAGTTGGTAAGTACTTCGTAAGGCTCTTCTTGGTGTTCTAATTGTTCCTTACACCTACGCAGGAACTGACTTCTAATATCTTTAATCTTGTTTGTTCCAAGCATCCACACATATCCTACTCTTGGTGTAGTTTCGTGTGAGTCCACGACACCGAAGATAGCAATAGGCTTTCCATCAAGCTCTACCGTTCTTGGGTCATCGGAATGTTCAATGCTTATCTTTAGGAGTTCCGCTGTATCTAATGTATCACCTATAGATGCACGAAGTTCTGCATAGTCTGCATCGCGTAAGTGAGGAGCCATGTCCCTAGCGTCCTGTAGTATTGATTCTCTTACGATTGCTCTCATATTCCCATCCTTCTGCTACGGGTATTATACTGTGCCTCGAACTCAGTCGATAACAGTTTTACAGGATAAGCTGAGTCAGATGTGATAGTCATATCGTATGTATCATTCTTAGCATGAATAGGTATCCTCATGTCTCCTGAGTCTAATCCAACTGAACCCTCAGTATCTACATCTACTTGAGTAGTGTCTGCGGTGAAGGTGTAAGAGTAATCACTACGACCCTCTACTGACACGGCTACATTGAATGTATTTGTGTCATGGTAAACAATATCTGCTGAGTGTATCTGATAGCGACCTGAAGTTACTAACGATGCTCCGCCTCCTGATGAAGGACCTTTGAAGATAGGGGAAGCATACTTGTATGTCATGTCATACTTCATGCCTATCCAAACGTGTTCTGCTGTTTTATCTCCGTCTACTGTTATCGTTGTAGACTCTGCGTCAGTAAACGTGCCTGAGAGTATAGGGAGTACTACCCCTCCATCACTTCCTGTTTTATGTTTAGTTATCACCTGAAAGTCAGATGCTGTTTTACCTAAGCTGCCATAAGGAAGAGTAAACACAGTATCGCCTCCTACTAAAGCTCCGCCATCTTGGATAAGACCATCGTTATTACCTAGACGAGAGAGTACATTATCAAGTAGTGGGGGCTGACTGAATAGGTCTGTTATACCCTCTGTTGTGAACTCTATCTTATGGATAGCTGTGTGAGAGTTACCTGACGTGACATCATCCACAAACCGAGACAGTACATATAGTATATTCTCTACAGTGTGTATGCCTATTATCTGTTGTGTGTCTGTTGCATCTCCTTGTGATGTAAGGGAGAACTTAAACCAAGCTGACTGTACCCGCTCGTTACCTCTATCAAGATACTTATATAGGTATAGGTCTTGCATACTCCCTCCCTCAGCCTTAGGTAATCCTATGACTAGATTCTCTTGAGGCATTGTTGCTATATCTCTAAACGGGTTCTCGATGTATGAAGGTACTGAGTCTGTTAGGTCAAAGGCTTGCAGGTCTCTAGCTTCAGGGTCACGGATAACCATGTCTTGTAGACCGCCGTAGCTACCTCGTGGGTATGCAAAGAATACAGACGTACCGCCAATCGCAGGGGCGCAGTTAGGGTCACACTCGTAGTTAGAGACTTGGCTCATAGCTACAGTCTTTGGCGAAAGACCCTCTCTTCCTGACCCTAGCATAAACTGTGTATTGTCACCAAATAGTATTAGGTTACCGTTAAAGGATACAGCATGACGTAGCGTATTTACAGAGTTAGATGACCCTACCACTTCGATAGGAGCTGTATCTAGTAGGTCAATGACCGTGGTTCTAAAGAAGTTAAAGAACTGTCCTGACTCTGATAACGTTACGGACTCTCCTGATAACATACCTAATCGGTTTTCGTAGAAGAAGATGTCATTGATTGTGTTACCTATAAAGTTAGGTATAGGGTTTGTTTCATCATCACCCGTCTTACGGTCTTCCCATTTATATTCCTCATAAGAAGTTTCTAGCGGTCCCCAAGACATTAGATTAAGTGATGGTTCTGATTCCATCGTAAACTCAGATGTGGTAGTATATACATCTAACTCCACCTTTTCCCAAAAACCACCTCCGCCTGAAGGCGTTAGTATAGTTTTTACTAATCCTGAAACTACTGTACCATCATCTTTTACTATACGCATGGAGTCTCCCACCACAGGAGAATTCTCCGAACTGTATGCGTACTCTACATCGGTTGTTGATGTAGATGTTCCACCCGTATTTCCTACAATATTAGTTCCTACTAAAATACTAAAATATTCCTCCGAGAGCGGTGGGGCAGGTAAATTTGAGTTCTCAGGCGTTGCTAGACCATCCGCAGGCTTGAAGAGGAAAGTACCATCCGCTTGTCGGATAAGTATGTGCGGCATCGTACTTGAGTCTATCTTATGTGCAGTGCTTGTCGATGCTTCCTCTTTCCAAGAGCCTTTACCATAAGTATCAGTACCGTCCGTTTCAAACTTAACGTAGTAATCATCTATATTAGATTCAGCACTGCCCGTTATTTTTATAAACATACCATCAATACAGGACTCAGGCAGGTCTGAAAAGTATTGTGAGGTTCCTTTGAATGCTTTTAGGTATGTGTCTCCTACAGAATCTGAGGCTTCTAAATTAAAATCACCGCCTCCTGTATTATGTATCAATATTGTAGAGTCATATAGAGAAAAGGAGTAGCTCCCAAAAGATGTAGAACCCTGTGAGTCCTCTAGCACTACGCTTGCCGTACCTGTTCCCCACCCGTCCCCTGTATAATTGCCCGAACGTTTTGAGGTCATCCGTATACCTGATAAAGTCTCAAGCTCTACCCATGATGGGTTAGTCTCGTTTTCTGCAGCACTTACTCTATATCTCGCGTTTGTAGAGATTGCGTACAACGCTCCCGTACCGTTATGTTGGTATAATAAAGTAGAAGAACCTCTTGATAAGAACCTAAGTGTATTCCCTGTAACCTTCGTTGGAGGTAAGTTACTTAACGTAACGGCAATCCTAAAGTTACTCTTGTCGAGACCTAGGTGGTCTGCGGGTAGAGTTACATTCGTGTCAGTATGTAGCGTTGCTGTTGTGCCTGTTAATAAAGTATCGTAAAGCTCCGACGCAATAGTAGTAGTCTTCGCCGAGTTGTCCCCACTTAAAGGAGTTTCGTGCTGTATCTGCGTCCCGTCAATCTTAATTTTATAGTCCGTGTCTTGCGCTCCCTGCCTTACATGGACGATGCCGTTGTCTTCTTGAGCCTCACTTAGAGTTGAGAGCATGCTAGGAGTGACTTCCTTATTGTTTATATAAGTCACATCTCCCGCAGTAGCAAAAGAGAAAGCTGTAGTAGAGTCTGTGGCATTGAGGTAACCAATAGCATCCTCATCGTAGTACACAGTCTTGGCTACGTTGTTCTCTAGGTCCCATACAGATAACCCACCACCTGTACCATCTGCTAAAGTCTTACCTGATATTGTTAATAAGTATCTTTCAGATGAATCTCTGTTGATTAGGTGCGATGCTGTATCTAATGCGTTAGCATCTTGGAAGTTAGCACCTAAAGCATCAGTCATAAACTGTGTAGGTGGACGCTTAACTAAACCATTCACAGGGGAAGGGTAAGCGTTAGTCTGCTCCTCACAATTAGATGCACCCCTTAGGGAGTCTGCTTGTTGCGAGACACCACCTAAGAGGTTAGAGATAGAGGAGTTAAGTAATCCCACTATAGAACAGAGCCTCGCTTAATGATGTTGTATGTGCCTATACTATCAAAGATACTTGGAGAAGCTGTAGTGCCTTCGTACTCCTTGAGGTCCAATAGAGCCTTGAACTCATCTCTCTGCGTGAACTGATGATGAGCAGTAGAACCTACCATACGGTCTTGGAATAGACGTGCGGCTCGGATGGTTATATAGCGTTTAGCCGCCTCAGGTACACCTAAGAACTCAAAGAGGTAGACTACTACAGCCTCTTCATTGAGTGGAGCTTCAAACTCATAAGTATTCTTTTCCTTATCGTAGAGTCTGCGCTCGCCTGACGCATACCTAATAGTTAGGTCTCTCCCTCCTACTGTTATCCTTACGATGTTACTATCCGCAGCAAGTGCGATATGCTTATCATCCACAGCGGGGGTAAAGGTTACCTTATAGTCTGTATTAAAATGCCAACCCTCTGCTTGTACCTCACGATTAACTTCATCTAGTATCTGCTTCGCCATAACGACATCAGCTGATGTTCCGTGAGAGAGTACAGTTCCTGTAGTTGGAAGTTCTCCAATAGCTGAGAGGATAGTGTTTACTGCCTCTAGCTCGGTAGTAGTAATAGGGTCAGCCATTCTAGTAGGTTATGTAGCAGTAGCTAACGCTTGCGCCTGAGCCACCGACTGTAAGTACAAAGAAAGGAGGCATTACTGTAGATGCTATATGTCCTGCCTCACCCGCAGCTCCGCTTACTATAACTCCTGATGCTGCTGCTACTACGAAAGGTTTTTCAGTGGTTGTTATCTCACCCTCTGCATCCACTGTTGGGAGCTTTACTGTCAGTGACTTGTTAGACACGAACCACGCTGACTTTGCACCGTGACAATTAAATGTTTCATCCGAGCCACCTGCTGTGGTGAACGAATGAATTTCTAGTTCCTTTACTGCATTTCCTAGAGCATCTCTGCCCATGACTGTTTTAATTAACGCCATAATATTATATTTTTATTGTTGGGGTAAATGAGGGGCATCCGAAGATACCCCCCAAAGTTACCTGCTATATTAAGCAGCAGAGTTAGTCAATAAGAATGCAGCTTCAGGACGGAGAACTCCGTGACCCATAGCATACTTAGCTACCATCAGCGTACCTTGACGCTCGATTTGGTATTCACTTTCCATTGACAAATCACGAAGCTTGACAGTTCCGATAGCTGACTTATGGAAGATAATTCCTTTAGCATCTTCAGCGTTTTCAGGGTTGTCATAGACGTTAGGTGCGCGTACACCTGCGTCATCATCAGCGTGAGTTCCAGGAAGGTTGTTAGACTTGTAGATTTCAAAACCTGCAATCATAGGGACTAAACCTGAACCAAAACCTGTACCACCGATGTCGGAGTTAGCTACTGAAGTAGCAATACCAAAACCTGCTGTACCGTTACTGATTAAGTTGTAGTATAGAGTTGGATTGAGAACTACATAACGGTCCTCGGAAGGAACGTCTCTAATATCCATTGCCGCAGCAGCCTCGAAGAGAGCTGATACTATTACAGCAGAAGTTACTGCTGTGTCTGCAACGGTATCTGCACAAGAAAGTTCAATATCACCACCACCTGCACCTTGAGGTGCTGTTGCGCCTGCCTTTGATGCTTGGTATACGGTGTTGATAAGATGAACATCTGCACGTTTAGCTAGAGCGTAGCCCATCTTGCGGCTGTACTCTGAACGGTAATCGTAGTGAGCGCGAGCTTCGTCTAAGCTGTCAATGAAGGCAGCAGAAACTAGCAAATCGTCAATAGCAATTAGACGTTCGTTATGAGTGAACTTCTGTAAAGCTCCACCTGCAGGGTCAGCCTCAATAAGAGAAGCTCCTGGAGTGTGGTACTCGGCGGTTGTGTCACCGATTACGGGAAATTGTGCCGACTTACCTTGTGAGATAGTTCGGACTGTGTGAAGAGGCATCATTATGTTCGCTGTTTCGAACGCTGTGATGACTTCTCCTGAGAATTGACGCAAGAAGAGGTCGAGGTTGCCGTCTCCAGCTCCTGCCGCGTCTCCTGCGAATGATAAAGGTAATGCCATTATAAACTCCTAAGGTTTATGTGTAAAAAGAAAAAAGGTTAGAATTGAATATAGCTTAGGAGTTTGAGTTATCCTTCGTAAAGGGCTTAACACTTACAACTAAATTCGTAACACCACTTACATGATGTTAGAGTTTGCGAGTTTGCGTGTAACAGAATCGCGGAACGCAGGGTCGTTGTGGTACTTAGGGTCAGCCATATCTCTCTTCATTTCTGCTAGAGAGGCATAGGCTTCATTTCCTGAGCCACTTGTTTTACCCTGCATTAGATTTGGACGAGTGCCGTTCTCCATTTGGTATCGAGCTTGTAAGCCCTTAACTGCACTCATGGTTTGGTTAGTATCTCCTGAATTAACTGCCGCGTCAAACACAGCAACCTCTTCAGCGGAGAACGTTTCGGAAGCCCATTGAGTCATCGCTGTGTAGCTCTCCTCGCCTCCGACTTGGTTGTACACCTGAGCTGTGTACTGTTGAATTATAGCTTGCTGTCCTGCTATGTAAGTATCTACCATATCTTTAGATAGACCCTTAGAGGCTAGACCTTCATAGTCTGACTCTTCTAGCTTACCGTTCTCAGCAAAGCGGTCAGAGTAGAACTGCATATCATCTTGGCTTACCTCTGCGGGAGCCTCAGGTATAGATAAGTCATCTGAAGATTCTTCAGCTTTCTCTCCTCCACCTAGCTTAGCCTCAAGTTCTCCGTAAGCCTTAGCCATTTCTTCAGGAGAGTTAAACTTCTCAGGAAGATATTCAGGACGTTCGGTTGTTGCCTCTGTAGTTCCTACTTCAGCGGCTTGTTGTTCAGGACTTAATGCCCCTGCTTCCTCGTGAGGAATTTCTACTGATTGAGTTTCACCCATATTATTATTAGCCCTCTTGTGGAGGGGCTTGGTCTTGTTGTTGTTGTTGTAGCGCAGAGTCAGTCACTGCCTCCATCGCTTGTGGACCCATCTGTTGCATCATCTGCATTTG
>TARA_R110002012_G_scaffold57941_3_pt1 | contig 11382 bp, 10 predicted proteins | sample TARA_R110002012 | Tara Oceans TARA_R110002012 (sample SAMEA4396515) | marine metagenome | biome: Westerlies Biome; feature: [DCM] deep chlorophyll maximum layer (ENVO:01000326); material: water (ENVO:00002006), including particulate matter (ENVO:01000060) such as... | depth 40 m
CCGGTCTTGCGATTGCAGTCGCCATGCTCGGCTGGCAGATCCGGGTGATCGACATCGACGATGCCGATCAATGCCTGTCGCTGTTCAAGGCCAACAGCCATGTCGGCCTGATCGTGTTTCTGGGTCTGGTCGCAGCCCTTTTCACATGAAAAAGCCCGGTCGCCTGTGTGGGGCAGGCGACCGGGCCATTATCAGCATGCATGACAGGCTGATGGTATTAGCGTCGCGCGATGATCTCGCGGCCTTCGATCCGCATCCGGATACCAAGCTTGCCGGTTGAACGGCGCACCAGGAAACGCGGACGGCGGTCGGCAATCTGGCTGTGACGGCGGCGGCGTGTCGGCATGCTTGAGGCATGTTCGGCAGCGCCCTCGTCGAGCGGCCGCGCCACGCCATCGGCTTCCACCATCATCATCGGCAGCTGATAGAGTTCCGCCCAGGCGCGCCAGTCGGCGGCAATGTCATCGAGATTGTGGGCCACCAGCAGCGGCACGCTCAGCGCCGCGTCTGCGTGATGAAGCTCGAGCGTTACCGTAACTGTGCCGTCACCATGGTCGATCGCCCGCGCCGCGACACCCTTGAAGGCGCGCGCCGGCAGCGCGATGGACAGCGGAAGCCCCGATTTCGACAGCACCTTCCTGAGCACGGCGCCACGCCCGTCGAGCGCGACGGAGACTTCTTCCTGCTCCTCGCCCACCGAATAGGACACGCGCTGCGGGAAGCTGCCTGGGTCGAGCCGTAATTCGAAACCGGCCCATTCGGGCTTCAATACGGTATTGGTCATGTTAATCGCCTCTGTAACTCTTGAGAGCCGGTTATCCGGTCTTCTCATCCGGGGCTTTTCGCCCTCTCACAGGAAGCAGAATGACCCACAGCCGTTCCAGTCGGCTTAAGGATTTGGGTTAAGAAAACCTATGTTTTGGAAATGGTTAGCGAAAGACCACCGTCCCATTTGCATTTTGGAAAGGTTACCGGGAGGCTATCACCTTGCCCGGATTCATGATGCCCTTGGGGTCGAAAGCATCCTTGATGCGCCGCATCATCGCCATCTCCACGGGGGACCGGATGGCGGCCAGTTCATCGCGCTTGAGTTGTCCAATGCCGTGCTCGGCTGAGATCGAGCCGTTCAATTTCAGGACAATCGCATGAACGATCTCGTTCATTTCTTTCCAGCGCGCGAGAAAGCTTTCCGTGTCCGCGCCCGGCGCCTGCGAGATGTTGTAGTGCATATTGCCATCGCCCATGTGGCCGAAGGCGACGATGCGCGCGTCCGGCATGGCCTTGAGCACTGCCTTGTCAGCTGTCGCCAGAAACTCCGGTACCAGCGCCACCGGCACTGACACGTCATGCTTGATGGAACCGCCTTCCGGTTTCTGCGCCCAGGACATCGATTCCCGCAGGGTCCAGAATGACTGCCGCTGGGCTTCGGTCTCCGCCGCTGCCGCATCGCGGATCAGCCCCTTTTCATCGGCGGCGATGAAAAGCCCCTCCAGCATGGCACGCGCTGCCTCCTGCGACTGGCCCGAGGTGATGTCGATCAGCACATACCAGGGATGCGGCTCGCTCAGCGGATCGCGCACGCCTTCGATATGGCGGGTGGTGAACTCGATACCGATGCGCGGCATCAGCTCGAAGCCGGTCAGCGACGGGCCGCAAAAATCCTGCGCCAGCCGGAACAGCGTCAGCGCCGTTTCCGGACTGTCCACGCCGGCATAGATGGTTTCATGGCCACGCGGTGCCGGAAACAGTTTCAGCACCGCTGCGGTAATGATCCCGAGCGTACCTTCCGCACCGATGAACAGATCCCGCAGATCGTAGCCGGTATTGTCCTTCTTCAGAGCCCGCAAGCCGTGCCAGATCTCGCCATCGGGCAGCACCGCTTCGATGCCCAGGCACAGCTGGCGCATGTTGCCATAGGCCAGCACGGCGGTTCCACCGGCATTGGAGGACAGATTGCCCCCGATCTGGCAGGAGCCTTCCGATCCGAGCGAAAGCGGAAACATCAGCCCGGCTTCAGCCGCTGCCTGCTGAGCCTTTTCCAGAACAACCCCGGCTTCTGCAATCATGGTCTGGCCGACCGTGTCGAGCGAGCGGATCTTGTTGAGCCGTGAAAGCGACAACACCACTTCGCCTTTACCCGGCCGCGGAGACTGCGCGCCCACGAGGCCGGTATTGCCACCCTGCGGCACGATCGCGGTGTTGGTTTCATGCGCAAGCCGCAGGATGGCTGCGACCTGTTCCGTGTCTGCAGGCCGCAGGACGAGAGGGCTTTCGCCCTTGTAGAGCCCACGCATCTCGATGAGATGTGGTGCGATGTCGGTTTCGGCAGTCAATGCATTCTGTTTGCCGGTAATGGCTGCAAAGCGTTCAATAAGTGCGGGATCGGTCAAAGCTATGGTCATGCCCAAGCATTTATCTTTGCCCTGCCGCCAAGTCGAGGCTTGGGCTGTGTTTTTTGAAGTACTGGATCAAGCCGATGGGGCGTGTGATGTCAGTCCGGAGAAGCCTCTCGCGAAGTCTCAGCGCGACATTCTCTGACGGCCAGCGGTGGCCGGACGAGAAGCTTGATGATGAGGCATCTCGACTGACCGGCTCTGACAACAATCTTGAGATGCATTTACGGGCAGACATAACTTTTCAAATACATTTCACCGGATTCAGCGTTCCTTAGTCTGTTTGTGCCAATGTTCCGCCCACAATGGGGGTGTGGTGATGTGGCGTTTTCTGACCGATAGATCCGGAAACTTCGGAATTCTTTTGGCTATCCTGCTGGTGCCGGTGATCGGTGCGGCGGGTCTGGCACTCGATTACAGCAACGCTATTTCCATCAAGGCCAAGATACAGGGTGCGGCAGATGCGGCCGCGCTGGCGGCCGTGGCGGAGAGCTCCGCCGGGGTCAAGCAGGCTTTCGCCATGTCCGGAGACGGGGAAGTTTCCGTTGGCGCCAATGATGCGGTCACCTTCTTCAAGGCCCAGTTTGAAAGCGATACCGATTTCAAGCTCGACCAGATCTTTGCGAAAGTCGTCAAGAAGGATGGCAGGCTCTATTCGGTCGTGGATTACCAGGCCACGGTGGCAACCACCCTTTCCAGGATCCTTGGCAAGGATCTGATCCGTGTCGCCGGGCAGGCCATTGTCGAATACCAGACCGAGGTCTATCGCGACTTCTTCCTGTTGCTCGACAACACGCCGTCGATGGGCGTCGGCGCCACGCCGGTGGATGTGGCAAAAATGGTCGCCAACACGCCGGACGATTGCGCCTTTGCCTGCCACATCGTCAAGAACGGTGTCGAAGACATGGGCAGTTACTACAATCTGGCAAAAGCGCTGGGCGTGACCACACGCATCAATGTTGTGGCGCAGGCCGCCGCGGCACTGATGGACACTGCCAAGGACTCGCGCAAGAGCTCCAACCAGTATCGCATGGGCGTCTACACCTTCGGGGAAAAAGCCGAGGACACCAAGCTGTTGGAAGTTGTCGCACCGACGGCAGACCTCTCCAAGGCCAAGAGCAAGGCTGCCAAGATCGAGCTGATGTCCATTCCCAAGCAGGGATATGACAACGACCAGCAGACCGATTTCGACCGCGCGTTCACCCAGATTGCCGACAAGATGGGAGCCGCCGGCACCGGCCTGACGGCCTCCTCGCCGGAAAAGGTTCTGTTCTTTGTCTCCGATGGCGTCGGTGACAGCTACAAGCCCGCCAGTTGCACCAAAAAGCTCACCGGTGGTCGCTGTCAGGAACCGATCGACACGCAGTATTGCGATTTGCTGAAAAGCAAGGGCTACAGGATCGCGGTGCTTTACACCACCTATCTGCCGCTTCCGACCAACAACTGGTACAACAAGTGGATCGCACCGTTCCAGAACGAGATCCCGGAGCGGATGAAGGCCTGTGCTTCCCCGGGCCTGTTCTTCGAGGTGAGCCCTTCGGAAGGTATCAGCGAGGCCATGACGACCCTGTTCAAGAAAATCGTCAACACACCGCTGCTCACCGGCTGATATGGCCTCGCGACAGGGAGCGCAGGACAGAGTGCCAAGGGGCAGGGGCGCTTAAGGCCTCGGCGCTGCCGCCCGTCTTAGCCGATCATTGATCGCCTCACCCAGTCCCTGGTCGGGGATGGGAGCAACGGCAATGCCGGTTGCACCTGTCGCATCCGCCCGCTTGAGCATGTCAAACAGGTTTGCCGCGGCTTCGCGCAGATCGCCCCTTGGGGAGAGATCCAGAACGGCTATAGCGTTGTCCTCGCCCGCAAGCCGCTCTCCACCGAACCGGATGACCGCTTCGCCAGGGCCAACCTCGGTCGCATCCAACCGAACCCCGGCGTTGGGTGCGTAATGTGAGGCCAGCATGCCTGGCGCGATGATGCTGTCGCCTGTGGATTGCGAGGGGCTGCGTTCAACCGGTTTTCCGGTTGCCTCTTCGATCAGTTCCACCGGTATCCCACCCGGCCTGAGCAACCGCAACTGCGCGCCATCCACCGCCAGGATGGTCGATTCCAGCCCCACCCGGCAGCGCCCGCCGTCCAGGATCAAGTCGATCCTGCCTCCCAGATCATCCGCAACATGCTGCGCGGTTGTTGGACTGACACGCCCCGAGCGATTGGCACTCGGCGCTGCCAGAGGTCTGCCGAAACCGGCAATCAACTGGCGCGAAAACCCTTCAGGCATGCGGACTGCCGCGGTGGCAAGACCGGCGGTCGCCAGCGGGTGAATCGTGCTGGCCTCACTCAGTGGCAGCACCAGTGTCAGCGGACCAGGCCAGAATGTTGCGGCAAGCTGCTCGGCAAGCGGTGAAAAGGAAACCTGCGCCTTGGCCATCCCGATGTCGGCCACGTGCGAAATCAGCGGATTGAAACGCGGCCGGCCCTTGGTTTCGTAAATTGACGTGATCGCTTCCGGGTTGGTCGCGTCGGCTGCCAGCCCGTAGACGGTTTCAGTCGGCAGCGCCACGGGTTTGCCGTCTCGCAGCACCTCAAGTGCAGCCTCAACTGCGCCCTGATCGGATATGGGAAGAATGCGTGTCATGACATGTCCAGTTTCAGCGGATGCTCTATCAGCGACCCTGAGGCGACGCAATCAACAGCCGTATTTTCGATTTTGCTAAAAAAATAAGGGAAAGATCAAATTGCAGCTTTGCGCTTAGGAGGCCCCTAAGTTTTTTGGGGCACACCACTAATATGCAAAAATCAATATGAGTGGCTTCCATGAACAAACAGAACTCAGCAGCGACATCCATCGGACTACGAGTTGCCACCGCGATGTACCAGATGGGTATTGATGGATTGCCGCGCAATTACGAGCTTGTTTACGAAGCCTACTCCGGGAACAATCCGGAACTGACCCGTGAATTCGTGGCACTTGGGAAAACCAAGTCTCAGCGCGCGCTGGATGAGCTGGGTAAGAAATATCTGCCGCATCACCACGAAGAGACCCACGTCGCCAAGACCAGCGAACGCATGCGGACCCAGATGACCACGTTCATGTCTTTGCTGGAGCAGGAGAAATCCTCCCTCACCGATTACGGCAAGATCATCGATGAGGCGTCGCGGACCTTTGCCTCGGACGGCGAACTCGACCAGGAAACTTGAACAGGTCGCTTCAGCAGCTCAGTGAAGCCACCGAGAAACAGGCCACCAAAAGCGAGGCCATGGTGGCAGTGGCAACCGAACAATCCGCCCAGCTCGACCGGGTCAAGGCCGACATCGAGGACTTCGAGCGGATGAAATTCGTAGACCCGCTCACCGGCCTTGCCAATCGCCGCTCCTTCAACAAGGCCGCCGCCAGGATCTACGCCAATCCGGAATTGCCGACGATGTGCGGTCTCGCATTCGCCGAGATCGATGACTTCAAGCGCTTCGGCGACCCGGACGACAAGGCAGGCTTGGACAATGCCATCCGCCATGTCGGCCAGCTGTTCCAGTCGGTCCTCGAAGACGGCGATGTCGTTGCCCGTCTGGACGGCTATCGCTTTGCCTTCCTCATCAGCTCCTCCGACGAGGCGGAAATCATGCGCGCGGTCGACAGGCTGCGGATTGCCGCCGGCAGCAAACCCGTCATCCATCCCAAGTCCGGCGTCAGTGTCGGCAAGGCCACCCTGTCGATCGGTGTTGCCATGTCCACCGTCGCCGATGGCGCAGGCCAGCTCATGGCCTATGGCGAAAAGGCCATGGAGACCTCGTCGAAGGAGGGCGGCAACCGGGTCACGTTCTACTCCAACACCGAGCATGAAGGCACCGAAACCGGCTGGATGATCTATCAGCCCTGATTTTTCCTGCCATCGCTCCGCAGGGATGTTGGTCTGGCCGGGCCGCAGGACGTGCGCCGGCGCGTCTGCGTGCATTGATTTCTACAGTTCCTCGCATATGTGATTTTCCAGAAATGACGGTTAAGCTGCACGTCGGAAATTGACGTTTACGTAAAAACCACTTAGCCATGAGCCTGGTTCGGATCCGCTCTGCATCAGAGGCGGACAGCAGGGAGGAGATCACATGTATCGTGCGCCGGTAGACGAAATCGCTCACACGCTCAAATCAGTCGCGGGATTGCGCAAGGCTCTCGAAACCGGCCGTTTTGGAGATCTTGGCGAAGATCTTGTCGACGCCATCCTTGCGGAAGCCGGGCGTTTCTCTTCCGAAGAAATCGCTCCCCTCAACGAAATCGGCGACAGGCATGGCGCCGTGCTCAAGGATGGGGCTGTCACCACACCGCCGGGCTGGAAAAAGCTCTACCAGGACTGGATCGAGGGTGGCTGGAACGGTCTGACCGGGCCGGAGGACTTCGGCGGCCAGGGCCTTCCGATGCTGCTCTCGGTGGCAGCACTCGAGATGTGGAATTCCGGATCGCTGGCCTTCGGCATTGGCCCGACCCTGACCATGGGCGCGGTCGAGGCGCTGGAAAAGCATGCCTCCGATGAGCTCAAGGCCAAGTATCTCGAAAAACTCGTCACCGGCGAGTGGATGGGGACGATGAACCTGACCGAGCCGCAGGCGGGCTCCGACCTCAACGCGCTCAAGGCCCGCGCCGAACCGGTCGGCGACGGCACCTACCGCATATTCGGCCAGAAGATCTACATCACCTATGGTGAGCATGATTTCACCGACAACATCATTCACCTCGTGCTGGCGCGTCTCCCCGATGCACCGGCGGGCACCCGCGGTATCTCGCTGTTCCTGGTGCCGAAATTCTTTGTCGGTGACGACGGCTCGCTCGGCGAGCGCAATGATGCCTTCTGCTCCGGTCTCGAGCACAAGCTCGGCATCCACGCATCGCCCACCTGCACCATGATCTATGGTGACGGCAAGTTCGGCGATCAGCCCGGCGCCATCGGCTGGCTGATCGGTGAGGAGAACAAGGGGCTCGCCTGCATGTTCACGATGATGAACAACGCCCGCCTGGCGGTCGGCATGCAGGGCGTGGCCATTGCCGAGACCGCCTACCAGAAGGCGCTCGCCTACGCCAGGGAACGCACCCAGGGCCGCGCGCCCGGCCACAAGGGCGAGGGCATGAGCCCGATCATCCAACACCCCGATGTCGCCCGCATGCTGATGACCATGAAGGCGCTGACGCAAGGCGCCCGCGCCATCTGCTATTCCTGCGCCGAAGCGCTCGACATGGCGCGCGTCAGCGAGGGCGACGAGGCGAAAGCCTGGTCCGAACGCGCCGGTCTGATCACCCCGATCGCCAAGGCCTTTGCCACCGACATCGGCCTCGAGGTCGCCTCGCTCGGCGTCCAGGTCCATGGCGGCATGGGCTTCATCGAGGAAACCGGCGCGGCACGGTTGCTGCGTGATGCCCGCATTGCCCCGATCTACGAGGGCACCAACGGCATCCAGGCGATCGATCTGGTGATGCGCAAGCTGCCTTTGTCCAATGGTGAAACCGTGGCGGCTTTCATCGCCGACTTCAAGGCTGATGCAGAGGCCGCGCGCGCCTCCAACTCGCCGGCCTTCGAAGGTGTTGCCGACCGTCTCGACCAGGCCATCGCCGATCTCGAAACCGCCACTGCCTACATGCAGTCCGCCCTCGCTGACGGCCGCCAGACCGATGCGCTTTCGGGGGCGACGCCCTATCTGCGGCTGTTCGGCCTGACGGCGACAACCGCCATGCTGGCGCGTGGCGCCCTGGCTGACATGGATGCGCCGGAAGCCGCCGGCCGGGCGGCACTGGCCCGCTTCGCCGCCGCCAATCTGGCGCCTGAAACCAAAGGACTGGCCGCAAGCGCCACTGCCGGGGCCGAGTGCCTTGCGGATGCCTCCGCCGCTCTTGCCTGATTTATCACATCCGTCGCCATTTTCGGAGGGACATCCATGACTGACCACATTCTGACCGAGCGCGCCGGCGAGACCGGCGCCATCAACGTCATTCGCTTCAACCGGCCTGACAAGAAAAACGCCATCACCCGCGCCATGTATGCCACCATGGCGAAAGCGCTGATCGAGGGTGAGCGCGATGAAAAGGTGCGGGTGCATGTCATGCTCGGCACCCCCGGCGTCTTCACTTCCGGCAATGACATGCAGGATTTCATGGCCGTTGCCATGGGCGGCGAGAAAGGCACCGAGGTCTTCGATTTCCTCGGCTGCCTGGCCAGCGTCGAAAAGCCGGTCGTCTCCGGCGTCGATGGTCTCGCCATCGGCATCGGCACCACCATTCACATGCATTGCGACATGACCTTTGCAACGCCCGATTCGCGCTTCCATACTCCGTTCACGGACCTCGCCCTGGTGCCCGAAGCCGGCTCCAGCCTGCTGGCGCCAACCGCCATGGGCCATCAGAAGGCCTTCGCGCTGCTGGCCGCGGGCATTCCGTTTTCCGGGGAGGATGCCGAGCGCTCGGGCCTGATCTACAAGACAGTCAGCGCTGAAGAACTTGAACCGGCTGTCTTTGCCGCAGCCGAACATCTGGCGCAGAAACCGCCCAAGGCGCTGGCGATTTCCCGCCGCCTGGTCAAGCCGGACCCGGCTCCGGTCATGGCCCGCATGCGCGAGGAAGCGGAACATTTCTCCAACCAGCTCAAGAGCGCCGAGGCGCTTGCGGCGTTCCAGGCCTTCATGGCCCGGAAAAAATAAGCGAGAAGTCTGCGAGAAACCGCCAAGAACCAGGCAAGAAACATGGGAGGCCCGGCTCTTTTGAGCCGGGCAGCGACGCTCGGTTGCGGGGCAGGCGAGTCCCTTGCCGGGCGTGGCTCTAATGCAAACCGCGTTCAAATGGTTTCATGTGAACGATAATGTACATGCATCATTTCAGAGACTTGCAGCGACGCGCATCCGATTGGATGTGCGTCGCTGCAGTGTTATTCGCTGCTGCAGGAAATCTGGCAAACATCATTTCCGGCCGTAAGCTTCGTACTGGCGTCCATCGTACTGATATCGACACCGATCGACCAGTTGCAGCCCGTCGGCACTGAACCGGCGCCGGAGCCGGTCATGGTGCAGCTCAACGTCCTGCCGTTGTCGCCATTTTCAAAGATCAGCTTGCTTTGATTCATGCCCTGGAATGCAAGGTTGATCGTGTCCGCGAATGCCGGGACTGCAAACATGGAAACCATCGCTGCAGCGGCCGTGAGTGTAAGGGATTTCATCGGGCGTCTCCATTTTGAAATGAGTTGATCTACTATTGCGTGTATATAATCATACAGCAATTCTAGATTGTCAATCGAAGCATGACCCTGGCGCGCTGCAAAACCCCGCCTTCTACCGGAGCGCGGGGCCGGGGACGGCGCTTTCTTCAAAAATAGTGCCGTATATTCAAATGATTATAACAACCCGGCTAAAGCAACGGGTTGGACAAGGAGTGGTCGTAAAAGTTGAGTGCAGCATCCGTTTGGTCAACCGAAAAGGAACAAACGGGAACGGTTTTTTCCGCCAAGGATCTGGCATCGTGCGACGCGCTGCGATAGCGTCACACCATCGTTAGGAGGGCCTGCCATGGATCCAGTCCGAGCAGGTTCGGGAACGTAAATATGAAAGGTAATCCATGCTTAAATTTTCTCCACTCATTGCGGCTTCGGCCATGACCATTGCAGCTTTTACCGGCTCCGCTTTTGCAGCCAGCCATGAGGGTGCGGCCGCGCCCGCCACCAACCGGATCGACACCCAGCGCCATGATGCGCCGGAACTCTCCGCCTATGGCGATCACAAGGTCGGTGTCCGCACCCTGGAAATGACCAACCCCGACCAGATCGACATTCTGGCCATCGACCCGGCAGCCGAAAAGCCTGCCGAATGGCCGCGTTACGATCGTCCGCTGACGGTTGAAGTCTGGTATCCGGCCGATGCAGCAGCCGAAGGCTCGCAGGAGCTCAAGGCCTATCTCCGCGACGGCAAGACCGAGGTCACGCTTGTTGGCCAGGCCATGCGCGATGCAGCACCGCTGGCAGCCTCCGAGGCGTTCCCGCTGGTCATCATCTCGCACGGCTATCCCGGCAACCGCTTCCTGCTCTCGCACCTGGCCGAAAACCTGGCCTCCAAGGGCTATGTCGTCGCATCCATCGATCACACCGATTCGACCTACCGCACCAAGGCGGCCTTTGGCTCGACCCTGGTCAACCGTTCGATCGACCAGAAATTCGTGCTAGGTGAAATCGCCCGCCTCGCAGGTGAGGACGGCAACTTCTTGAACGGCCTCGCCAACGCCGACAATGCAGCCATCATCGGCTATTCCATGGGCGGCTACGGCGCCATCATCTCCGCCGGCGGCGGCGTCACGCAAGGCGCTGTCGATTACGGCTGGGGTGGTCCGCACGGTACGCTTGGCGTTCATCTCAGCGGCTCCGACAGCCACAACGCTCTGCCCGATCCGCGCGTCAAGACCATCGTCGCCTTTGGGCCCTGGGGCAAGGTGCTCAACTTCTGGGATGAGGAAACCCTGAAGGGCATCGAGAAGCCGGCCTTGTTCGTCGCTGGTTCGGTCGATGATGTCTCGGGCTACGAGAAGGGCGTCCGCGCCATCTGGCAGGGCGCCACCGGCGTTGACCGGGCACTTCTGACCTTTGACAACGCCAACCACAATGCAGGCGCCCCGATGCCGGCTCCCACTGAAGCCGACAAGGTCGACGAGGAGCTCGGTTTCAACCTGTCCGAGCACTACAATGACGCGGTCTGGGACACGGTGCGGATGAACAACATCTCGCAGCATTTCGTCACCGCCTGGCTCGACCAGCACCTCAAGGGCGATGAGTCCAAGGCTGCCTATCTCGACCTGGTCCCCAACTCCAATGACGGCGTCTGGGCCAAGGAAGATGACGGCACCAGCAAGCCCGAACACACCCACTGGCACGGCTTCCAGAACCGCACCGCCAAGGGCCTTCGCTACGAAGTGCTGAAGTCCGGCGAATAAGCTTCAGCTCTGATGAGATTGGAAGGCGGCGCACCGAGTGCGCCG
>TARA_R110002012_G_scaffold271164_3_pt1 | contig 11369 bp, 21 predicted proteins | sample TARA_R110002012 | Tara Oceans TARA_R110002012 (sample SAMEA4396515) | marine metagenome | biome: Westerlies Biome; feature: [DCM] deep chlorophyll maximum layer (ENVO:01000326); material: water (ENVO:00002006), including particulate matter (ENVO:01000060) such as... | depth 40 m
TGTCGTTCATTGCGTCCATGTGAGATTGTAAAACAGACTGTCTTTTGTTATAAGAAACTTGTGTTTCGTCAATATCTCTTACAACGATTGGATCAGTTGTAAACTCGTTTAATAAGTAAGTTAACTCAGAATCTGTTCTTTGAGCTGCAACAGCTGGTAAAACAGAACGGTTAATTTCAACATTTGGCGTTGCTCCAGCTTGAGGAACATGAACCACTTTATTTGCAGCAAAAGCCGACTGGTCATTTGACATTGTAACAAATTCGTTATTTGCGAATAAGTTCTCTTTTATGTCATTTGCCCAGATTTCAGTTTGTAAAGCCATTTTTTCTTTTTATTAGGGTTTTATAATTATTTTATTTGTTTGGTTTAACCTTGTAAGTTGCCTCGAATAATTCAGAGTAACCGTCAAAGTCGTTTTTAATCATTTCTACAAGAGCCTTTGGGTCTTTTTTCTCAAAATCTCTAATTGTCCAGTCCTTACGAGTGTTTTCGTCCTCGATATTGTTCTCAATAGTGTCAGTTAATTTCTGACGTGCTGGTTGAATTGACTCAAGTATTGAGTTAAAAGACTCTGGTGTTTCAGTTGCTATTTTCAACATTTTCTCTTTGTCCTCAGCTTTGATTTTTCCATCCTCGATTGCATTTTCAACAGTTTGAGCAATTGCAACAGATTTAAGCTCTGTTAATTCATTTTGAACAGCCTCAAGAGTTTCTTTTGTCTCTTTATGAGCGTTTTCCTCTGTCTCAAGTATCTCTTTTGAAAGAGTTTCGTTTTCCTTGATAGCATTTAAAACAGCCGACTCATTAGAATCAACGTTTAAATTTAAGTGATTTGTAATTAATTCCATTTTTTCAGTTTTTGGTTTTTCTTGAAAATTATTATTTACTAAGTTCAATAAATCGTCAGGACTTATTGAGTTTTTTATTTTGCGTTTTGTTGAAATTATCTCGTCAATTACTCCATTTTTTAAAGCCTCTTTTGCACTCATGAACGTTGTTTTGTTCATCATGTCGTCAATTTCATCTGACGAAAGCCCCGTGTTATTAGTAAAAATTGTTATTAGAGATTCTTTAATGCTGTTAAGCATGTTTTTTTGTTCTGAATTGGCTGACTTGTCTCCTCTTATTGATGGATTGTGAGTCATTGTCTTGCTAAAGTCAACAGCCTTTCTTTTGTTTCCAGATGCCAAAACCCACCCAGCCGTACTTGCTGCAATACCCTCATTTATGGTTGTGATTTGTGTTTTGGCGTTTCTCATTGCCGAAACAATGCCGAAACCCTCAAAAACGTTTCCGCCTGTTGAATTTATACGAATATTTATGTTTTCAAGACCTAAAGAATCAAGGAAATTAAGCTCATTTACAAAGCTCTGACCAGACCCGTTCTCAATCGTTGAAAAAAGGTTAATATCAGCCGATGTTTCACTTTGGTTTGTTATGTGCAAAAAAGACATGTGACAAATATAGCCACAATGTTATATGAAATTAAAGAGGTTTTACCTTGTATTGTCGTCTTGTCGGTCTTATTTCTTCAAATCTCTTTCAATTGTCCTTTCAGACAGATAAAGCTCATTAGATAGCCTCTTTATGGCTTTCATGGTGTTTTTGCTTTTATTGACCACGTTTTTAATGTGTTCAGCCCTTTTCTCTAACTTGCTTTTCGACTTATTCATTAACTTATTTCTTTATGAGTTCTTATTCCCTCGTATGTATTAGGATCAATTATAATTTCCTTATTTACGTCAAGAGTTGTTGCAGTCACTTTGAGTCGTCTCCTGTTGTGAATGTTTGCCGTGTCGTCTGTCATTGTTATTTTATAGGACTGTTGCCATACTTGGATATTGTCGTGGTCAATATCCTGTTGTTCTCTTGTCCTTGTAAATCCAATATTTATGTCAGTTAACGCCTTGAAAAACTTGTCAAGCAAGTCAAAAATAGCCAAGTCCTCCGTTTTAAGACTCTCAACTCCTATGTGAAAGGTTGCTGAAAGGTCGCCTTGTTGAGAACCTCCCGTTGTTGCTATGTAATCAATATTTTCGTATTGCATAAAAACAGCTGGGTATAAAAAGGCGTTTTCGTCCGCTTCATGTTCAAACTGGTTGTTGAACAATCTGAACGTTTTAATGTCGTCTTTTAAGTCCTCCTCAATCATTGCTTTTATGGAGAGGTAAATATCTGTTTTTAGGCTCATAAGTTTATGAATTTTTTAATTTCGTATTCTATTCGTTTTTGCAATCCTTTCTCTAATGTTTCGGAGTTGCCTATAAATTGACGTTTTGGCATTTTTCCGATACCTTGATTGTGTATATTAGCGTAAGGAATGCCAACAGATGAAATTCTTATCTGTTTTTTTGTTGTTTTTGTTCGTCTTATAGAGTTTTTTAACATTCCAGTATTAGAAAGTATATTTTTGCCTATTGAACGCTTTGTTTCTCGTTTTCGTCTTTTCCACTTACTAAACCCTGTGTCTGTAAATCCTTGCTTTCTAAATGACAACTCAAAAAACCGCCTTGCTCTCTCTCCTATAATTTTAGGAACATTATTTTTCAGATGCTTGTCGGCTCTGACAAGATCATTAAAATCAAGTTTATTTTTTCTTTTACGTGCCATTATTGAACATCTTTTGGTAAATCAAGACCGAAATTATTCTTTTTGTGTTTTTGCCATTGCTTAGGTACTTTGTAATAATCATGACTCTTTTTAAATACGGTTTTTCGCTTTCCAGCGTTACCACTAAATACAGGGTCTAATTTAGGAACCTTTTTTTTGCTCAAGTTTGTTTCTTTTCCTGACTCTCTCTGAATAACTTGACAACGACAACGCCAACCATTAGGAGGCATAAACTCATTCCAGAAAGGGTCGTCAACCTTTTTGACAACTCCATTTATTGCCGCGTGTTCGCTCCTCACTCTTGAGTCTCCTGTTGTTTCGTATTTTAACAATGGAAAAATGTCTTTTTCGTCTTGTATTTGTTCCCAATCTGAGGCACTTTGAGCCATTCCGATACTTGTAATGTATTCAGCTTCTAGCCAGTTAACATTATATTGATCGTTTATAACATCGGCAAAACCCTTAAAATCTTTAAAAGGTATAATCATTCCTTTGTCGTCAAATAGAAAGTTTTGCATATCTGAGATAAATTGAAACTGTTTTGCAGCCGCAAACTGGTAAACACTCCTTTTTAATTGTCTTATAGTGTCATTTGCTGGAGCTTGAATGTCTATGTCTTTAGGTGCTTTAAAACCTTTTAAAACGCCCTCTGTTAGTTCGTTCCCAGTAGCCATGTAAAGCCCAAAGGGTAAATCAAGCAAATTAATAACACCGCTGTATATTTGCTTATACAAGTTTTCCTTATCTTTTCCCGAAAGATTTATTTTTCCGTTTGGCATATCTTAACAACATTCGTCCTCTTTACTATCAAAATAACCTTGATACATTTTTTGTAAATTGTTAAAAACTGACATATTCGCTGGAGCAGAACCGCCTTTGTCTGGTTGTTCTTTTTTAGCGTTTATTTTTGTTCCGTATTTTTCCGTCAAATACTCAATGTCAACGTCAAAAACTTGTATCATTTCTTTGTCGATGTTCCATTGCTCCTCAATTGTTAGCACTTCTTTTGTATCAAAAACAAATGTTGACCCGTCTTTTACAAGTCCAAGTTTCACAAGTTTAGGAATTAAAAAATCATTAACTAAGAATCTAAACCAAACCATGTCGGCTCTTGTGTATTCAAGAGAGACTCTCTCATGTACCTCAGCAGACCCAGTAAAGGACTTTTCGTCTGTTGTCCCTGTTTGTCCTAGTATTAATTTTGAAAGTTCGCTGTTTGCTATCTCAACTAAATCTTTATAAATTTCATAACCAGACGTTCCCGTTGGCTCAACAAGTTCAATTTCGTCATCAAGGTCAAAAACTCCCCATGTTGCAACGTCCATTTTTTGCATCATTTCAATCATTTTGCCCCTTGACTCCTCGTCTCTGGTGTCTGTTTTTCCAATTCTCAAAGGCATTCCGAAAATATCTGAACGAATTGACCACGCTCCGAGAGCGTTCTTTTTCCAGATAATCAAAGGAACACATTTATTGAGTAATCCGAATCGCTCCTGTTCTAAAACTTCAACATTCCAATCCGCATAGGGTTTTTCATCATATTTAACTCCGTCAGTTGGAGAGTAAATATTTCTTTTAACAATCTTTTGTTGTGGGTTTAAGTTTTCGTATGGAATAAGGTCAACATCAGTTAAAATGTCGTCAACAATGTCTCCGAACTCAATTAAAGTTGTACCCCAAAATAAAGAATCAAGAGCCAATTCAGAGAACTTTCTAAACCATGCCGACTGAAATATTTCAGTCATATTCTCGTCAATCTCTCCGTTTGAATCGGTTAAATTGTAGCTTTTACTTAAAACGTTTATTTTTCTTGTTTGAATAAGTGATGACAAATGACCATCTAAAACAATATCCTTATAAATCCTTACTAATTCTAAAGTGTTTGGGGTGCTTATTGCCTCAGCTTGAGTAATTGCGTTCCTCCAGTTTTTAACCTCTTGTCTTGCTCTAAAAACTTGCTGCTCTTGTATTGTTGAGCCTACTCTGGCTTTTTTTGGCTTTTTCTTGTCAAAATTAACAATCTGAGGAACTTCAATTTCAGATGTTTTTCCTATTGTATAACCCAGTATTTTCATCTAATAAGTATTTGTATCAATTTTTGTTGTGCCATAAGTAATATTTCTGTCTTTAACAATAGGGTCTGATTTTATCGGAAAGTCTGGAGTAACAAAACCTTTGTTAACCTTTTTAAGCCACTCAATTGCATCTCTGTAACGCTCAACTCTAAAGTCTGGTATGTTTCGCGGGTTAATCCTTGAGTGTGCATGATACAAAGTAACGTCAATAAATATTGTCAATAAATATTGATGTCTTGTATCTGATTTAGTCCATTTTGCGGGTGCTGTATCTGGACTCTCTCCAGCAACGGTATCTGTATTAACAAAATATAAGTCGTCCTCATAGTTTTCGTAAACAACAAGAGTTTTGTTTTCTGCTAAATAAGCTGTTGAGGAGTTCCATTTTTCAAAACCAGCAAACATTTTACCAACGTCAAAATGATGCCTCAAATAGCTCTCGATTTCCTCTTGAGCTGTTAGCTCCATTTGTCGAAGTAGTCCTGTGTTTTCGTCTATTATAACGGCTAAATTTTCTGTCCTAATTAACCTCTGGTAGTCTTTGAATTGTGTAAACATTAGTAAATCCTGTTATTTGTTCTAGCTTCTGGAATAAAACTTTGAGCCTTTTTTCCTCCAGCCTTATACAAGTTATATTCGTTCTTTAATAATTCAATATAAAAATAATCATTTGCGTCTGACGTGTGTCCGTATTGCTCATAAGACACTCCAGTCTTGGGGTCTCTTATTTTTTTCTTCAACTTCTTGCCGTCAGATGTCTCCTTTACAAAGTTATAATCTGTTTTTGTATTAGAACAGTTTTCCGCGATAAAAATACTAATATTTTCGATATTATTTGCAAAACAATCATTAATAAAATTACCTCTCATGACAATTGAGGGTGCTTTTCTCATTATTCTCATTCGTGGCTTAAATGTCTCAAGCTCTTTTCCTATTATCTTAAAATCATTATGCCCAGCCTCGTTTCTTGTATCTTCATGCTTGCCCGCTGGGTCTCCATAGACAAAAACACCTGAGTCATGTCCTCGATACCTAACAGAAAACTCTTTGCAAGTGTCTCTTGTATTATTTTTGGGGTGTTCTGGGCAAATCTCATCTATTTGAGTGATTGTCTTTTTGTCTCCGATTATTTCTATTTGATGGATGCAAAGGGTCATGTATGGCTTAGTATTAAAATCAAATGTAATATGTAAAGGCTCTTTTTTGCTGTAATTGTCTCTAAAATCATTCGCTTTTATTACGTTTCGTTTTTCTGTAAAACTCCTGTAAAATTCGCCTCCTGTTCTCGGTTGTGCAAACCAGTCTCCATTCAATAATCTTGCTTTGTCGTATTCGTCCGACATTGAATTTAAAGTCTCGTTGTATGTTTCCCTAAACGATTTGTTTGGATTGCTGTCAAGTGTTGCTGGAACAAATTGAGTATCTGGCTGCAATTTACCCTCAAAATAAGGAATAACAATGTCGTCTTTTATCCAGCTGTTGTCAGGGTTACATGTTATTAATTGCTTAGGGTTTAACTCTGGGTAAATATCATGCTTGTAACGAGTCCTAGACATTAATATTTCACACGCTTTTTTTGCCGCTGTTATTCCCTCCTCAATACAACCAAAAGTGTACTCAGTAGAACCGAGACTGTTGAAATTTGGATCACTTGGATAGTGGAAAATATCTAATAATACTATTTTTGAGCCATTAGGAAATACAATAAACGAGTCTTTGTCATTAAATCTGTAAGAAACCCCTAACGAGTCCCAAACATCAAAACAAGTAACCATTACGGACTCCTTAATCTTTTTTAGTCCAGCGTCCCTTGCAATATAACCTCGAATACCCTCGTAAGTCGTACACATGTAATAGCAATATAAAGCTATTAGAAAGGACTTACCTCCTCCAGCTTGACCACCATACAAGACCCGTCTTGTGGACGAGTCCTCAAGGAAATCAAGAGCCATTGTCTGCTCGTCTGAAAGTTCAATTTTTATCTCGTTTTTGCTCATTTTTTAACACAAAAAAACCCCTTGCTGATCTCAGTCACGTCAAGAGGTTTTCTGTTGAGTTTATTTTTGCGAAAATTGCTCAATTAGGACTGCTAATTTAATACTTTTTTATGCTTTTCCAAATATTTATTGCATTTAGAAACATTATTTAATTGAACTGCTAATATTTTGCAAACAGGCTCATTAAAACTTTTCCAGTCGTATTCGTCTCCAGAAAAATGCTCCGTTTTGACAACCTCTTTTTTATCATGCAATTTAATACAGTTCTGACAACTATCACAAAGGCGTATGTTGTTTATTATGTCTGGGGCTGTTTTATGCTTCTTTTTGCTCATTTTCTTGCTCTTTTAACGCCTCAAGACGCTCGATTAGAATTATTTTGTTTTTTATTTCGTTGTACCATTCAATTATTTGCTCTTTTTGATAGGCTTTTAAATTAAACGAACTCAAAGGATTGTTTTTTGTGTTTGCGTCCTCGTCAATAAACTCATTGTTTAGCGAATTAAACATTTCAGCCATTGAAACCCCTTTGACATAATTACCAACACATACCAAACTATCAAAAGGAACAACTATTTTGTTTTTATAGTTTAGATATTCAAACATTGGTATAATTCCAGACTTATTTTTGTCAATTTTAGGACTAAATAATTTGCTTTGACCCTTAACACGGTAAATCAAACGAAAGTCAATCATGTCTCCTATACCTTTCGGCAAATCAACAGACATCGACTCAATCTTGCTTTTTATTTCTTTTATTTCGCTCATTTTAACCTCATTAATATGCGATGAAACTCTCTTAATAAGTGTTTTTTTCTCATGTCCAGCAATATGTTTTTTGAATAGAATGAATCTGGAAACCTCCTCAGCATTATTCTGTCAGATATGTTGTATAAAGGCTTAATCATTTCTATAAACTAAATCAGTATAAATTCTGAGTCTTTCTGTTTTCCATTGGTAACTGTCCCAGATAATCTCAATTATTTTGTCGTGTTTAATTTTATCGAGTTTGCGTTTCTTTTCAATAGGAAACATTAAGCATGAGCCTAATAAAAAAAAGCATATTGCAATAACTAATTCTTTTTGGTGTTCTTTTTTCATGTTATTTTTAAATAATTATCTACTAAATCAATAAATTCGTCAAGAGAGTCTGTTTTATAAACCTTATAACCTCTTTGCTGCAACCTATCAAGCCAGACTCTTTGTTCTGTTGATACTTTGCCGCCCTCTTTTTTAAGCTCAATAAACAAACCTAGATACTCTCCTTTAGGCTCATAAATAGCAACGTCAGGAAAACCAGCTTTAACGCCCTCGGCTTTGAGTTGTGCTCCTCTTCTTTGTGCTTTCTGTCTGTTTGAATCTCTTTGTCCTCCGTTGGGGCAATGGTTCCATAACACGCCCAAATAATCGAGATACCTTGCAGCGGCTTTTTGAAAGTCGGACTCTTTGCCGACCCATTTTTCGTATTTCTTCATGATTTATGTTGTTGCTATGCAAATATAATAAAAAATTACTAACAGCCACTAAACCGCATAACTTCGTACCTCGTTACGTTCGCTAAATCCGTTTTAGTTTGGTGTTAGAAACAACTATTTCAGCCCTAATTCAATTCTTATGTTGTTGTTATACTTATTTATTTTTTTATTTAGTGTAAACAATAGATAAATTGTCCAGAGTCCAAACCCTCCAAAAGTCAAATAAAAGAATATTTGTTTACCCATTTGTCCGAGTGACCCATAAGACCAGCCTAAAAACATAAATGTTAACCAAACGTTTTTCGCCTTTCTCATTTCATAAATTAGTTCCTTGTTTTCCATGTTGTTAATTTTTAATTATTATTTTTTTTCAATTCCTTTGTAATTCTTAACTATTGTAACTGATTTTTGATTGACATCAGCAATCAACTCTTGCCTCTCAATATAACCTCTCTTTTTTCCTTTAGTCTTTAAATAAAAAATAGTGCTTGTTGAATTTCCCTCTTTTATTTGTTTATGCAATTGACTTTCGGCAAAATCAAGAGCAATGTCTCCAATACTGTCAACCTCCTTTTTAAAATCCTCGTCAGAATTATACCAGTCGTAAAAAGTTGACCTTGCAACATCTACTGATTTGCATGATGTTGTTACGACTCCAAGAGATTTTTCTAAGGCAACAATTAATTTCTTTTTTAATATGTCCGATTTTGTAGGTTTATCCATTTTTTATATTTTTTAGTTGCCATTAAAAAGGTAAATTATTATGTCTTATTCCTTTGATTGCCATTAATTGACCTCCAATATTAATTTTGAGATAAGCGTTTGATTTTCTTATACCGTTTGGGCTTTTATTTTCATGTCTAGCCATTTCTGAAATAGTAAATATACACAATTTATCCGTTGTCAGTTCCAAAATTGCAACCAAACTTTTTAAGTCCTCAATTTCGTTAATCTCGTTAAGTATTTGATATTTAGGTTTTAACATGGTTATAAATTTGTAATGTTACTTATTCGGTTGTTAGGATGCAATTAAAAAAGCACCTAACATCAAGTATATTTAATTTTTAGGCTTAATATATTCTAAGCCGTAAGCCTTTGCTTCTTTTCGAGTTTCAAACATTAAAGGCTCATTATCTTCAATTATCATTTTAGATTTACACCCTTTTTCTTCAATCACTGGAGCAAATCCTAACACTCTATTTGTATCTGAGTTCACTAATTCAATTACCGTTACTTTTTTCATCTGTATTTATTTTAAAATTTCGTTATCTAATCGCTTAAAAACTAAACATACTATAACCGTTAGCAAACATTAAAACGTTCACTTCGTTTTGCTAACATTATGTAAACCCAATAATTTTAACTGCATTTCGTGGTATCTTTCAGCGTATGTATTAATGGCTTCATTGATGTCTTTCGTGTTTTTGTGTTCTCCAATTAGTTCATCAAATATGTATTCTTTCAATGAATCTAAGTTTTTTAATTCCCAAGTTATATCTTCCATAATCGTTAAAATTTCTGTGTTTACACTTATCATTATAAATAATAAAAATTATTGCATGCATAATATAATTGCAATAGCAGTTATCATATCGGGTTGCGTCTTGTCTTTGTTGTATTCCTTTATTGTTTTTACTATTAAAATCAATCCTAAAACTGTTTTAATCATATTCAATATACTTATTCCTAATTCTAACATAATTTTTTCTATTTATTACACAATAAACAATCGTTTAAGTGTTTCAATTTCTTTTTTAAGCGATTCAATATCTCTAACACTAATCATTGGTAAGTGTGTTAAATTACCTTCCATTTCTCCCCAATCATATTGATTAACTATTAAAGTGGGGTAAACATCTGTATTCAACACGCAAACCTGTAAAAATACTTCATCTTCTCTTTCTTCTCTAAGGTAATATTCAACTATTCCGTTAGGCTTATTTATTATTTCGTCCTTAAAACCTATTTTATATAATTCGTCTATTTTCATAATATTTTTTATTAATTAAAAAACTGCAACTAACACTATCTATATTTCAGTTGTGAAAAACAACCGCAAACATAGATTAACCGTTAAGTATGTGTTAATACGTTATTAATAATTGTTATTATTACACTATCCTCTGAATGAGTGTCTAATAATTGACTTTTTAATTGTTCTAACGTATATTCTAATTCTGCTATCCTTTCGTTTTGAAGTGTTATTTCTGTTATTAGTGTTTCTATTGCTGGATCCATATTTATTTTTTTAAAAGTTTATAATAATTAATAACGGCTCTTTTAAATACCTCACAACGAAAAAACATGTCTGATTCAATATTCATGTCATGAACAATTGTTGAAAGTCCAGCCTCTCTTAAAATTAGCCTTTCTTTTGTTAAATCTGTTTTAACCTTTTCGGCAAAGTTTTCACTCTCAAGTTTTACAATTGAAATTTTATCGTTTTTAACATAGTGTTGAAATAATTCAGTCCATTTTCCAAGAGTATCAATTTTCCTACCTGACAAAAACAATCTCTCCATGTGTTCGGAATGAGCCTTTATTTCATCAAATGTTAATGCTGGAACTTGTTTTGTTTCAATAGGTTTTATTTTATTGTGTTTAACCTTGTAACGCTTGTAAGATTTTAAGATTGTAGAAACGTAAAGAGATGAAAATTTTTGGTAGTGTTGTATTTCGTCTGGCTTCAAATCCAAATCGCCATTTATAGCCAAATTAAACGCTTCTTTGATTTCCTCGACTTCTAAACTCTTAAAACTTCGCTGTATAGTCGAAATAATAACATCAAACACTAGTTTATCATGCTTATCTACATTTACACCTAAAAGAGTTATGACATATCTTAAAACGGCTCTAATCGGCTCGTCCTCTTTTAACTCTCTTATTTTTTCAGATTTTATCAGTAAGTTGCTCGACATAGCTTTTTTTATTAGTTGGTTGGTTATTTAATTTTTTTATAGTGTTTGAAAAATGTCTTTTTATCTCGTTTTGTTGCTTTGCTGTGTTTTCCAATATGTGTCCAGCGTAATTTTGCGACCAGAACAACTCAAAAGTATCTTTAAAATTTTCTAATTCTAAACTTTTATGAGTTTTACATTGTGTTTCAATCCAAATTCCAGAACTTAAAATCTCATTTTTCAAATTAAAAGATTTTTCTATTAATATATTATTCTTCTTTTTCTCTTTCTCTTTCTCTTTCTCTTTCTCTT
>TARA_R110002012_G_scaffold47399_2_pt1 | contig 11366 bp, 11 predicted proteins | sample TARA_R110002012 | Tara Oceans TARA_R110002012 (sample SAMEA4396515) | marine metagenome | biome: Westerlies Biome; feature: [DCM] deep chlorophyll maximum layer (ENVO:01000326); material: water (ENVO:00002006), including particulate matter (ENVO:01000060) such as... | depth 40 m
TGTCACTAATTCAGGCAAAAAGATATCGGATGACATGTTGCCCGGTCTTTTCCTCCCGTTTGAGCGCCGCGAAGATAGCCCGAACCGCGAGGGGCTCGGATTGGGGCACTTTATCGCTTCTGAAATCGCTAAAGGTCACGGTAGCACTTTAGAGGTATCGTCAGACGACGATCAAACCGTCTTTACTTTCAAAATGCCGTGTCATTCTCTATTGCTGAACCTTCTCATAGACCGCATCGGTTAAGGGACCGCAGGCAAGCCCTTCGGGGCCAGATTTACGGAGGATAAATGCCCCCCCGTCCGACTCTACAACGCAGCGCAGCGGAAAGTTGACACCCTGGCGTAAGGTACCCACCGGGTTTGACAGCGTCACAATCTCAGCTTCGAGGAAATATTCGCCAGCTACATTCTCGCCGCTCTGCTCGTTACGCATATTGAATGTCCCGTCGGGTTCAAAACGGGCCAGAATCTCACCAGTACGGTACGTTCCGGGTACGATAACGCCTTTCGTGCTTTGTGCGTCAATGCTGTCCGATTGTTGCTGGGCTTGGGCGGTTGACTGACGAGCCTCGCCTGAGATTGTCGCATCTGCAGCTTCCTCATCCGGTGCGTTTGCAGATGCTTCGTTCTCTTCTACCTGCGGCGCAGTACCCTGCTCCTCAAGGGTATTGGATGCTTCGGGATCGTCGTTTGAAGTTTCTGTCGATTCAACCTTCGCGCTGTCAGCCGCGTCCTGTTGTTCGATAATGCGCTGCTCTACCTTTAGCAGTTCATCCGAGCGCGTTTGAAGAAGGGCGGTCATATCCTTTAGTTCAGTTTGCACATTCGAACGCTGCTCTTCGGCAGCAGTGACGTCAGATTGCAGATCGGAACTGCGCGTGTCTAGTTCCGAGAGTTCTCTCTCCAACCGCTGCTTGCGATCTTCAAGGTCTGCGACCTCACGAGAAATTCCCGCCGATTTTTCTTGAGCTTGTGCTTCTGTGCTGCGGGCTTGTTGAATTCGCGATTCAGCCTCCGCGAGCTCTTTCGACACGGTCGCGGCTTCCGCCTGCAAGGCACTTAATGTGTCACGCAAGGCGCTTTCTTGTTCTCGTGCCTCTTTCAAACGTGCGCCTACCGCATCCACGTCTTTCATGACCTCGGTCAACGCCGCCTGTGTCTCTTCACGTCTGGCTTCACGTTCTGTGATGTCTTGATCGATTCCATTTAGGGCGGCACGCTGGCTTTCAAGTTGGGCCGTTGACCGCTCTAGCTCACTGTTCGCCTCGTTTAGGGACGCTTCGACATTTTCAGCTTCGGTTAACGCGACATCACGCCGTTCGGCCAGCGCTGCAAGTTCGCTTTCAAAGTCCTGACGCGCCGTTTCGATCTGCGCCGTCATCTCGGTTAGCTTGGTAGACAGAGCCGTCTCTGCATCTGTACGTCGCTTTGCCAGCGCTGCCAATTCTGTATTAAATTCCGCTATCGCCGTCTCTCGCCGCTCATCAATCCCAGCGAGGTCACCGCTTGAGGTCTCAATGCGCGACTGAATATCGGTCAGTTCTCCCGACGCCGTTTTCAAAGCAGCGAGTGAGGCCGCTACTTTATCACGCTGAAGGGTCGCGGCCTCGACTTGGCGTGCCATCTCATCCTCGAGCGATGAGCTGTTCGTCACGCCGTAGATACCCCAACCCCAGCCGAGCGCTGCGATCACGGCCAAGGCGATAAGACCAGTGCGATTTACGCCAATTTTTTTGCTCTCATTCGTTTCAGATTGATCCAGTTCATCGGCCATAAAGGTAACTCCCATTCTGCATTTGAAGTTAGTTCAGGGGCGCATGATGTCATCCTTTTGTAGCAGATTCCGGTTGAGATTTTTCAGAAGGTCACAGGCACTTAATGTTTGATTAACGCGCCCTGACTGTTCGAGATGAAGGGCGTAACCGCAGTTTTCCTTGCGTAGCCTGTTGACGCCATGCCGGTAACTTGTTCGGATGGAGGCCTTATCGCTTGGCGGACAGCGTTCACCCTCGCATCGACTTTAAGCGATCATTGGCTACAACAGCCCCAAAGCGCTGAACTGTTGCGAAACCCTGGGCTCACGCTCCTCGCACCTGTACCGACTGAACGCAACTGGCCCAAAGACTGTCTCAAACGGCGTAACAGAGCCGCCTTATGTCACATCCACCCCGCCCGACTTAGGCCTGTCTGAACCGAGCGAGACTAGGTCTGTTCTGTTCTAGATGGCGGCATTCCTGGGCAATGCCATCTTTAGCAGACGCGATCCAGGCAGCACGGTCCCGCTCAGCTCTGGAACGCGCGATGCCAGCATCAATCCAATCCCGAACGACCTCAGAAATAGAATTGCCTGTGGCTTTTGACTCTTGCTCGAGGGCCATCTTACGCTCCCAACCGATATCACGAATATTCAGTGGTGAAGACATGTTGACCTCGCATTCTTGCGACCTGCTGTGCATATTAATGTACATATAGCAACACAGCATGTGGCGCGAGTGCCGAGACGCGGAATTACGATCAACATCTGATTGGCATTACATCGCGCCGGGGAAGCCCATGCAGAACGGGTTTGTCGAAAGCTTCAACGGGCGCATGAGAGACGAATGTCTAAATGAGCACCTGTTCGATAACCTCCACCATGCCCGCCAGTTGATCGCGGCATGGCGCACCGACTTCAACCATAACCGCCCACACACAAGCCTCGCTGGCCTGACGCCAGCAGAATATGCTAACCGGTCAGAAGAGGGCCAAAACCTGAACAGAGCTAACCTAAATTAGCGGACTCATCGGGGAGCAGGTCATAACGACCGAAGCTGTAGAAGCTTTACACAAGTGCCATCTCTCTTACACCATGGTAAGATGCGCGGGAAAAACGTTCAGGCAACACCTCAGTTATCGTGATAAGCTGAGTAAGCGCCATAGCTGTTGCCATAGCCATACTTCTTCATTCCCTGGGGACTAATCTGGCCCAATACTAGGCCCGCAACTTGAAGGTTAACGCTTTCAAAGGATTTGAGCCCTTCACGTACCATCCTGTGAGACGTGCTATCCCATTTTACAGTGTAGAGAATTCTGTCGACCAACGGTCCAATTACGCGCGCATCTGGCACCGCCAGTACAGGCGGCGTATCGATGATAATATAGTCATATCTCTTACGTAAGTCATTGAGAAAGGAGCAGAATTTCTCTGAGGAAAATACATCGGCCGCATTGATCGAGGATTTATCGCCTATCAAAAGATCTGCGCTTAGGGTCGGTTCATGTACGACAACGTCCTCAAACGCCATTTCGTCAGTTAGTATTGACACCAAGCCCCTTTTTCCTTGTATTTGGAAATACTCAGCGAAAACCCGACGGCGAATATCACCCTCAATCAATAGCACCTTCTTTCCCATGCCGGACAAGTTCTGCGTTAGGGCAAGAGATTGCGTAGTTTTGCCTTCGCCAGGAACGGACGAAGTGGACATGATAATCTGGGCTGGGTTGTCGAGATCCGACATCAAAATTGATGTGCGTAGGTTACGGATCGCTTCAGCCGCAGCGGAATTGGGTTTGTCTGTAAGATACTTCAAGACGTTACTGCGACGGCGCGCAGGGATAGCAGGGATTTGTCCCAAGACTGTGTAGCCGGTACGCGCTTCCAACTCCTCAGGTGTGCGGAAGGTTGTCTGGGAAAACTCCCTCCCTAGAACCAGAGCGGTCCCGGCCATTCCGCCTAACATTAGTGATAGCACAAGAATAATTGACTTGCGTGGCGCTGACGGATTTTGCGGGACGACTGCGCGCGACAGTATGCGGCTATCAGGTTGCTGAATGCCTTGTTGTACGCTGGTTTCTTTCAGTCGACCGAGGAAGTGTTCATAAATCAGACGGCTGGCCTCTGCTTCGCGCTGCAACTGCTGTAGTGCAACCAACTCTGAAGATTGCGCTTTGATCTGACGCTCGGTTCGCTCGATAGAAGTTCGCAAGGTATCAGCCTGATTAAGCGCTCGGGCACTTTCCAATGCGGTACGATCCAGAATTTGGTCGAAGCGAGTATCGAAATCTGAACGGCGGGCCGTACCGTTTTCGATCCGTGTCACTAGTGCTTCCAACCCCCGATCATTGGCTGCTTCAGCCATCTGGATCATACTATTTGAGGCGCGAGCATCTTGCATAGCTTCAATTTTGTTGGCGTGGTTTTCAGCAGTGGCATCAGTATCTGCCAGGCGATCACGCAGTTCTTTGATCTGCAAATTCAAAACTGATAAAGCTTCAGGGCTAACCAACTTGGTGCTGCTGCTGAACTCCTTCAGTTCAGCCTCGGCGTTTTCTAGTTCGATTTGCAACTGGCTGACGCGATCAGCTAACCATTCGCTAGCTTGTTTGGTTTTTTCAAACTTCACCGAGATTTGGTCACGAATATAAAGCTCTGCCCATGTGTTGGCGATCAGAGCCGATTTGGTCGGATTTTCAGTGACTCCTGTGATCCGAAACACATAGCTTTGGCGGATATTTGAGGCGGAAACCGACTGTAGAAGCTTATCAATTACGGCATCAAGTACTTCGCGCTCCGTAGGAGGGGTTTTTTTCACCTCGGCCTTACCAAGAAAATTTCTTATAATATAGATTATGTTGCCAATAGAAAGGGTCGGTTCCGGTTGCAACCATTCGTTGAACTTCGGATCGGAGGTTAAATCCAACTCAAGCACCACCTTTTCGGCGAGTTCGCGCGATCGGATTACTTCAACTTCGGTATTTATTGAAGATTGGTCTCCACCCAGTCCGCCGACAACACTCTCAATGTCAATTGTCTGTTTTTGCTGGGTCTCGAGGGCGACTAAGGAGCTTGCCGTGTAAACGGGTGTGGCGACGAAGAACGCATACCAGATCCCTAGTAGCAAAGCGACGGCCCCACAAAGTCCGATCCAAAACTTACCACGCCAGACAGTACGCAGAAGCTCAGTTAAGTCGATCTCATCACTCGTAGGTTGCATCCCAACCGGTTGGTTCATCGGTTCAAAAACCGCAGTATTTTTCATGAAATGCTCGTCTTGCCATAACTTTAACCTCTGTAGGTCTCTCCCACATTAAGAACGGGTTGGCAACGTTGCAGGCTAGCGATAGAATTAAATTGGCCAAGGCTTCGGTAAAGACACGCCCCGCGCTTTGGTAGCTTCGAGCGAAAGTTTTACCACATTGCAAGTAGGTTTGCGTAAGGCGCTAAAGTGCTTTAGAGCGTAAATTTTAGCCAATTCTAGCGCCTAGAGCAAGATCCGGACTGATAAATGTATATTATAGACCTTCACGCCTTGCCGCGCTCGACAAAGCGAAAGATTTTCTTTGTTGTCGACGTTCTGCTTATTCCTCTTAGCTTCTATCTAGCCTTCGCGCTACGCTATGGCACTTTGTCGCCTTGGCACATGATGCGTGATGCGCTGCCGTTCTTTGCGCTGATGACATCGCTGGGAATGGGGGTTATCTCCGCTTGCCGCCTGCCACATATCAAGCTTAATGCCTTTGAAATACGAGCAATGACCAAAATTGGCATTGCAGCCGTCAGCATGGCAATTCTTGCCATAGTATTAAGCTACCTGATAGGCTTATCGGGGCCACGATCAGTGCCGGCCATCTTTGGAATTTTGTTTTTCGTCAGTTCGGTTGGAGCTCGAATAGTCGGGCTTGCATTGCTGAATTGGAAAGCTGACCGGGACGGCTCCCGTCTGCGTGTGGCAATTTATGGCGCAGGGGCTGCAGGGATCCAGCTGGCCTCTGCATTGCACCAGTCACGCGAGGCTCAACCAGTTTGTTTTTTTGATGATAATCCCAACCTTCAGGGGCTGTTGATCGGCGGCTTGCCGGTGCATGCACCTAATAAGCTAGAGAAACTCATTCCCCGCCTAGAGATCCAAAAAATTCTTCTGGCGATTCCTTCTCTGACTTCGGACCGTCGCGACGTCTTGATTGAAAACTTGTCTAGGTTGGGTGCGGAGGTGCAGGTATTGCCCTCCTATATTGATTTGATGTCGGGCAAGAGCATCCTTGAGACCCTGCGTCCTGTTGATCCAGACGAGTTACTTGGTCGCGATAAGGTTGACCTTGATACGCCCGAAATTGCCAAGACTTATGCTGGACGTGTAGTCATGGTGACGGGCGCCGGGGGCTCTATCGGATCAGAACTCTGCCGCCAGCTGGTCAATCGCAAGCCTGCTCGGATCGTACTATTTGAGCAGGGCGAGTTCGCGCTCTACTCTATCGATCGTGATTTACGGCCACGGGCAAAAGCTGCAGGCATTCCCGTATCGAGCCGGCTGGGTTCCGTTGTCGATAAAGATCGTATTACTAGCATTATAGCAGAGGAAGGCGTCGATATCGTTCTGCATGCCGCCGCGTACAAACATGTGCCTTTGGTAGAGGAAAATGAGCTGGAGGGCGCCCGTAACAACGTGTTGGGCACCAAAGTTGTTGCGGAAGCCTGCCAGACGGCTGGAATTGAACGCTTCATCTTAATCTCGACAGACAAAGCAGTGCGTCCCACCAATATAATGGGCGCTACTAAGCGCATGGCTGAAATGGTGGTGCAAGATCTCCAGACTCGCAGTCCTGTGTCCAAATGTGCCATGGTGCGTTTTGGGAACGTACTAGGGTCTTCAGGCTCCGTTCTGCCTCTATTCCAGAGGCAGATCGAACAGGGTGGCCCCCTGACCGTGACCCACCCCGAAGTGACGCGGTTTTTTATGACGATCCCAGAAGCTGCGCGCTTAGTATTGTTGGCAGGGGCTTACGCGAAAGGCGGCGACGTTTTCGTTCTGGATATGGGTAAGCCCCGCAAGATCATTGATATCGCCCGACAGATGATCGAACTATCCGGCCGTAAGGTTAAGGATCCTCAAACTGGAAGCGGAGATATTGGAATCGAGGTTACAGGCCTGCGGCCTGGCGAGAAACTGTACGAAGAGCTTCTGATAAATAATGATAGCCTGCGTACCACCCCGCACCCCAAAATTATGCGCGCTGAAGAAGGCATGCTAAGTCAGATCGAGGTTGCCGCAATGCTGAGGGAGTTGAAGGCTTCCATCGCCGAGGGTGATATCAACCGTTTGCGACGGTTAATCGCGGCGAAGGTCGAAGGGTATCACCTTCAGGACCCAAATGAAGCGTCTCAACAGGGTTGAAGTCCTACAACCCGAAAGATATTACAGCCCACACCATATCGCACGCCGATACTAGAGCATTGAAATTCGCATGTTTTTCGTGTTTTAGTAGACTGTTCTTTTAAAGAGGTTAACTCTTGGTACTATCGGCCCTCAAATCTCTCTTCGGCGGCTCCCGTCGATCAAACTCGGCCAAAGAATCTACATTTTCGGCGCCCCTTGCACCTGAAAAAACCTTCTATGCCGTTGGAGATATTCACGGCTGCGATACTTTCTTAACCGAACTTTTAAGGCGCTTAGAAAGCCAAAAAGAGGCGGGAAGCCCAGTAATCTTTCTGGGCGATTACGTCGACCGAGGCCCAGATTCGGCTGCAGTTCTCTCAAGGTTACACAAGTTGTCGCGGGAAGCTTCCTACCCGGTGATCTGTCTTATGGGGAATCATGAGAAGATGCTGCTGGAGTTCATCGACGATCCGGTAGGCGAGGGACTGCGTTGGCTGCGCCACGGTGGCATTGAAACCCTTAAGAGTTATGGTTTGACTGGCGTGACTGTGAAATCCGATATGGAGGAGCTTTTGGAGGTCGCCGATGCGTTTGAGGCGGCCCTACCAAACGGACTTCAGACCTGGTTACGCGCTCTTCCCTTGCACTGGTGCAGCGGGAATGTCGTTTGCGTGCATGCCGCCATGGACCCTACCCGGGAGGTAGAAGGTCAAAGCTCCCGCACGTTGCTCTGGGGGCACGCCGACCACAGTCCTCGTACAGATGGCCTCTGGGTTGTGCACGGTCATACAATAGTTAAGGAGCCAATAGTCCGGGACGGCCGCATCGCCATTGATACTGGCGCTTACCAATCCGGCCACCTTACTGCTGCTGAAATCAAGATAGGGAGCTGCCAATTTCTATAGGCACATAAATACTATATGCCTATCAATGGTTGGCACGCGGATTTTTTGCTGGCTCGAGGTGTTAATGTTCCGAGACGGGTCCTCTCGGAAGCAGAACCAATTCTCGTACTGGCGCGCTGCCTCACTCAAGTACTTTCTTTGGCATTGCTAAGTTGTTCGTTTGGCATGATCAAACTATTTCAACATCATAAACATTCCGCCCAGTATGTCGCGCCTGAAAGGCTTCCGTTTCCCTCGCGAAATTATCGCGTACGCTGTTTGGGCTTACCACCGCGTCGCAATAAGCGTAACCGCGCGATTGGTACCGCCTGCCTGATTTCCGCGCGATGACTTAAGATACGTGCATAGCGACATCGTCAGTGACGTGTCTTATGCGGAGGGTGTCATGCAGTGCGAGGTTCTTGGTTCGAGCGACGGCGGCGATGGAGCGAACCCTGGCCCGCGCTATGACCATCAACGAAACAGCCAAGCTAAACGGCCTTAATCCACAGGCCTATCTCGCGGACGTTCTCGACCGCATCCACGGCTGCCGTGGAACTGGAAGACGCTAAACCCAGAAGCAAGCAATCAGGCCGCCTAAGCCGCGGTGCCAAAGGCTTGGTTACCAATAAGCACAGCCGACGTTGAGGACTTGCTGGCTGAACGGGGTGTAATTGTCAGCCGGGAAGCGATCCGGTTGTGGGTTAATCGCTTTGGTCCGCATTTCGCAAATTGCATCCGGCGCGATCGCCCTCGTCCCAACGACAAATGGCACCCCGTCCAAGTTGCTATCCCAATTAGAGGCAAGAAACACTGACTTTGGCGCGCCATCGACGCCAACGGGGACGTCCTCGATATTCTCGTGCAAACGCGACGAAACGCTAGGGCAGCAAGGCGGTTTATCCAAAGGCTGATCGCTCAGTTCGGGGCGTCGAGGGTCCTGATCACCGATGAATTGCGCAGCTACATCAAGCCAATCAAAATTCTGGCATCCGACGCCGATCATCGGGCCCACAAAGGGTTGAATAACGCCATTGAGGATCACACCGGCCGACCCGCAAGCGAGAGAAGATAGTCGCCCGATTCATGTCGCATCGGCAAGCTCAGAGATTTTTGTCCGCTCATGACCAGATCAACGTGATTTCCCGCCCCCGCCGCTATCAACTCACCGCAACTTCATATCATCACGCCCGAACCGATGCGATCAGCCTCTGGGCCGACTACCCGGCCGAAATGGCGGTCTGATCCAGCCGTTGTCAGTCCTTCACTATTGACCTCCAACAACTTGGCAATACCCTACTAAAGATATGAATTTCTCCCGGAGGTGGAGCGCCAGAAAGCTGGCAGGTATGCCGCGTTTGCGATTGGCAGCCGTGTCTAGGGATACGAGACAATTGCCAAACCCTCGATGTGGCAAGGCTTAAGGCGCGCTGAGAATGTGAACGAGCTGAAGCTTGGAACAGAAGCAATATCTAATTTCTGTCAGAAATGTGATTTCCGCCTTAGATGGACAAAAATGCAAAGTGATCGAGGTGATTGGCCCTTCCTAAACAGCCACCCCATCCCTCCGACAGCACGGGTGCGGAGGTCCCTTCCTTCTGCACCCGCGCTGTAAAGACGATCCCCACCCACAAATAATGTCCAATACCCCGCCCATTCTTGGAACATGAAGGAGACCCTCTCCTCTGCTTTGGCAAAAATAACGGCTGAGCCTGACGTTCCGCTGTTCTACACAAACAGCGCGCGTACCCTCCGAACTGGTTCGTACGCAGCCGCGGTGACCGACGTCAGCCGGTTGGTCCGCCCTCAATTTCAGACGGATCGACAACTGTGTCTTCAACGTTATCTGATGGGTCTGGACTGGCGACCTGCGATCCAGACGCCGCAACTAAGCGAAGCGTTGACAGCGCTTCTTCATGCATGGCTTCTATGAAGCCCGCGCTGAGATCAAGTCCGCTGATCCAGCCGGTCTCCACCGCTTGCTTTAAGACCGGCACGATCTTCGGGGCCAGGGTTGGCGCGCAAAGCAGCCTGCACATGGATTTCCGGCTCACATCTGTTGGAATGGCTCTGCCGCCAGCCTTCTTAATGCAAAGCTCCAGCCTGGGTGGCCAGCTATGAGGTCCTTCAGTGAACTGTAGCCTCACTTTGGCGTTGCGTTCTCTCTTTTGGATTTCTGTCCTCAGATAGTTCAGGAGCCCTGCTCGGCTGTTTGGGGCCGCGGGCCGCCCCACCATGCGTGCAAATCGGTCAACACCTGCATCTGCAGAGCTTGCTGCTGGCTGAGGGCCTCCAACTTTTGTTCCAACCCCGACGAAATCTTGCGCCGCTCCTCGTTCATCGTTTTTACCGTCCTCTCCAGCGCATCGGCGACTTGATCCAGCGCATCGACGACGTTCTCCAGACGCTCCGTGGTTTCGTCGTAGCTGCCCTCCAAAAGCGCGTGCAGGGGGTGGATCAGCCCTGCCAACTCCCTTAGGCGCAACTCTATCTGTTTCATTGGGTCCGAGGGCGTGGGGTGATGTTCCATTGTAAACCTCCAAGGCTGCCTGTGTATTTGCGAGGGTTCTTAAAAGACTGTCGGGAATTGCCGCAGAAATACGCTTCAACACCATGCGAGACCGAATGGTCCTTACCAGCTGCGAGACCCGGGTACTTATCGCGTCGATGAGCCCTTTGGCAGGAAGGGTCTCAACAAGCTGTTTAAAGTCATGACAGACTCTTCCTGCTGTTGAAGCTGCTGCGTCAAAGCGGTGATCTTCGCGTCCAAAGCTTTGTCGCGGGCCAATGCTGCCAAGCTCATCTGCTCCACCGTATCGAGCAAGGCGCGCTCCATAGGTGTCAATTTCGGCGTCATGACGTCTGTCTCCCTTGAAGCTGTTCAAATGGTGTTTCACCGGAATCAAAAGGGGCTCATCCCCGGGCTTTGCGGCATGATATTTGGCAGCCGAGAAGGCCTCTGGGGGCCACCTGTCCAACCCATAGCGGCTCCGATTGAAGGCGGCGCGCCGATCCCAAAGCCTCTGAACCCGGTCCGGCGCGTTGCGAAGAGTGCGCTGCCGTGCGGCGTGGGCCATTTTGGGGGGCTCTCGTCCGCGTCCGCCCTGCCCGAAGCTCTCTTCAAAAATGGCGCCCCTCAGCCTGAAGCGTGCGGATGGCGCCGCATCCGCGGTGCCAATGGTAATCGACTTAGAGGTTGCCCCATGCAGAACGAGATCCGTATTTTGCAGACGCTCTTGAAACCAATTCAGCAGGCTTGAACGATCGACGATGACGCCCGCCGATGCTTGGTTAGAAATTTCCTGCGTGATCTGTTCACGGAGGCCCTCCTTAGGCCGCGCCCCGGCGC
>TARA_R110002012_G_scaffold321174_1_pt1 | contig 11365 bp, 16 predicted proteins | sample TARA_R110002012 | Tara Oceans TARA_R110002012 (sample SAMEA4396515) | marine metagenome | biome: Westerlies Biome; feature: [DCM] deep chlorophyll maximum layer (ENVO:01000326); material: water (ENVO:00002006), including particulate matter (ENVO:01000060) such as... | depth 40 m
ATTCTCATTGGTTCCGCTTATTATCTTAGTCAGAAACAACACAAACACAAAACACAACACAAGCGGCGAAGCCGCAAAAGACACTTTTTCTTTTTTTTATTTTACCTTTTGTTAATTATTTAACTAATAGTTATAAAATATTAACCCTTTATTATGTTTTGATACTTGATTGATTGATATTTGAGAAAATTATCTTCCTGAGTTCCACGTACAAACGCATTAAAATAAAGGATTCCAGGAAGTTTTTTATTTGCTTGTATTGGTTTAATAAAAGAAGATCAAAAAATTAATTTTACTAATGCTATTTTATAGAAGTTGTGTAAATGTTGTACATAATAGAGGGTTAAAATATAAGTTTCCCAGTATTAACAAGGGTTTGCGCTTCATTGGTTCGGGTCGTAGTAAGATTTGAAACGAGTTAAAAATTTAAACGAGTACAGCGCAAACAGGCAAAAAAGCCAAAAATTTAGAGGAATAACTCAGAAATAAACCCCCACACCCCAAAATAAAACAGTTTTCTAATAGTGGGCCATGCTGTTTTATACGTATAGTCTCCCATATCTCATCACAAACAACGAAAAAATAATACAGGGTTACAATTATAAAAACCCCTTTAAACGTCTTTATTTTCGAGGTTTCCAATCATTTATAGAGTGTTTATCGATTACAAAGTTTTTATGGCAAAAAGGCGTTCCATGTTTAGATTTAGCTTGAGAAGTAGACCTATAAGAGAGGTTATTATCGATTGCTAGTGATTTAAGGAATCGGTAATATTCTGTTTTTTTAGTTTTAAAGTTTGTGATTGAGTAAAAGTCCATAGGTAAAGTGGCAATAAAGTGTGATTAACATGGGGAAAAGATAGCAATATTATGTGATTTTATATATTTTTATATGGTTTATGTTGTTTTGGTTTGAAAAAAAATCGCGCGAACGCCAAGGCGTTTTATATGTTATATGGCGGTAGTTGGGCGCGGCTGAAAAAAATCGTTCTGTGTTGTATTGTGTATTTTTTTTATTCTTTAGTGTATATTATTGAATAATTATGTGTATTTTTGGGGTAAGGGAAACAATTTAAACAAATACACAAGCGATGTTCTACACATTAGAGTTACAGAGTATGCCGTCTTCAAATGATGCTTTTAGTAAAGGTCCAGGGTTTTATTTAGTTAAATATAATGGGTTTAATGGGTTGGTAGATGAGGTTTATTTTCTTCCAAAACAAGGGTTTTACTTTGTTATGGGTCAATGGAATGTTTTACCAGATGGGTTTATTGACATTTTTGATAATGGTATTCCTAAAAAAGAAGATGTAGAGGTCGATAAAATGGTGAGCGAATCTTTTGCGCTTAAAGCCATGGCACTTGCTAAAGCAAACACACAATCTATTAAAATCTCAGATATACTCAAATGATAGGAAAAGAACTATTTACAGAATCGTTAGAAGCATTGCGAACACAGTATGATATTGATTTAGAAAGGTCAAAAAGATTAAGTGAAATTTATGGTGCTGATATAGACCCAGTAGACAACTCCGCAATTACCAGTGTGCTGTTTAAAATTCTTGATTTTAATAATAATAAAGGCAAAATAGAAACTTTTTGCTACGAAGAAAATTTTGGAAGACACACAAAGCGAACTATAGAAGACCTATGGTATAGCCTTGTTAAAGATATAAAAGTCAATTACGAAGTAATAAATAATCCCCGATAAACACAAAATAGTTATGAGAAAAATAACACTATTATTAGCAACAACACTACTATTATCATCTTCAACGCCTCCAGAAATACTTTGTACAAGCGCAAATTATAGAATCACTAAAACAAGCGGTGGTACTTTTTATGTAAAACATAACGGAATAACTAGAAGATACCACTCAAACGCATTAGGATTAATGCCCGTAGATGTTTCAAACGCTATAAATCAATGCCAACAAGAAAATAATTAACCTAAACCCAGATGCAAATTTTCATATTTAAAATTAATGTTTGAGGGGTCAAACGTTGGATTAATTAATTAATAGCACCGCATCTGGGTTTTTTAAATATAAAAACCATGAAAAGATTACAATTTACAATAACAGCAATACTATTATTATTTATTGCAATGAGCTTTGGATTAAACAAAGATAACTACTACATACACTGTAGCGAAAATAGAGTTTGGAGCGTTTATACAAACCTAAATACAGGTATTACTTACCATCAGTATTGTATAGGTAACGAGTGTATAACTCAAGCCATAGAAGGCTCACCTGCACAAATACAAAATCAAATAACAGCAATTTGCTTATCGCATAACCAATAGTTATGAAAAAACAAGAAGCTAGAATATGCGATTGCTGGCTAAATAATAAATACTGCTTTTGCAAACTATGAGTTACTATGACCAAATAGACCCTATTCGGGAGGAACTTAACCAATGTATTAATTGCGGAGCACAAACACTTAAAACATACTGCAGTAGAGAATGTAAAGAAGAACACAATGAATAACAACGACACAACTTACCAAAACCAACAAAAACTTCTCAAGGTTATTATGCTATCTCAATTATTAGTTGAGGCCATAGACGATATTAAACACCTACCCCAATATAGATCTAAAGTAAAAATTCACGGAAAAACACTTATTAATCTTCTTGGACCATATATAAAACAAACCAAAGAAGTTAATAATGCAGACCCAGAAATGGCAAACAATATCTATAACAGTATTGAAGATTTAATCCAAAAAATTGGAAATATAGACCTTACTGGTATTGTTATGATTAATCAAATACACGATCACTATAAACAATTTCCAGAAGATTGGAATGAGTTTTTTAAAGTAGAACTCCAAAAATTAAACTAACAAACGTTAGTACATGAAAGCCTACAAAAAAATATACTGCAAAGCTTTTGGTTATGATTATAATGACAAAACGGCTTATATACCTAGCGAAATAAGCGGAGAACCTGCAGTAGATATTCACCATATAGCAACTAGAGAAGACAGAATTGAAAACTTAATGGCCGTAACCAGAATTGAACACAAAGATTTTGGCGAAATAAAAAAATACATGCCCTACCTACTTAAAATACACATGAGGCAACTGCAGCTTAATAATATAGAGTTCGACCCTAAATGGTTTGAGTTCTATATCAAAAAATATGAAGGGTTAAATGAGTGATAAAAACCGAATACTCATTGGTATAGACCCAGATATTGACAAATCTGGCGTCGCGATTGACAATTGTAGTACAATCACCCTATGTATTTTAAGGTTTTTTAACCTATTTGATATGTTTAAAGAACTCAAAAGCCTTGATATACCTATGTTAGTCGTAGTTGAAGGCGGTTGGCTAAATAAAGGGAACTGGCATAAAAAAAAGGAAGGTTCTGCCGCTTTAAATGCCAAAATAGGTAGTCATACAGGTGCAAATCACGAGGTAGGCAGAAAGATTGTAGAGATGTTAGAGTATTTAGAGATTTCACATAAAGTAGTTAGGCCTACAAAGTCTAAAGTCAATGCAAAATTATTTAAAATGATAACCGGAATTAATAAAAGAACTAATCAAGAACAAAGAGACGCTTACATGTTAATACATAACCTTAAAATAAAAAAATAATGCCACGAATTAACCAAAAATTAAAATTAAAAATTCAAAAAATGGCAGAAATTGGAGTGCCTGATATAAAAATATGTAAAAAAACAGGATTGTCTGAAGGTTCTGTTTCTAAAATAACAACAGAGTATTGGGCAAAAAAAATGAAAAACAAATGAAAATATCTTTTGATTTTGATGGTACGCTATCTACTGAAGAAATGCAAACATTATGTACCAAATGCATAAAATATGGTATAGAAGTATTTGTAACAACCTCGCGTAGTAAGACAATAAACAAAAAATTAGTTAATAACGACGATTTGTATGTCGTGACTGATATGCTAGGTATTCCACGTACAAACATAATATTTACAGCATTTAAAGATAAATATTCTTTTACAAAAAAATTTGACTTGCATTTTGATGATAATTTTGAAGAAATATTTCTTATAAACCAACACCAAAGCAAATGCCTTGGATTTTTATACGAAGAAAAACACAATAACGAAATTATTGATTATTAAAATAATAAAAATGAACAAACCCACAGACATAACAACAAAAAAGTATAAATTATTTGGTCTAATACTTGCGAAAAGCGTTCAAACTACATTTAAAAATGTAGAATCAAAACAAAAAGCCTTTTATACTGGACACATAAAAGATGTCTATTTGCTTGGAATCAAAATAAAATCAATTCACGTAAAAAAAGAAAATATATGAAACCTCTACACGATAACGTTTTAGTACAGCCAATAATCGAGAAAGAAAAAACACAATCTGGTATTTTTTTAACCAAAGAAGCGAGAAAAAAAAATAGAGCACACGTAATTAAAGTTGGGCCTAAAGTAAAAACAATATCGCCAGGAGACACTATTATGTATTATGATAATGAAGGTATTGAAATTCAATTTAGAAGCGACACGCTACTTATGCTCAATGAAGGAGGTGAAAATCGAAGAGGAAACATAATTTGCGTGTTATGAAACTAGCCACGAAAGTTTGCTTATTTGTAATAATAGGTGGTGCGCTATTTGAAGGTGGTTATCAAAAAAGTTACCATTGCGCTTATAATTTGTTTTTAATCGCGTTAATTATACTATTTACAGCACTTAATGAAAATAGAAAATGAACAAAACAACCCAAACAAAAATAAACAATATTATACTAGATTTAGCAATACTAGACCTAGTAACAGAAATAAAACCTAATCAAGATTTATGTAAAGATATTGGTATGGATAGCTTAGACAAAGTAGAGTTGATTATGGAAGTAGAAAGCCAATTTGATATTCAAATACCAGATGATGCAATTGAGCAAATAAATACCGTAAACCATTTATACGATACGGTTGAAAAAATATTAAAATAACCCTACTCAAACAAACGCTTAGTATGCGCCTTAACCGGAAGTTGGTTCATACGTTTAATAAGGTCCATGCGGTGTTTATCCATCGCATAGTCCTTATTTTTTTTTGCCATAGGATTGTAATGGCTATCTTCTGGTATTTTTTCTTCACCACTAAGAAAAGCATAAAATTTACGTACAATATTTTTATTCCGAGCACTTAAAGTATATAAACGTTTAACAACCGTATTGTGATCCGAAACTAATTGTATAAAACCATTATCTAAAGCAGATTTAAATTTGTTATGTGTATAATAACGTGGCGTCGCATGATAATCACTCATACTAAACACTTTCATAGCAAAAAGCTTAAGCATTAATTCTAAATCACGCCAAGAAATATCGTATTTACGCTGTATAAACTGTCTAACCGTACCTAAGTTTTCTAAAAAATCATACCCACGGTACACCTGCACAAATTTAGTCTTACTGTACTTCTCTTTATCACTTTCATAACGTACAGGAATACCTTTACTATACTTATTAGCGTCTTTAGATAAATCGGATTTTGCAGATTTTTGATTTGGCATACTGTATATTTTTAATTATTAAATATATACATTATTTGTATAATATTGGTAAAAACTATACATTTACTAAATACAATTGTATAATTCAATATTTAAATGTTATGCCAAAGCACAATGACGAACAAATTTACGGACTAGATAGAAACGTAACATTTAAAGACCGATTGTTTGGATCTGATGGAAACAATAATAAAAAAAGTTCAAATTTTAGAGTTGGTGATATAGCACAACTTATTTTAAATACCTTTGGTGAAGCATATTCTAATGTTATAATAACAGGAGGTGTTACTTGGATAAGCGGATTTGTTTACGAAGTATCTGAGTTGAATTTTTTTATAAATTCTGTCTATTATACTACAGCATCAACACAAGTTACTTTAAATGATGCAGACGCCACAAATCCAAGAATAGACCTAATAACAGTTAATGATTTATTAGAAATAAATATTATTGAAGGCACACCCAGCCCTAATCCTGTTAAACCAGAAATACCAGAAAATACTCTTGAAATTTCATTTGTTTTTGTAGAATCTGGAGCAACGCAACCAGGAGAAATAACTGAAAATATAGCCTATAATGAAAATTTAGGGAACCCAACAGAATGGGATGCTACACAAGTTAATACAACAGCTTTTAATTTTAATAACACTACAAACCCTTACAGAGATAATAACTCTATTTTGTTTTCTAATATCACAAACGAAATTGATAGAGAAATATCACTAACTTCTATTGAAAATTTAGAAACTGAAAATTATGATACACTTCATTTTTATATAAAATTAAATGATGTTTTATTGCAAACCGATATAATTCAAATTTATTTAAAAGATAACCAAGGCTTAAAAACAAATTATATAAGATTGGGTAACGGTAGTTACGGTTTTAATATTAATAACACCTCATCTTACCAAAGTATTATAATACCTTTTTCAGCATTTACACTATTACCTCAACAATTTAATTCTTTTAATCTTGCAATTAGTAATAGTTTAGAATCATCTTTTCAAATTGATTACGTAAGGTTTATAGGAGGAATAAATATTGAAAAAACATTTAATACATTTTTAAGTCTACTAGATACACCCTCTAGTTATTTAAAAAAGGCAAACTATAGCCCTTTAGTAAATCTTGCAGAAAACAGCTTAGTATTAAAAAGAATACCATTGTTTGATGATTTATATAATAGTAATTCTATAATAAATGGTGGAATAATATTTGAAAGAGAATTAATATATACTGTTTGGGCCACTGCATACATAGTAAACTCAGTTGTTTATTTTGACCAACCTATAAGCCAAGAAGTAACATTAGACCCTGCAGACGCCACAAATCCAAGAATAGATATATTTGCCATTTTTAATGATGGAAACGGCAATAGAGGCGCTAATGTTATAAAAGGGGTTCCTAATATAAATCCTGCAAAACCAAATTTAGAAAATGAAAATCAAGTAGAAGTTAGTTTTAAACTATTGCAAGCTAATGAAACTGCACCTCCAGAAATAAATAATACAATAATATATAACGAAAATCTAGGAGCACCTTTAGAATGGGATAACGCAACCATACCTACTATTGCTAATCCAAGTTATTCTGTAAATCCATACACAGGTTCAAAATCATACTCTTTGGGTATAAGTGAATTATATACATTTATGGATTTTGTTGGAGAAACACCTATAACTTACAACACTAATGACTTTCTAATATTTGCAATAAAAACAGATTCTAACTGGTCTTCAGAAGACACAATAGATATACGTATAGGCAACAGCTCGCTTAGAATAAAATCATTATCTATTACAATTAACACTCAAACCGCAAGTAGTTATAATTTAAACCTTTCATTAAGAGATTGGCAATATGCTTATGTGCCGATAGGTCAATTCAATTTTACAGAAAGTGATTTTGACGTTATTGCTTACCAATACAAATTAAATGCTGAAGTCTACTTTGATAATATATTTGTGCAGTCTGGTAACACAAATCCAATTACAAATCCTACACAAGCAGTTTGGGGAAATATAACAGGTAATATTACTGAACAAATAGATTTAATAGAATATATAAATGATAATTTAGGAACACAAAATATTTCAACAGATCCTAATAATATTGCAACAATAGGTACTGATGGGGGTTTGTTTGTGCCACCTGGCATACCTAACAGTGGTAGTGCAAGTTTAAGGTATATATTCTTATCGGCTACTAATCCGCAAGAGCCTACACCTAATACATTGCAAATAAATAATGTTAATCCAGCTTTAGCAACAGAAATTTATTTTAGCACAACAGCATATCCTAACAGAAGTATTAGTAATATTTTAGAATTATTAGAGCAAGGAGATGCTTTATATATGCAACAAAGCAATAATGATGATATATTTATAAATGCAAACATAACCGGAGAGGCAATAGATAACGGAACATTCTTTACTGTACCTATCCAAATAGTTTCATCTGGATTAGCTTTTACACCTAATTCTTTTACAGATTTAATTGTTTATCATGCAAATTCTGGTGGTGTAGGTGGTATATCACAAACCATGATAGTAGAAACGGTTACAATAAGTAATTTATCATCTAGTGATGTAACATCGTCTAATGCTATTGCTATAAAAAGTAATGGTGGTTTATTATCTGATATTTTAATAGGCACTGATGTTAATGGCGTAGATAGTGGTTTTGGTGTATCAATAACTTTAAAATATCCCGATAGTGCTATCGTAAGTAAAACATATAAATACGCAGGTTTTTTTAGTGGTGTCGGTTCGTTATACAAACCTATAAACAACAACCAAAGCCCTATATTAGTACCAACACAAGGCGACGAAGTACAAATACAATTAACAGCTATTGAAAAAGAATCAGCAGCTTATAAATCAGTAATTAATGTTGTAGATTGGGCAGACCCAGCACCATTAGCATCAGTGGGAGATAGATATTTAATACCTAGTACAGCAGGAACTAAAGACGCATCTTGGTTAACTTTTGAAACAGTAAAAAACGCTATATATGAAGCGACTGACTTTAATGGTTCTATATGGTTTCTTAGAGTATCACAAACACAAAGTATAGGTGATAGAGTTTATGTTATACAAAACGATAAAGATTGGTATGTTAGTGGTTCAGGTAATTGGGTCGTAAGAGAAGTTGATGGTGATTTTGTTGATACCGCAGTATCTAAAATAGGTACAAATATAGATTTTACAGAAGATGCTTTATATAATGAAGTAAATTTCCTAACATCGGGTGATTTAACTTTAAATATGACTGGTGCTGTAAAAGGTACTTATACACAAGTTTATTGCAATGGATATTCCCCAAATATAACAGGACAAGATTTTTTTATATCTTCTGGTTTATTAGACCCTAATAGCTTAAATATACTTTCTTTTTATTACGATGGTACTCGTATCTATCTTAATATAGGTAACGTACAAAATCTGACTACACCTCAAATAACTTCTATATCTCAAGGAGATGAATCATTAATTGTTAATTGGGGTAGTGTACCTAATTCTGATAACTACGTATTAGAAAGAAGTACAGATAATTTTGCTACAGCAGGTAATGTTGTGTACTCAGGAAGTTTATTACAATTTGAGAATACAAGTCTTGTTAATGGTACAGAATACTTCTTTAGAGTTAAAGCTCAAGGAGTAGGATTTATAGAAAGTGCTTTTAGTTTGGTTCAGAGTGAGACACCATCAAAATTTAGTTGGGCAACCAGAACACCTGCTTACGGTATTTCTATAACAGATAAATTAGATAGTACAGCTACATACGCATTTACAGTAGTGCCTAATATTGATGGCACAGGAACAGAAACTCAAATAGGTTTTAGTGGCGAGAAAGTTGATACAGCCCAAATATTAGCAATACCAGATTCAGATTTATACATAAAAAGTTTTAAGGCACAAGGAACTTTAGCAGGTATTGATATACCCAGAATTAGCGGAAATTGTATTCAAGTAAAATCAGGTGGTAATTTAGTTACTGACCCAACTAGCGGTGTATTTGCAGGATTAGCTACAACAGGAAGATACAATACAGCAAGCGGAGCTTTAACATTTTTTCAATCAAATAACCCATTAACTGCTATAAGTACATCAGCAGCCATAACAAGTGGTGAATTATATTACACTGGTAGCGGTACGACTGCGGCTTTTAGAATGGAACATAACCTTGCGGATACTGATATTGGTAGAATACATAATACAGATATTGAGGGTAGTAGTATAAATGCAAGTAATGACTTCAGAATACTTGCGATAAGAAAAACCAATACAGAATTATTTGGTTATGAAAATAATTTGTTAGGGGGTCAAAATATAGCCTATACAGATGAAGGAAGAGCTAATAATCAGATAAACTTTATGACCGCTAACGGTGGTTTAAGACCTCTTGGCGGTTATTTAGGTTCTATTTTATTCTACAATAATGATATAGGAACAACGGAATTATTTAAAATTAGAGATTATTTTAACTCAGTATATAGTATATATTAATATGTCAGGAATTTCAAAATTTCATAAAACAATAAGTTCTAGTTTAAGTTTAAAATCTTATTATTTAAATATAGGTAAGTGGTTTTTAGGTGGACAACTTTCAACTTTAACTTCTCCTATAACGCTATGGCATAATGGAAGCACCTACTCATTGGGGTATGAAAACAATATAACCAATAATCAAGTTTGGATAGTAAAACAAACAGGTTTTAATATAGAATCTAATACAGTTGGTATTGGTACAGTAGCACCTGAACCTTTAAACCACCCTACTCCTTTATTAATCATAGATGATTTAGGTTATATTTATGTTATTCAAAATTCATTTCATGTATCTCCCTTTAATTTATGGAGAAGTGATAACCCAGAGGACATATCTAGTTTTAGTTTAATAGGTCAGTTTGATACAGATGGTGCTTATTTAACAATGATTAGTCAAAATAATACTAATGCAGTTTTTGTAACTAGAAATAGTTTAGCGTCTAGTGATGGTTTTCATCAAAGTATATTAGAAGTAAATCTGCTAACAGCAGCATATACTAAAACACAATTAACTTATGCAGATTATAATACAACTGGTATAAGACACTATCCTTTATTTACTTACCATAAAGTAGGAAATTCAAATATTTACTATGGTTTTATAAATCATCGTAGAGATTCTGATTTAACATATTTAAAAGTAAGTGCTTGGAAATCTACTGATTTAGTAACATTTTCAAATTTAGATGAAACATTTTCTAAAGATGTAGTTTCAAATGGAGTATTAACAAATGCAGAGTTAGAAGCTAATTTTAAATTTGTAGAATCAAGCACAAATGATTTAAACAGAACTATATTTCAAGGTGCTATACAAGTAGATGATGATATTTACGTAGCTTATAATGCTAATAATGAAATTAAGATTGAGAAATATTTAAGTGGTAGCGCAACACCATCTGATACTTATACTTTTCCTACTGACATTCGTGGTTCATTTTTATATTGGAATACTACTAAAATATTTGTATTAGTCCAAGACAATACATTAGATGGAATTAGTGGTATATATAGTATGGATTTAGATTTAACAAATCTAAAACTTGAAGCAGAACTAAAACAAGGGTTAGATTACGAAACTTTTTCATATTATGGAATACCAAATAATTTACACGAAGTTCCTAATGGAGAATATTATTTAGGTATAGGTAGAAGTGACACAACGCAAACGCCAGAAGTCGGTGTAGTACCATACAATGTTTTTAAAAAATAAAATGAAAATATTAACATATATATTTCAAACAGCACCACAAGATTTAAAAACTCTTATGTGGATTTTGCTAGGTGGTG
>TARA_R110002012_G_scaffold269367_1_pt1 | contig 11363 bp, 8 predicted proteins | sample TARA_R110002012 | Tara Oceans TARA_R110002012 (sample SAMEA4396515) | marine metagenome | biome: Westerlies Biome; feature: [DCM] deep chlorophyll maximum layer (ENVO:01000326); material: water (ENVO:00002006), including particulate matter (ENVO:01000060) such as... | depth 40 m
ATAGAAAGTTGGGAAGTAGATACCGCCAATCCTAATAAAATCTTAACCATTGAAAGCGATGGTGCAACCGAAGAAGACGTAAAATCAACTTTGCAAAAAGTGGGATTTAAGGCGGAATGCTTAAATTCAAATTAACCTCAGTAACAAAGTATCTACCTGATAGATACAATTTTTGTGCGTCAACAATTAGATGTATACAATCAATCTTGGTTTTTTTCAAAACCTATCTTCCAATGGAAGCTTTCCCACTAAAAATTGGAAAAGAAATTTGAAGACAGGAGAAATGAAAAAGCATATCGTAAAAATCAAGTCCATAGGGTTCATCAATTACAATATTCTTCAAATAGTTACGGAAAAGCCGGAAAACTATGATTTTGAACCAGGACAGGCCACTGAAATAGCAATTAACCAAAAGGATTGGAAGGAAGAGAAAAGACCCTTTACCTTTACAAATTTGCCAAGGGAAGACGATTTGCAGTTCACTATTAAAGTATATCCCTCACATGACGGAGTAACCGAAAAGCTCTCAAAACTGAAAGTTGGGAACGAACTTGTTCTGGGAGAAGTTTTCGGAGCTATCCAGTTCAAAGGAAAAGGTACTTTTTTGGCAGGTGGTGCTGGGATAACTCCGTTTATTGCGATTTTCAAATCGTTAGAATATCAAAACGAAATGAATCGTAATTCATTGATTTTTGCCAATAAAACAGAAAAGGATATTTTTCTTAAGCAAGAATTTGAGACGTTACTTGGAAGAAGAAACTCAAAAGTATCCCACAGGTCATATAGACGAGGACTTTTTGAAATCTACCATAACAGATTTTTCACAGTATTTCTATGTTTGCGGCCCACCGGAAAATGATAGAGAGTGTTACTGAAGATTTAAAAAGTTTAGGCGTTGCTGCCGAGAAGGTGGTTATTGAGGATTATGATTAATTTTTAATGCGGTGGTTCGGTATAAGTTTTCCTGTACCATGATACTGTATTGATAGTTTTTAAAGTAGTGTCATCACATTAAAAATCAACTCATTTGCGATAAACGATACCTACTCAAAACTCTATTTTAAAGCGTTGCCTTATCATATACCTTGAACATTATCTTGCTCAAAATGCTTCTGGTTCAGGGAAAATATTGAATAATGCATTCAAAGCCGAATTATAATCAATTTGAAAGTGAAGATTAAAATCACTGTACCACCTCGGTTTTTGGTACAGATATGTCTCGAAGAACCTAAAAATGAAAACAAAACAATTTGAATACAAACCACTGGCACACTATTCCTATGCGCTGGTAAGCCAAGGGAAAATGGCTGTTATTGACCCAGAACGCGATCCGATGCAATATTATAGTTATGCCAAAGAGCAAAATGCAAAAATAATCGCCATTTTCGAAACGCACCCGCATGCCGATTTTGTGAGTTCACATCTACAAATCCATGAAGAAACAGGAGCAACGATTTATACCAGTAAGAAGACGGGGGCCGATTACCCCTACAAACCATTTGATGAAGGCGATACTGTCAAAATCGGCAATATACGGCTGCGAGTCCTCAATACTCCCGGGCACTCGCCCGATAGTATTACCTTAGTTGCCGAAGAAGGCTATGAAACGATTTTGTTTACCGGCGACACCTTGTTCATAGGCGATGTGGGACGCCCAGATTTGCGCGAAAAAGCGGGTAATATTACCGCCAAACGACAAGACCTCGCTGAGATGATGTATGAGACCATACAAGACAAATTCAGCCACCTGCCCAATGATGCGGTGGTATATCCGGCACATGGTGCCGGTTCGCTCTGTGGTAAGAATTTAAGTGAGGATAGTAGCAGCACATTGGGCGATGAACGAAAAGATAACTGGGCCTTCAAGCAGCAGACCAAGGAGGAATTCATTGATATGATTTTGGACAATCCACCTTTTATTCCCTCTTATTTCGGATTTAACGTGGATATCAATAAATCCGGTGCAAAAAATGTACGGCAAGCCATTGCGAAGGTTCCTTTTAAAATGCATGAATCCAAAAAAGGTCTAATTGTGGATACACGGTCGGCAAAGCTATTTAAGGACGGACATCTTCAAGACAGTATAAATGTACAGGCTGCCTCGGAGGACAATCCATTCGAGACTTGGCTGGGTTCCATTGTTGAACCGAAGGAAGAATTTCATTTGGTCATCGACGAACCAGCAACTTTGGGATCCGTTCTTGATCGAGTCGCAAAAATCGGTTATGAAGCACAGCTCATATCGGTCATTACCTTAGAAAAGAAAGACTTGGTAAAAAGCAAAGAACTGAACCTTCAACATTTTAAAGAGCAGCCCGATGATTATACAATTGTGGATGTTCGGAACAAAAGTGAGGTTAACGAAGGGAAAATTTTTGAAAGCGCATTATCCCATCCATTAAACAAGTTGCGCGATACCGCAGCGAAAATACCAACGAACAAACCAGTGGTGGTTCATTGTTCGAGCGGATATCGGAGCGCAGCGGCGAGCAGCATCCTTTTAAAACGGATTAAGGACGTAGAAGTCTACGATTTGGGCGATGCCGTCGAAGGTTTTCAGGATTGATGTTGTTGCTGATAATTTTTAAAATAATGAACCTGTCTAGATAAAAGCTTTTCAATTCTGTTGATAATCTTATGAAGAGCAGTTATTTCCCCAAAGCTTTATAAAAATATATTCCCAACTTTTTACCTCGCCCCAAAGAATAGTTCAAACATCAAATTCGATCCTGACCTCCACGGCAGAACTATTTTAATATCTCTTAGCAGGTTTTTTAATAGAATTAAAAATGAATTCTTTTACGGCAACCCTGTGCGGGTTCGAATGATATTTTTAATAAAATTTTAGGATAGGTGTCTATTTAAATTCGTTAGGCCAGACATCGGATAAATCTTAGAAACAATTATGGATAATTCAATAACAGTAATAGAAACCCTTAACAATTGCGTTGTTAAGTGTAATCGTTGTGCCGATGCCTGCTTGGATGAAGATGACATCGCCTCTATGGTAGACTGCATTCGTGCCAATCGCGTATGTGCCGAAATTTGCAATACGACCGCGAAGATACTGGCCACTACCTACAAAGACGTTGGCGACCTGATAAAATATTGCCATAGGCTCTGTATGTCATGTGCCACAGAGTGTGAAAAACACGAACACCAACATTGTTTGGAATGTGCGGAAGCCTGTAGAAAATGTGCGGCTGCCTGCAAGGACATGTTAGTGAAATATGAAACCTCAAATATACAGCAAGATGAAAATTATTTTTAATGCTGATCTCCTGTTTGGAAGGTAAAAAGAAGCGGAACGAATAGGTAAATACACAGCAATAAACAAGGTGTGGGAAAGCGGCCGTACGCGCACAGTTCAATCAAGAGTTTAAAGACGGTACGACCAAATAAAATTCAAGAAAATGAAAAAAACATATTCAATCGAAGGGATGAGCTGCAACGGATGTCGCGGCCATGTAGAAAAATCACTTTTAAACGTAACGGGCGTTGCCGATGTATCGGTCGATCTGGAAGACGCAGAAGCAACCGTAGAGTCACAGTATGAGGTGCCACTGAATAATTTACAGGAGGCACTGCAAGATAGCCAGTATTCGATAAAGCCACAGAAAGTCGGATAAGGAAAAAGTCATCACATAACGCTTTTAAGAATTTAATTTTAAATATTCAAGAACCTAACTATTAATTGATAGAACCTAAAAAGATGGAAAACAAACAACAAAACGGCAACAACTACGGTAAATTTTTCGCGATGATCGCTACCGCAATGGTAGCAATGTTCTTTTTAATGTATACCCATTCGTACCAAATCATTGATCATTTCTGGTACAGCGAAACCCGATTTTTCATGACGTTGATCATGGCCGGTTCCATGATTATCATAATGCTCCTCTTTATGTTGAATATGTACAAAAAGCGGGGAGTAAACATAGCAATAATCGGATTGGGTATCCTATTGATAGCCGGTGGTATCGGTTTGGTCAGAAGTCAGGTTACCGTCACTGGCGTTGATTATATGGAAGGCATGATTCCTCACCATTCCATCGCCATTTTGACAAGTGAGCGGTCTCAAATTAAGGATATACGCGTAAGGAAACTTGCTGACGAAATTATAAAGGCACAACGTAGGGAAATTATGGAAATGGAATGGCTGATCAACGATATCAAAGAAAATGGTCTAGTAGAAACAGAGGACGAACGGAAAAACAGGCCCTTACCAAAGTTTGAAGGAAAGTTAGACGAAGAAACACGAAACCTGACTGAATAGCTAGATTACTTTGGCTTGGAAAACGAGGAGGGTTGATTTTGATTTGACTTCCAACAGGCAAATTCGCACATTATGAGAACTTTAGCAGTAATTTTTAGCCTTACTATATTCGCTTACGGCTTGGGGCAGGATAAAGCGATAGACTCGCTTCCCGAACCGTTCGCTACGAAATCCGTTTCGAACTTTTCAAATGTTCTAGGCTGGGAAAATGGGAGAACGCCCAAAGCACCGGTAGGTTTTACCGTTACTAAATACGCCGATGGTTTCGAGAATCCGCGTTGGTTGTACGAACTGCCCAATGGCGATATTTTGGTTGCACAGGGCAATTCGAACTATGGTTTCTTTAAACGCATCGGTGCATGGCTTATCGGTGTTGGAAAATCAAAGAATCTCGCCCGTAGTGCCGACTTGATTACCCTGCTCCGTGATACCGATAACGACGGAAAGCCCGATGTTCGGGAAACCTTTCTTCATGATGGCTTGAACCAACCTTTCGGTATGCTGCTTATTGGAGGTTCTTTTTATGTGGCGAACACCGATGCATTGATGCGTTATCCATATAAAGAAGGACAGATGAGCATTGCAGCCAAAGGAGAAAAAATAGCAACGCTGCCCGCTGGAAAGGCCAATCAACATTGGACGCGAAACATCATAACGAACGGAGACGAATCGAAAATCTATATTGCTGTGGGAAGTGGGAGCAATATTGCGGAGAAAGGTATAGAAAAAGAATTGTTGAAAGCCAACATTTTACGCTGCAATATCGATGGTTCAGAATTGGAAGTATTTGCTTCTGGTCTTCGAAACCCCGTAGGTATGGACTGGGAACCCGAAACCCAAGTATTATGGACAGTTGTCAACGAACGCGATGGATTGGGCAACTTCCTGGTGCCCGACTACCTGACCAGCGTTCAAGAAGATGGTTTTTACGGATGGCCTTATACCTACTTCGGACACGAAGACCCTAGAGTTAAAATCGAAAAGCCCACGAGAAGGGGCGAAGCCTTGATTCCGGATTATGCCTTAAAATCTCACACTGCTTCCTTAGGATTGGTCTTTTATGACGGAAATAGTTTTCCGGAAAAATATCACGGAGGGGCCTTTGTCGTTCAGCACGGCTCTTGGAACAAAAAGAAACTATCGGGGTACAGAGTTGTGTTTATACCCTTTGAAAATGGAAAGCCCTCAGGACCCGAAGAAGATTTTCTGACCGGTTTTATCGTCGATCCCCAAGAGGATGAAGTGTACGGTAGACCAGTGGGGGCGATAGTTACCCAAGACGGGTCATTATTGGTAACCGATGATAAAACGCATACGATCTGGCGGATAAGTGCTAACGACTAAAGTTTTTACCTTTAATGTCTAATATTTTAAATTAATAGCGGTGTTACCAACATTACCCTTTTTTGAAGACTTCTTTGCAACACAGTTGCACTATAATTCTTTTATCTTTGCATCATGAAATTTTTAGCGATCATATTATCCATCTACTTTCTGGCACTCAATTTTATGCCTTGCAGTGATACAGGTGTTATAGAAAACGATACGCAAACAGTTTCTGTAATGGACTTCGATGGCGAACACGGTCAAGACTGCCAACTGTGTTCCCCATTCTGTCAATGCCATTGTTGCCATTCACACACCATCGACTTCGGTTTGGCTATTTTTGAACCCATCGAGCCTACTATTTCGCATGAAAATTTTGTCCACTCCGATAGTTTGGGCAAGGATATTACACTTTCCCTTTTTCAGCCACCACAGGTATAATTCAGTTTTATAGGATAACTATATCCTGTTTTGACGTGTCCATCTATTGGATTCGTCAACATTGTGCATTGCATTTTATTCAATGTGCTCAACAAGAATTTCAACTGAATTAACATCCTTATCTATGATTAACAGAATCATTGATTTTTCAATCAATAACAAATTTATAATCGGTCTGCTCACGCTGGCATTGATTGGTGCTGGCATATACAGTATGACCCAGGTCCCTATCGATGCCGTACCCGACATTACCAATAATCAGGTACAGGTCATCACACAATCGCCCAATCTGGGAACGGAAGATATTGAGCAATTCGTAACCTATCCTGTGGAAGTGGCTATGAGCAACTTACCCAACATCAAGGAAATTCGTTCGGTTTCCCGTTTTGGGCTTTCCGTAGTAACCGTCGTTTTTGATGATGATATGGGAACCTATTTACCGCGTCAACTTGTTTCTGAAAAACTAACGGAAGTACGTGAACAAATCCCAGAAGGTTTTGGAAAGCCAAGTATGGGTCCAATTTCAACTGGCTTGGGGGAAGTGTACCAATACACCCTAAAGGTAGAACCTGAATTTCAAGATAAATATTCATTGTCCGATTTGCGTACAATGCAAGATTGGATTGTGCAACGGCAAATGGCAATGGTGCCCGGTGTTGTGGAAATAAACGCCATAGGCGGAAAAATAAAGCAATATGAGGTGGCTGTTGACCCTAACGAATTAAAGGCAATCGGACTAACGATTACGGATGTGTTCGAAGCATTGGAAGCGAACAACAAAAATACAGGTGGCGCGTACATTGAGAAAAACCATCAAGCCAACTTCATCCGTGGCGAAGGTTTGGTACGAAGCCTTGATGATATTAAAAAAATCGTCATCAAAAATGAGAATGTTGTGCCCATTACCATAAGTGATGTTGCCGATGTAGGTTTTGGTTCTGCCGTGCGCTATGGGGCTTTGACACAGGATGGCGAAGGCGAGGTCGTTGGTGGTCTTGTAATGATGCTCAAAGGGGCGAACTCAAACGAGGTTATTGTACGTGTGAAAGACCGTATAGCCGAAATACAGAAATCCCTTCCTGAAGGGGTCGTTATTCAGCCCTTATTGGATAGAAGTAAACTTATAAGTGAAACAACTGGCACGGTACGCAACAATCTTCTTGAAGGTGCGCTCATTGTAATTTTTGTACTTGTTTTTCTTTTAGGAAACTGGCGTGGTGGTCTTATAGTGGCTTCGACTATTCCTTTATCGCTATTGTTTGCTTTTATACTAATGAATGTTTTTGATGTTTGGGCGAACTTGATGAGTTTAGGTGCTATCGATTTTGGCATCATCGTAGATGGTGCGGTCATTATCGTGGAAGCCAGCGTATTCTTAATGGGTAGCTATATCCTAAAAAAGAAATCTTTAAACAAGGAAAAACGTGATGAGATAGCTGCCAATGCATCAAAAAAGATGATGAACGCTGCATTCTTCGGGCAATTGATAATCCTTATTGTGTTCTTGCCCATACTGGCATTGGAAGGGATTGAGGGCAAAATGTTCAAACCAATGGCGCTTACATTCATTTTTGCAATGATAGGTGCTATGTTTCTTTGCCTGACGTACGTTCCAATGATGTCCGCACTATTTTTAAAACCACCCAAAACAGAAAAAAAATCTTGGGGCGACCGTTTCGTGCATTGGGTACAGCGGAAGTATGAACCACTTTTGGTCAAGACCTTAAACAAAGGGGAATGGATTGTGGGAATTGCCATCGCCATATTCGCCCTTACCGTTTTTATGTTTACAAGGATGGGTGGCGAATTCATTCCCCAACTGGATGAAGGCGATATTGCATTTCACACGATACTTAAACCCGGAAGCTCACTTAGCGAAACGATTGAGACCACTACAAAAGTAGAGCGTATCATAAAGGCCGAATTTCCGGAAGTTGAGAAAATTGTAAGCCGTATCGGTGTCGCCGAAGTACCTACAGACCCTATGCCGATGGATTTTGCAGATGTATTTGTTATTCTAAAACCCAAAGACGAATGGGTGTCTGCTGATGACAAGGATGAACTTATTGATAAAATGAAAGATGCCGTGAGTATTATTCCCGGTGTTAATTATGAGTTTACCCAACCTATCGAAATGCGCTTTAATGAACTGTTAGAGGGTATCCGTGAAGATGTGGCAATCAAAATTTACGGCGAGGATATCGATGTGCTTGCTGCAAAGGCGGATGAGATTACAAAAATCATTGCAGGTACCGAAGGTATAGGCGATATGAGGGCAGAAGCAACTTCTGGACTGCCACAAATGACCATTAAATACAATCGTGACAAATTGGCGCAGTATGGGGTTAGTGTTGACCAACTGAATACAATGGTACAGTCCGCTTTTGCAGGCGGATATGCAGGGGTCATTTTTGAAGGCGAAAAGCGTTTTGACTTAGTGGTTCGGCTCGATGAAGAAAACCGTACCGACATCAACGACATCAGAAATCTGTACATCAACTTGCCCAATGGCTCGCAGATTCCGCTTCAAGAACTGGCTGCTATTGAATACACACCTGGTCCTATGCAGATAAGTCGGGACAATACCAACCGAAGAACCTACGTGGGTGTAAATGTACGCGGACGTGATGTGGAATCCTTGGTCAACGAGATTAAGGATAAACTGGATGCAAATCTTGAATTGCCACCAGGCTATTTTATTAGGTATGGTGGTGCATTTGAAAATCTCGAAAGGGCAAGCGAGCGATTACAGACTGTGGTCCCCATTGCTTTACTGCTCATTTTCATTTTGATTTATTTTGCGCTGAAATCCTTTCCGCAGACCTTGATGATTTACTTGGCCATACCGATGGCGACCATTGGCGGCGTGTTCGCCCTGTGGCTTCGGGATATGCCTTTCAGTATTTCCGCAGGGGTTGGGTTTATCGTGCTCTTTGGTGTGGCAGTCCTCAACGGATTGGTAATGATTAGCGGTCTGAACGAACTGAAGGAAGAAGGCGTGACCAACTTGAAAGACCGAATAATTGAGGGTACGAAGCGAAGAATTCGTCCCATTATGCTTACTGCCTTTACCGATATTTTAGGATTTCTTCCGATGGCAATATCGGCTTCGGCAGGTGCCGAGGTACAGCGACCCTTGGCGACCGTGGTAATCGGTGGATTGATAACTTCAACCCTCTTGACGCTCTTTATCCTTCCCATCTTTTACCAATGGGTCGAGAAACGTTCGGCGACGTTTAAGGTCAAGAAAAAATGGATTACGGCAACCGCGGTCGTGTGCTTATTGTTTCCTTCGGGCATGATGGGCGCACAGGGTATACAGCATGATTCATTGCCAAGCATTACTTTGGAACAGGCCGTAGCCATTTCCAAGAAGAATTATCCGTTGCTGAAGACCAGTCGTCTTGAAATCGACAAACAGGCCGCCCTGAAAGCGAACGCTTACGATTTCGGAAACACCCAAGTTTTTACGGGTGGCGAAGAAATAACACATGGTCAAGGTATATATACTTTAGTTGGTGTAGGGCAACAAAATTTAGACCTCTTGGGTATCGGTGCAAAAAAGCGACTTCAAAAACAACGAATAGCCTTGGCCGAAACCGCTCTCGACCTAACCGGACTGCAAGTGGAACAGGAAGTGAAAAAGGCGTGGTCGCAGGCATACCGACAGCGACAGAAATTTGAACTGTACCGCGAGCTTGATTCCATTTATTCACAGTTTCAAACGGCCATCCAACTTAATTTTGAGGTGGAAGCCATTTCCAGATTGGAATTTTCATCGGCAAAAAACCAAGCGTTACAAATAAGTAACAAACTGCAACAGGCCGAAAGCGATTATGCCATTGCCCTGCAAAAGCTAAATCTTTGGCTGGCAACGGACATTTTTTATGCTGTACCGGATTCGCTTGAAGAAAGTGAAATGACTGTATTTGGATTGGATGCGGATTTAGGAAAACATCCCGAGCTGGAACTTTTGCAAAGGCGTATCGATGAAACCGAAGCAAACTATGATGCTGCCCGTGCAGATCTACTTCCTAAATTAAACCTTCAAGGTGGATTGCAACAGGTCAACGGCGATAGTGGATTTTACACATATCAAGCGGGCATTTCCGTCCCGTTGTTCTCAGGCGCACAGCGTAGTCAGGCCAAGGCAGCAAAAATCGATAGCGAAATCGCAAGGACAAAGGCGGATTTTACCCAACGCCAACTGCAATCTGAATTTAAGCAGGCTGTACAAGGCTACCAGAAGTGGAAAACATCTTGGCAATTTTATAGGGATGAAGCCTTGCCACTTGCAGAAGAACAGCGCAAGGGCGCACTACTCGCCTATAAGGAAGGTGCGGTGGATTATGCAGCATTCACGCAAATTATACGGGATGCCATTAACACCGAAATGGATGCGCTCGATGCCCTTGACAATTATTTAGATGCCTTGTTTGAACTACAATACTTTCAAAACTAAAAAAGATGAAAAAAATAAAATATATACCGATTACCGCAATGCTTTTTGCATTGACATTTATAAGCTGTGGCGAGTCAAAGACCGAAAGCGACCACGATGATGCAACCCATTCCGGAACAGAAGAAAATCACTCTGAAGGGGAAGATGAAATAGTGACGCTTACTGCAAAACAGTATGATGCCCTAAAAATGAAAGTCGATACTCTTGCCCAGCGCAATATGAGCGGATATGTGGAAGCGAACGGTCAATTGGAAGTTCCGCCACAAAATGAGGCGACCATCACTACAGTTGTGGGTGCCAACGTAGTTTCCATCGAGGTCATCGAGGGCGATAAGGTCAACAAAGGTCAGACTGTGGCCTATCTGTCACATCCCAATATCATACAGAAACAGACGGATTACCTTAATGCATATAGCAATAGTCAGTTTCTCAAAAAAGAATACGAACGGCAAAAAACCTTGTATGATGCTGGTGTGGGAAGCGGTGCCAATTTTCAAAAAGCAGAGGCGGAATATCAAGCATCCCGAAGTATGGTGAACGGTTTGGAAGCACAGTTACAACAATTAAATGTTAGTGCATCCGGTGTGAGAAACGGCACTATTTATCAAAGGGTTGCGCTACGAAGTCCCATTCAAGGCTTTGTGGAAAAAGTAGCCGTTAAAACAGGACAATATGTAGAACCTCAAACCGACTTAATGGAAATCGTGGACACCCACCACGTACACGCCGATTTGATGGTGTTTGAAAAAGATGTGTACAAAGTAAAGGAAGGGCAAAAAGTGAACTTTAGTGTTCAATCCATTCCAGGGAAGGAACTCGTTGCCGAAATTTATTCAGTAGGAAAAACCTTCGAGCAAG
>TARA_R110002012_G_scaffold33393_3_pt1 | contig 11358 bp, 19 predicted proteins | sample TARA_R110002012 | Tara Oceans TARA_R110002012 (sample SAMEA4396515) | marine metagenome | biome: Westerlies Biome; feature: [DCM] deep chlorophyll maximum layer (ENVO:01000326); material: water (ENVO:00002006), including particulate matter (ENVO:01000060) such as... | depth 40 m
ATCAGTTGGGTTGCGCGTCATAGGTGTTCACCTCTCATCCGAGCAGGTATCACCTTTAACCAATTGCAAGTGTCACAGCATTCGCCACCCTTGCTTAATACATGTCCGCGCCCCTCTATTTCTTTCTCGCATAATTTACACTTCATCTTCTTCTTCACCTTTCCCTAGTATTTCAATCACTTCTCCATGCACTTGATTGTAGTTGTGCGCTGCTATAATAGTTGCATGTCTTGTGAGTTGAAATATATTATAATCAGAATACATCTTCAATTTCCCAAGGTCTTTACCTTGATAGTGACGCGCTTCACATTCTTTCTGTAAGTGTATTACTTCAAAGAGTTCTCGTTTCAAGTTCTTGAGTTTCTTCCTACATATATTCATGAGAACTTTGTCTGTAATATCAGAGAGAGCAACCTGTCTCCCGTTTCTCATTGTTATATTGAATGTTTTACATGTCGGCATATCTTGCCTAACATCTTCTGTAATTATTCTCGTTATTACGCTATCTATTATCTCAGTCATACCATCACTTCCAATCCGTTTTTCAGTTTCTCTAACAATGCCTTACCAATTGCGTCACGCGTCTTTCCTGATTCACCGTCAAGTATGCGGTCAACTAGGTCTGCTTTTTCAGCAACCACTTGGTCAAACATTGAATCTATTGTGTCATTAGCCGACAAGACAACCTTGTGACATGTGGACTCTTCTTGTGTCATGCGTCTAACTCTAGCCGCCGCTTGCTGTTCCCACGCTGGAACCCACTCTCTCTCAACGAAGAGTGTGGTGTTAGCGCGGTCAAGGTTAACACCTTCACGCATAGCATTAGTTGAACAGACGAGGAAATTGATATCCCCTGCTTGGAAATACTGAATGATTTGTTGACGGACATTATCAGGTGTACCTCCCCTGATGATAGAAGCGTTATCAAGACGCTCATGTAACTGCTCTAACACATCTATGTGGTGTGCAAAAATAACCAGCGGCCTACCGTTGTTTTCAAAGTAAGTGGTTGCCCACTTAACAGCCGCGTCTATCTTGAGACGACCTGATATGTGTCGAAGTTCAGTCATCATGTTGAGTGCAAACCCTGCATCTGAAGAACCAAATTGCGCTTGTTGATGAACCCACTCTTCCATCCAAGAATTATATTCAACCTTGTAAGCGCGCTGTGCTTCTTCAGGTAAGTCGAAGGCAACTATCGACTCAACTAAGTCCGGCATCTCTTCTGCGATGCGCGGGTCATCCATTGACCTGCGTAGCATGAAGTCACGCAGTATGTGATTCAGTGGTGTAGTTACACCATCACGACTCTTATCTATGTTAGACGCGCCGCTAAAGTTCCATCCGAAACTTGTCTTTCTTGCATTACAATACTTCTTTGCGAATGTAAAGTAGTTAGAGAAAGTCGCTGGCATCATCATGTTTAGTGCTGTGAAAAACTCAGAAGGTCTGTTCGTGATTGGAGTACCAGACAAAGCAATGATACCATCAACACCTTTCGCTAATTCCATAGCCGCCATAGACGCAGCCGCTTTAGGGTTCTTGATGCGGTGTACCTCATCGAATATGATACAGTCGTAATCTATTGCCATCAAATGGTCAAGCCTTTTGTGCAGTATATCATAGTTGATGATGTTGAAGCGCGCTGGTTCGATATCACCTTCCCATCCGTTGATGATGAAGTGGTCTTGATAAGCCCATTCACCATCATGTAACCACTTGACAATCTCATTAGACCAATTGTGTTTGACAATAGACGGACATACGATTAGAACTCTTTCGTGTTCACCGAGTGATACACACCCAAGAGCCTGTAGTGATTTACCAAGACCCATCTCATCAGCAATCAGAATACGCTTGCGTCCACCTGTCATGAACATAACAGGGGCGACGCGTTGGTAAGGTCGCATTGATGTGAACGGTTCTTCGTCGGGTAGTTCGATGACAGTATCAACCGCGCTTGATAACTCCACTCGTTGGAGTGTAGCCGCGTGTGACTGCTTGACATATTCGTTGTCCTCGATAGCATCAGCCAATGGTGCGAAGTGTGGTCGTACTGCATTCGCAACAGCCATTGCGGTTGCAATCGGTATCATCCAATTCTTGTTCTTGTTCATCCACTTGGCATTTCCAGCCGCCGCGTCTTTCAAAGCAGCATTGATGTCTTGCCAGTTAGGTTGAAAGTCCCATTGCATCAGAATCTTATCCGGTGCTGAGAACTGTATGGTGGCGTTTCCAACAGGCGTTTCCATAGCCGCCTCATCGTACTCTAAACCATAGACGGTGATGTCGTTATCAGCGAGAAAGGTAAGTGCCTTCCCAATTACATCCGCGCGGTCTGAAATCCACCACATACCTTTGCTTCCATTCCAACCAAAGCAGTAATGAGTAGTGTTCATGTGGTCTTTCATCTCATCTTTCAAGTCGAAAGGTATTTTATTGAGCGCAATTTTCGCGCCCCAACTATCTGTGTATCGTTCAAATGTTATGTTCATACTTGTTCCTCCTTGTTATATCTTTCAATCGCCGCAAGTAGTGGGATAGTAAGTGTACCTGTACTCATCCATCTATCTTCACACGCCTTTGCTAATTCAAGTAGCGATTCGTGGTCGCATGAATCTATGGCATCTGTAAAGTTTACTTCTAAGCAACCGTAGCCTATCATGTGCATCATCGTTTCATACATTTCTCTTGTCATGTTTGTCCAACTCATTCTTCTTCCTCTCCTTCTTCTGTTTCTAAAACTCCATCGGTCACTCTTATGTCCTGAATGAATTGCTTTAGAGTTAGACGCGGCATAGTATATCTCGCTTCTTCATGTAGCGTTTTATTGAATATGTAAATGGGTGACTTCGCTTTAGTATAGAAGTAAGCACCACACACACTACAAGATATAGAAAAGTCACCATGATTATCGGTGACTCCCACTTTTTGTTGAGAACCTACACCTGATTTCGGGTAGTCGCTTAGTACCCAATCGTGTCCTTCATCTTCACATACACCAATCAACTTGAGAGTACCTTCCCGCGCATCGAGATAGTTCATTTTCTCCGTTAACTCTTGTTTCATTCTTTCAGTCTCTAGCCTTATCTTTTCTATTTCATCTTTTACATTACTCATCATAAATCACCTCAACGCGATTGCCACACATAGGACAATGTATCGCATGGATTTGGTCATACCCTACATCTTCCCATACATCTAACAGTCCTTCCATCAAGCCTTTCATTCCGCTGTCATCTCCACAGTGTTTGCATGTAATTACATTATCATTACATCTCTTGCTCATTCTTCTTCCTCTCCATACAGTTCTGGTTTGTTGTCGCCCCACATCAAATGCTTACGAGTCCTTTCGTAATAGACGAGGTTTGATTCAATCGTAGGTAACTCATTTGTTTTAGTAGGGTTTGAAAACTCACTGACAAGAGCCTCCTGTGCTTCCACATAGAAGTTACCGAACAAAGAAGTCTGTCCTTGAGGTAATCTTGTATCAATTACTGAAGCGACTTTATTCAACATCTTCATCAGTTCTTCATAGCCTTTCATTTTATGCTCTTTACCCCACTTGATTGTAGCGGCGCGTGTGTTTCTATAGAGCCACCGAGCATTGTCATTCGATACCAACGCCCACTTGACAAGCGGGTGTCCATCATGAGGCTCAAAGGGAATATCATCAATGTTCTCTCCGTTCATCTTGATTGCTGAAACTATGATTCGCGCACCATCAAATGCTGCACTCTCACAATCTAACCAACACATAGCGTTAGCACTTCTAACAGGGTTTTCATCTAATACATAGAAACTCATAGTACCGACTCCAATCTCTTTTTTATCTGTTTCAAGTAATGTTTGCATGGTGGGCGTATCTGTTTGAAATACAGGTGTATTGCATTATCACTAAGTGCTTCCTCAAGTATAAACAATATATCTTGACACGCATTCTCTGCCTCAACTCGCTTTTTTACTTCATCGTTATATGCTTCCAATAATGTTTCTTTATTCATTCCTCTTCCTCTCCTTTAATCATGTCAATAATGTAAGCCCATTCAGCAGAAGCGTCTCTGTCGTCCCAATCAAGGGCCTTGTTTGTTTCAGCAATACGGAGTATTTTCTGTTGTTGCTCACGCAATCGCTTGACTTCTGTGAGCAGGTTCTCTGCTGCATCTGCTAACTCATCTGATGGGGTTTCCCAAGTCATGTCCTCGTATGCGTCTGTGTCAATCATTCAATCACCCACCATGAAGGTGCGGGAGTTCCTTTCTCCCACTTAGCGAAGTGTGCTTTACCGCGCAAGTAGTATTGACGGTAAGCCTCAACAGCAGTAAACTTAGACTCATCATACAAGTCAGCCATCTCAGGGTTGTCTTTCTGAAAAGCGCGAGCAAAGTCTGTAAGCATACCAACAGGTATCATCCCCGCCAAGTCTAACATTTGATAGATAGGCGCAGTACAAGCATGAGTTCTATGGAATCGCTTCTGATACTCTTCGCATAGCGCGACACCTAAATGAGCAGTCCACAAATAGTTCATCTGCGTATCACCCACAAAAACAGTACATGGGTGACGGTGATAGCCACCTTTGTATGGCTTGCCTGATGTCTGTGCAATAGGCATAACATCGTCTGTCGCGCCATGACGACGCAAAGCCGAGGCCATCATCTGAGCAGTCTCCACAATTAGTTTAGGTATGTGCTTGTCACAGTGCATTCGCGCTGCGATAACAGGGTTCTTATCTAATACAAATATGTTCATACTATATCACCAGTGGTCGGGTCGAAGGTAGGCATGTCTGGAATGTCCCACTCTTCATACTTAGTGACTCCACTCATAGGGACTCTATACACCCTACCAATCCGTGTATCAGCAATAGGGCTATCGCATTGGATGATGCGAACTTTAGCGTTTGTTTTCATCACTCTGATTATTTCAGCGCGAGTCTCAGAGCCATAGCGATTAGTCCATAGAACTGTGTCACCCTTACGCAACAGCATCTTCATCATACCTGCGCGTTGCTTGCGCTTTGATTTAATCTCGGCAACAAAGTATTCGTTCATCTCTAGCAATTGCTCTTCACTTAATTGTTTACTGAGTCTTTTAATCTCATCCCATATGTGTATATCATTCATTCTTCTTCCTCTCCTTCTTCTTCTTCTTCTGCTTTCTTCTCTGCTTCCTTTACTTGCCACCAATCATCACCTGCAACGCTAATCTTGTGTTGCGCATCATGAACAATATCTGAGTTACCAAAGTCTAGTGGTGGTAGTTGGCCTCCGATGATGCCTCCGTGCATCTCAATCAATCTCATTAGTCTCGCCGCGCTACACCAAGTCTCAAGTTTGTCTGTCTTGTTGTAATGTTCGGGGTCATTTGGAAAGTCAATCAGAATCTCAACTGCACCATAAGCAAACGCGTTGTCACTCTTAGGTGAACATCCGTGTGTGCTAGACGCTTGAACAGAAATGATTGTACCGTCTGTGCATAGTATAGGTACTCGATGACTCATTGGACTCGCCTCCATAGGTTCTTACTCTTGCCTCTGTGTAACCCTGAAGTGTTTGCTTCCCAACCTGATACTAACTCATACTCAGTGTTAGCCTTCTTCAATATCCTATTCATCTTATGACAATTAGGTACTCGCGATAGTGTTGTAGTGCTGTTGTTACATTGTGTACCCAACAAATGTTTCTCCACTTGCTTCGCGGTGAAGGGTAGCGATGTATCAAATCCACTTCGCTCTATTGCATTCAATATGTTTCTTTCAAATCTTGATATCTCTAACATACTCATTCCACTCCCCCCGCGTATTGTAGGTCATTGAACATCATTCCTTCATAGAACTCTGTCAATCTAGGCTTTCCGTCAGGAGTCGGCCATTGTTTGATGTACCACTTCTTCTTCACTTGAACCAATTTAGTAAGTGGGTCATTACCAAACACCCACTTATTGATTCGCGCTTTAGTAGTTCTAGTTCTATATCCACATGAGCGTATCTCTTTATACACCACGCCATTTCCACGATTAAGGGTGAATGTAATAATCGCATGTCCGTGTAGTTGTATCTCAAGACTTTGATAGTTGTCTCCGGTATGATACTCATCGTCTGTTTCAAACAGCCTTGTGTTTTTATCAATAGGCTTGCCCTTGCTCTTGTCTCTCGCTGTATTCATTAGTTCTTCTAATTCTTTATAGTTCATCTTCTTCATCTCCGTTAAAATCTAAATCTTCAAGAGTTATCTTTGTAGGTACTCGCTTATCATTTAGTGGGTCAAGCCCGTAAGCCGCGAATACAAACCACCAGTCTTTGCATGGTGAAACCATACGAGTTAGACCTAGCGCGTCACCATCTTCGCCTTGAAATATGTGTAAACAATCCTTCTGTCGCTTGTAACTTTTATTGAATGGTACTAACAATGATGATTGAAGCACACAATTCCCAACACTTAGCAATGGGAATCCGTTAGTGAATAGCCTCAAATCATTTGACTTGATGGAACCTAGTAACCCTTCTGTCTCTTCAAAAATTGCAAGGTTGTTAGTCTGTTTAACATTAAGTCCATGCCCTATCATACAATCCATCAAGGCTTCATCGCTGCGCGGTATCACTATGGCTGTACCATGTTTATTCATAAGTCCATCAAAGTTTATCTTAATATCCGTGGTCGGTGTTAGACCAGCATCTATCCATTGTTGTGCGTTAATTCTCATTGTTCATCATCCTCCGCCACTTCGCAGTTGCATGTTCTATAGCCATTAGCATCTGTAATCATACATGCTTCAGGGTAATGCTCACCACAGTAGTCACACTCTTCGTAACCATCAGTCATGTAGGTAGTCTCACCATCAATAGTGAGTACCACATGAGGGTAGTCATCCGCGTCTGTTTGAAATACAGGTTTGTGTTTGCATTCAACAATCTCTCCGCCACTCATATCTTCGCGACATAATGATGCTGGCATAACACAAATCAATCCGCTATCAACTCCAAGTGAGTGACCGCCTACATTGACTACTCCGTCACCACCAAGCCCACTGTTATACACAGTAACAGCATATGTTTTCCATTCAACCTTTACACCATGCTGACTAATATCATTTGGTATCTTCTTGCAGAACTCACGCCACTCACTATCTTCGATAGCATAGCAGGGGTCACCGATATAGTATTGACTAAACGCGAGCATCAAGCATCACCTATCCTTTTGAATGCTCTTTGTAATCTTGAATTGATACGCGCTTGTTCCTTGAGTTGCTTCTGTATGTCCTTGACAATCCCATTATATGGTAAGAATACTTTTCCATTCAATGAAACATATGATTCAATTTGATTGAGTATCGAAATCATCTCAAGAGAATTGCGCATAACTTTAGAGATGCAATCCCATTTGTTAAGTTCGCTCATATCATCAACGGATATAGCACCCGCCATCAATTGAGTTCGCCAATCAATTGTATCATCAACGCGAAGATATGCTGTGTTACCTATCCTGTTGGTTAGTAAGTAATTATTTACATAGTTCAATTCTTTGTAAGCAGTAGGCACTGATTTAGGATGTGCTTGCAAGACTGCTTTCTTGTGATACCATTCTTGACCATCAATAATAACAGGTTGTGATTCATCCATACACTTCAGAAGAGTTAGCATGATACCTTCTTCTCTTGAAGGAGTGTTAGATTCAATAGCAAACATCAAGCATCCCTCTGCCAATCTGCCGCTTGTCTCTTACCTTCAGTGGTGGATATGTTAGCGTTCATGAAGTTAGCCATACCTATCTTATCAACATCTCCCCACTCCTTACGCTGGAAGCGATAGTATTCATCAGGGTTCATACCGTAAGGTGCAGCGTAAAGCATCTCACCTGTCGCTGGCTCAAAGATAGTCGCCTTGAAACTCTTACAAGGTTTGACTTCCATACTACCTCGGTGTCCTGTCATGTTCAAATCGTTAGCACTCCAAGTCCATCCCCAAGCAGCGCGACAGTGTGCGCCCTTACAGGGACAGTCACCTAGCATTACAGGTCTGCCATCTAACATGGCAATACCCATAACTCTATCTGGCATACCCGCAACTTCAATACCCATAGCCAATGCTTCAGCACCAAGTATATCTGCGAGGATATCCATACGGTTATCATCATCTAAGTCTATCACTTCTTGAACTGCGCGAGTTAAACTCCCGTCAGCCGTCGCTCTGTTTTCATCATTCAATTTCCATTCAGTCATTGTCTTAACCTCCCTCTCTTCAAAGGGAACCATAATGTTACTAGAGCCGCAAGACTTCTCGCAGACTCCTAGTATGTTGTGAGTACCAACTTTAGCACTGGCTACTTCATTGAAGTGACCACACTTACAAGCCCAACCAACACTCATTGTTTCACTTCCTTTAGTATATCATCCATCAATTCAGTTATCACCCAATCGTTTTCACTATCGGAACTGTGAGCCTCAACCATGTTATCCCACGCTAATGCTTTATCACTGAACTCTCTGAGTCGCGCTAAGGATTCTTCAACAGAGTATGGTTCGCGAGGACATACAGTATCACCATTCGCGTCTTCGTATGAACCGCAATCTCCCCATAGTAATTCTGATACCTGCGCTATGAAATTATCATAGTGTTCATTATCATCAAACTCTATCACTCCGATGATTCTAATACCAGTGTGGTTATCTGAGAACTTGTAAAAACTCATAGACTCAACTCCTTGTGAAGTATATCTTTTAGGTTGATAACAGGAACACTGTCAGCACTAAGTGACTTAACTTTAGACATAATTATATTCATGATGTGTCCATCTGTTACATTGTGATAGAGAGCCGCGATTTCAATCCATGTCATATGATGTTCATTAACAATAGTAATGCCTAGTCGCTTGATACCTTCCCTTACATTTTCCCTCTCACTTGGTGTAAATAGTCGGTCCTTAGACTCAATCTTCTTATCTTCAAGTGGAGTCATCACATCTGGGTGAATCATTTTATTGTAGTTACCCTTGTTGTATTTAGGGATAGGTATGTCATCGCCTGTTATCTTCTTAGCGATAGCATTAGACATGTAGTGTACTCTGATAGGCTTACTAGGTACAACCTTCTTAGTCAACAATTCTTTCTTTGCCGCGTAGCCTAGAGTGGCTTGGACAATAGAAAGTGTTAGACCTTCGCCTCTCTTATGCGAACCTTTCTGTAACTTGTAGGTCTTTATGGTATCTCTATCTATAGAGTTATACACTTCTTTCGCGGTCATAGGTTTGCTACTTGTATCTATGATACGGGTAACAAATACATACAATGTCTCATTATCATTTCTCTTGAACTTAGTTCTCGTTTTCTTTGGTGGCATATTATTCCTCCGTTTCGCTACGCGCTCATCATTCCATGAGCAACAACAGTCGAAGAGGCGGGGGAGGATGAATCATGTACGGCATACATGTTGTGGATGGGGGTCACAAAGTGAAACATCCTCCCCCATTGTAGGGTGTGGTTTTGATATGGTTATCCACTACCATAAGTAAATCTGTCTTCAGTCTATCAAGTTAGTAAGTGCTTACCTTACTTAGTCTCTGCCTGAACAGTAACCTTCCATGTGTTGTGGAACTCTGGCACTTCACCCATAGGTGTCATTACCTTATTCTCAAACTTAGGTTTCTTGTTGACATATACTTGCTCGCCCTTAGCATTTAGAACTGGCTTACCATATGGAACCATCAACTTGTCAGGGTTCTCGCTGAACCATTGACCCATTGCTTCCAAGTCATCAACAGGTGATACTTGCACCTCGAAGATTGGTTTACCATTATCATCAGTACCGACTTGAACTTCTTTAGCCATAGCCTGAGCATAAGTATCGACTGCCGCGAATGCAATCTCTTCAAACATGTTAGTAGCCGTGTTAGACTTCTTCATCATGCTCTCGACACCTTGCTTGTTACCAGTGAGAAGGCGTTGTCCATCAGTCCATACAGGGTTGTGAGTAATCATACCTGATACAGTTTGCATAGCATGGAACATAGTTCCTGTCGCTTCCTTATCTTTCTCTGTGGTTAGCGCAACATAGTCAAGGTCAGGGTTAGCCCATCCCGAATGAACAGTGTTGTAAGCGTGACCAGCAAGAATCTTAACTGCATCCTTGTTGATGTTGGCCGCAGTAATAGTGATGTTACCTTTCTCATCTTTGAGTTGGTCAAGGTCTGCTACCGCCACTGATACTTTCGGCTGTGCTACAAGTCCGTGGTTGTTGAATACAGTCATCACCTTGTCAAACATGTTAGCCTCGATAGGTAAGTGCCTAAAGATGTTAGAAGCAATCAAGTTCTTGCGCGACTCTAGCATAGCAGTTGTGATTCTTTCAGCGAATGCTTCAGGTTGGAACTCAGATACAACACCCTTCATGTGTCGAATCTTATCACGGTTACCAGCCATCAGTAGGTTCTGAACTCCGCCACGCATAGCAAGGTTACCGCAGTAGGTACGCAAGACAGCCATGAATGCTTGTAGTGCAGACTTACCATCGTTAGCATTAATGATACTGATACCAATTCGGTGACCACCTTCTTCTTCTTGAAGAGCGTCGCTGATTCTGTTAGCAGATAGGTTGACATAACCAAAGTTGCTTAGGTTCTTAGCAGCATCAGTTCGTGTGCTGTTCGCGAAGCCTGTGACATCTAGGTTAAGGATTGCTCTTCCGCCTTTGTTGAAAGAGAAAGCGTCGTATGAAATTACTTCACTACCAGCCGCCGCGTTGATTCCTTTAACGCATTCAATAATTGGTTTGAATACAGTAGGGTGGTCAATCGGTTCAAAGTTAGGGCCGATGCGAGGGTTGATGACATGACCTAGAGGGTTGTCCTCATCAGTAATGGTAGGGTTGACTACACATCGTAGTTTCGCGTCTCCCTTATCTGTGTAAACATCTTGATAAGTTACTTCACCTGTGATTGGGTCAACATCTTTCATGACTAACTCGTAAGTCTTAGTCTCAAAGTTCCAACCACCGAGGTCAGATTCGTTACTGATACCTATGTCATGAGCGCGCTTACCACCAGCCATTGCTTTACCAAAGTCTGTTGTTAAACCATCGACAACTTCTTTGGACTCGGCATCTCTCTCTTCGCGAGCGATAGCAGCCTTCTCAATTGCACTGGTTTTCTTCTTGGTAACAGTCTCTGCGTCTGTCTCAAGTTGAGATAGTTCGATGCTCTGTCCCTCAAAATTAGGTACATCATCATCCACTACATTTTCGTTATCATTACTAAGTGATAGTGTCATAGCAGGTTCATCTGTGTCAGTATCAAGCGATAGTGTCATGACTGGTTCATCTGTGTCAGTATCAAGCGATAGTGTCATGACTGGTTCATCATCATG
>TARA_R110002012_G_scaffold322071_1_pt1 | contig 11351 bp, 22 predicted proteins | sample TARA_R110002012 | Tara Oceans TARA_R110002012 (sample SAMEA4396515) | marine metagenome | biome: Westerlies Biome; feature: [DCM] deep chlorophyll maximum layer (ENVO:01000326); material: water (ENVO:00002006), including particulate matter (ENVO:01000060) such as... | depth 40 m
TTTTTTTAACTTAAATATATATGATATGGCTGGACATACGGAAAGCACTATGGATTTCATGTACGCTAGAATTGAAGTCATGGAATCAAGAATTAATGATGTAAGAAATTTACTTAACGAGTATGAACAAGAGTATATAACACACTCGCAGTTTATAATTAAGTTAAGACTACTTGTACTAGATAAAGAGTAGTTCTTTTTTCTTCTTCCTCTACAGTTAGTTAAGTTGTACTGCTAACTATAAAATTAAATGTACAACATCCTTTAAATTTTATTATTATGGCTACTAAAAGATTTATGCCTAAAACAAGGGTGAGACGTGCCCCTTGGACAATTGAACACGTTACATATTTAATCAACAACATGCACTTGTCAAATGAAGAGCTTTCTGATGTTTTAGACAGAACTGTTCATGCTATTGAGAACAAGTTAAGTAAGTTGCGCAAAACGCACAATATTGGCTCAAGAACACAAGCTATTAATAATGCTGCTGTTACTATGCACAATTCTAATAAAACAGATGAAGGTTTTTATTTTGAAGAACCTAGTGTGAAGAAGCCAAACGAACAACTTAGTATGTTGCAAACTGAAGAAAATGTTTTTGAAGAAACGTTTAAACCTAAACAAGTTGAGTATACACTAACTTGGGAGGGCGCAGTGATTACATTCAAAGCTGCTGGAATGTATATCGGTACTAACGGTTTACCAAAATTTGTCTTAGAAGAGTAGTAGCCATGGGTAGAATGAAAGACAAATTCATTAGAGAGCAAGAGCTACACGCTCTTGACTCTTTATATGATGCTAAACACTTCGAATTACTTGATGAACAATACGAAGAAGAGAATAAACTTCGTACGCTCGCAGAAAAAGAGTTAGTTTCTGACGATGAAAATAAATTTATAACTCAATACACTAAAGAAAATAAATTAAAACAAATTAAAACAGACAAAAAATGTGTGGAATAGTTGCTTATATAGGAAAAGGTGCAAGCATGAACAAATTAATGTACATGATGCACGATAATGACAATAGAGGTGGGCACTCAGCTGGATTGTATACTGATGGTAAAATATACAAATGCTTAGACGACTCACCTAATCTTTTATCTTTAATAGATGAAAACAAATCAGAATTGTTTATTGGTCATACACGGTATGGAACTCATGGTGCTAAAACTGCTGAGAACACACACCCTTATACTTACGGTAAATATGTAGGTGTACACAATGGTGTGTTAGACAATTATGAAGAAGTATTGTTAGACCACGAATTAGAAGACGTTGACGTTGACTCCAAGGCAATATATAGCGTACTTCAAAAGACTAATGATTACGCTACGCTAGGTGCTCATGGTGGTACAATCAACGCTGTGTTTACACAGAATGATGGACAGTTGTATGTGTATCGTAGAAACAATCCATTGTTTAGATACAGAGATAAAGATGGTATATACTTTAGTTCTAGACGTGAATGTTTAGATATTTTGTTTGACAAAGATAAAGTTAAAGAAGTTACTAAAGACAAGTTGTTTATATACTCAGCTACTGGAGAGTTTGTTGAATCCATTAAAATACCTGTTACTGCTGAAGTTAAATCTAATAGCAAGAAATGGTACGAGTATGGAGATTACATGGGAAACGGAACAGCTGCGGTAAAATCTACGTGGACTGAATCAGATGAAAACAATTGGAATAACTCTTTTAATTTAAACGGTTCTTTAAATTCTGAAGAAACATATGATTTACCAGAACTTTATAGTGAAAAATACTATGAATGTATGTCTGATGGATTAAACTCAGTAGCAGATATGTTTAAAACTATGAAAGAATTTAACTCTGTAAGTAAAGAAGACAGAGATAAAATTGAAAAGTTTCTAGCTATAGTTGAACAAGAAATATACGTGTAATATGTTAGAAAAACTACTTATACTCTGCGCAGATTCAGAATTTGCGAATGAGTTATCTCAAGCTATAGAAAACCTTGAGAGTCGTAAAGGAGAAAGTCCTGATATTGAGGAACTTAAGTGTATAATAAATAATACCATTAAGTTATGCCAACAAATACTTTAGACTTATTCGTAGAAGAAATAAAACAAGAAATCAATTTACATCGTGTACTAAGTTCAATAGATGGAGATGATATAAGTATTGAACCTATAGATTTATCTAGCTTAAGTGCTACTGAATTTAGAAGGATTGAAATTCTTAATAACTGTAACTTTAGAATAGAATGTGGGAGAACAAATTCTTCAAGTAGAGTCAGGAATATAATTGATTTTTTGAGATGGAGAACTGTAGCATATAATCGTGGTGAATTACATCAAGATTGCGAGTTGTTAACTAAATTTCTAACTATTTTACAGAACAATAACATACATTATATTCTTGGAACTAACGAATTTATTTTGTTTGGTGATGAACATGACTCTGAATCTTATGTATTGTTAGAATACAATGAAAATTGGTGTGATACAACTGTAAGACTAGCTTCTAGTATAGATGATTGTCTTTATATGTGGATTGATAGAAATGAAAGAGGTTACTCTACATCTCAAGACTATGTTCATTACGACAATGAATACTATGCAGATTCAGACGTTGCAAGTGAACATAATATATATTGGAGAGACTGTTGCGATGAGTATCACCATGAAGATGAAAATGATTGTTGCAGTAGCTACGGTACTAGTGGAGAAACATTTGATTCTGCTTATACACAAATTTACGAAACGGAAAAGTTTGTAGACTTTACAAAAACATCAAATATGAAATATACATTTGGTGTTGAGTTAGAAACATGTACATCTTCTAATGTACCCTATACAGCAAACGTTAACATGAAAGCTGTTTATGATGGTTCAACAGATGGTCTTGAATATGTATCAGGTGTACTTCATGGAAACAAAGGTATGGATAATGTCATGTCTATGTGTAATTTCTTAAATGAACATGATGCTAAAGTAGATAGAAAGTGCGGTGTACATGTACATATTGGTGGTGCAGAATTCAATCGCAGATTTTCTATTATGATTGCTAGATTATGTAAAGAAATAGAATCGGATGTGTACTCTATATTACCACAATCAAGAGCAGGTAATACGTACTGTCAAAAACTTCCTGATTATGTTTCTGAATTAAACTTTAGAAACTATAGAGATAAACTTGGCTTATTGCTAATGAATACTTCTATAGATAGAAATCATAACAAGAAGAAAAGTCACCCTGGTGGACACTATAATAGTCAAAGATACTATTGGTTAAACATGACTAATTATTCTTGTTCTACAGGACCTAATACAGTAGAGTTTCGTAATCATGGTGGTACATTAGATTATACAAAAATCTACAATTGGGTTTTGATATGTATGTCTATTGTAAAGTTTGCTGAAAATCAACAGCGACGTATATGGAATTGTGGTTTAAGTGATAAACACAAAATATCTTTAAAAGATGTTTTAAAGTATTCACTTAACAACAAGGATTTTGAAAACGTTTGGACTTATGTAAAAGAAAGAGCCAAACAATTTGATAATAAACTTTAATATACAGTAGGTAAGAGTAAGTAGTGTACACTCTTTTAAGACCTTGATACTAGTGCGAGCCTGGCGAACCACATGTGCGCCTACTATATATTAGTTTAATAAATCGTACCCTAACGGGTATAAAATAACTTAATTAGCGACTTATCATACCCTTACGGGTGTAATATTGCGTATTAAAATGTGAGCCGAATAGAAATATTAATTGGCTCATATAAAAAACTATGGATAAAGAAAGAATTAAAAAAGAATTAGAATTCATTGAAGAAACAGCTAAAGATATTTCTGCTATGTACATTAATTACTGCGGAGAATATTTACCTGATGAAGACAATGAACTTTTAATATCTATAACTAAACTTAAAAAACTTTTAGAAGATGACTAGACAAGAATTTTTAGAATACGGAAAGTTAGACTTTACCGTAAAGAAAGTACCTGTACATACATATAGTGTGTTGTATGCAGACGATTATAACGAAACACCATTCTTTGCTACAGTAAATGTTGACACAGGTGAAGCTCTAGGACCTGTAAGAAAACAATATACAGTAATACAAAATGCTGATTTGTTAGATATGGTTCTAGATAAATTAGAAGATGACTCTTATGATTTATACTCATCAAGATGTGGACAATTTGCTGGTGGTAAAAAGATATACTTTTTTATTAGGCTAACAGATGTAGATACTTTTGGAGATGACCAAATAACAAAGTATCTTTATGCACTTTCTTCACATGATGGCAGTCAAAAGCTAGTGTTTGGTATAAGTACTAAGATGCATAGTTGTTCTAATATGTTTTCTATACTAATGTCTAGCAAAGATAACACACATGTAATTAAGCACACCAAGCAAGTAGAACATATAGATGCTAGTAAGATTAACGAAATGGTTAATCGCAATATGGTTGGCTTAAAGAAATTATATACGAAACTTAGCGAGAATACACCTAATGAGGACTTAATTAGTAGAGCTGCAGATATTATTGCTAGCTCAAAGCTTAAGAAAATTCCTACAAAAACTGCTGAAAGAAGAAAGGAGTTATTGGAATGTATAGAAATGGAGATGGACTCCAAGGGACACACGCACTTTGGTTTGTTTAATGGTGTTACAAATTACTTAACACATAGGTATAAAACTAATTGGTCAAACGATTATGAAATGCTTACAGGTAATTCAAACAAATATTCAAACAAAGTACTTAACCTACTTGTTAAAGACCTTTTAGATAAAGGTATAAGCCTAAATTAAATATGAGAGATGAGGTAGAAAAAGCATTACTTGCTAAGTTAATGCAAAAGAAAGATTATTACTATACTTTTTTTACAGTATTAGACACAGACTTATTTGAAAGTTTGTTACATAAAGAAGTTTTTAGTGTAATAGATACGCTTTACCAGCAAGGTGAATCGTTTGATATAATTAAAGCTGATAAAGTTTCGAAGTTAAACGCATTTAATATGCAGTTTGAAATAGCAAAGATTATGTCATTCGAATCACACTATATGGGCTTCGAAAGCTGCGTAGAATACCTCATGTCAGAGAAGAAACTTGTTAAGTTTAAAAAGTTAATAATAGAATTAAGTGAAAAGTGTGGCGAAAGCGACATCAATGAACTTATAGAATATTCAGTCGAGAAGCTTGGTGGAATTAGTGAGCATAATGACACAGGGCTTCCCGATATGAATACTCAACTAGATGGTTTCTTATATGAGGTAAACGAGAACTGTAAGAAAGATGGCATAACAGGTATTACAAGTGGTTATAAATGTATAGATGAACATACTAATGGTTGGAAGAATCAAGACTTAATTATAGTTGGTGGTGCTTCATCTATGGGTAAGACATCTCTTTCATTAAACCTTGCACTTAACTCTGCGAAAGCAGGTATACCATCTGTTATATTTTCATACGAGATGTCAGTTAATCAATTACTTACAAGATTAATAAGCTCAGAATCTAATGTAGAAAACAAATCTATATCATCAGGTGAACTAACTAAAGATGATTTCGATAGGGTTATTGACTACTCTAATAAAGTTAAGTCTTTACCTCTACATATAGACGAATGTTCTAACACAAGTCTTCGCTATCTAATAAACAGAATAAGAAGGTACGTTGTTAGTAAAAAGGTTAAGCTTGTAATGATTGATTACCTGCAACTTGTTAACAATTTTAACAAAGGTAGGAGTCGTGAACAAGAAGTATCACAAATTGCTAGAGCTTTAAAAAATGTAGCTAAAGAACTAGACATATGTGTTATGGCTTTGTCGCAACTTTCACGCAACGTTCAAAACAGACCTGGTTGTAAGCCTTGCCTTGCTGACCTTAGAGAGTCTGGTGAGATAGAACAAGCAGCTGATACTGTAGTTTTTGTGTATAGGCCTGAGTACTATGGTATAGAGTCTGATGAAAATGGTAACAGCACAATAGGACAAGCTGAAATCATTTTTGCTAAAGGTCGTAACATAGGAATTGGTACTGTAAATTTGGAATTCAACAATAAATTTACTAGATTTGTTGAAAAGTCAGATGAAAATAGTTATTTTGTAGTAGATGAATTATAAACAAATTATACGTAAAGTAAGTGAACAAACTAATGTACCTATCTACGCAGTAGAAAGTATTGTAAATAAAACTTTTAAAAGCATAAAAGAATTGCTGACTAAAGAAAACAATATAATGCTGCGGGGGTACTTTAAGTTTGTTACATCGAAAAGAAAACACTACAAGAAACCTGATAAATTAAAAGTAGAACAAATAATTAAATTACCCACTAAAAAATGAAACCAAACATTATTGTAGTAGGAAAGAGTGGCTCAGGTAAGTCATCATCCTTAAGAAATTTAGACCCTAACACAACTGCGGTACTAAATACAGAACGTAAACAACTACCATTTAAAGGTGCTAATAAGTTTAAGAACGTAGCAATTCCTAACTTATCTACATTTAACTCTGCTATGGAAAAAGCTATGGCGTCTGATGAGATTAAAACTATAGTAGTAGAATCGTTTACTAGTTTAATAGAAATGATATACAGAGAAGCTGATATTAGATTTAAAGGCTTTGATGTCTGGTCATTCTATAACAAAGAAATAGACAGGATACTAAACCTTTCAAAAAATACAGACAAGTATATTATATACTTAGCTATTGATGGCGCCTACGACAGCGATTCAGGTGTCCAAGAAAGATTTGTTGCCGTCGATGGGAACAGATGGAAGAAGCGTGTCGAGAAAGAGTTTGTATGTTGTTTATTTACAGACAACCATTATGGAGATGGTGGAGCTAAATTTAGATTTAGAACACAGTCTAACGGAAAAGACTCTGCAAAGAGTCCGATGGAAATGTTTGAAGATTTATATATAGAAAACGACCTTGCACAGGTCATTGAAAAGTGCGAAGAGTATTATAACTAACCTTTAAAAAAACAAACAAATGTTTGAAAACATGAATTCAATTACACTAGAAGAAAAAGCATCTTACTTAAAAGAAGGTGCTTACCTAGTAAAAGTAAAAAGCGTAAAGTCTTCTGACAAGGAAGAAAAGAAACCAAAAATACCTTATGTAGAATTTACAGTTGAGGCAGCTAATGGTTCAATAGCTAAGTTAAAGTTTCAAGGAAGCGACAGTCAAACGTCTGAAAAGGCTAGAGAGATTAGATTAAAAATCTTTAAGCAATTCTTATACAATTGTGGTGTCAGAGATTTTGCTAATTGGGTTGCAGCTTGCAAAGAAACAGTTGGTAAGAAAGTAAATGTTTGTTTAGCAAAACGTGATTACTGGACTAACAACCTAGATAATAAACCTGAAATACGACACGTTGTGGAGTATAAGTTTTCTAATCCTGAAAACAAATCTATTATGTTTGACGTAAAATATAATAAAGGTTTATCTCAGAATGATATGCGTGCGTATAATGAGGCTTGTAAGTTTGCTAACACAGCAGACTCAGAAGCACCTAATGACATGCCATTTTAATATATAATAAAGTAGTAGCTCAAGGAACTGGCCTGTAGGCCCGATGAGCTACTGCTTATTATTATGAAACATTCAGCAAAAATATTACACAACCAAATTATATTTACAGATAAATACAGACTTGACGATTACCTTAAAGAATTAGAAGGAGAGTCAGTAGTAATTAGTATAACTAAAAATATACCTAGAAGTATTAATCTAAACAAATATTATTGGAGTGTTGTTGTTACATTACCTGCTAAAGCTTTAGGGTATGAGAAAGAAGAAATGCATAAAGTATTCAAAGAAAAATTCTTATACAAAAAAGATTTACTTAATGGTGAGTGGATTAAAATAATTAGAAGTACAACTAAAATATCAAGCAAAGAAATGATTACATACATAGACCAAATCAAAAGGTTTTGTATAGAAGAGCTTGGTGTTTATATACCCGACCCACATGAGTAAAGAAATATTTATACCAGGTAATGTTAGTTCCAGTAAGAACGGCAAACAATGGACAGGCAAGTATCTTATACACAGTAAAGCCACAAGAAATTATATTAAAAGTAGTAAACCTTTCTATATAGAAAACAAAGAAAAGTTTTTAGAATTGGTTGGAGAAAAACCACAGATACCTTTAATTGTTGACTTTTACTTTATAAGAAACAGCAGACGTAAGTTTGATTATTTAAACCCAGCACAAACAGTACAAGACTTAATGGTTGAGTATGGTTGGATTGAAGACGATAACTGCGATATATTAATACCACACTTTAGTGGTTATCATGTAGATAAAGAAAAATCAGGAGTAATTATAAAAGTTTTAAAATGAACGAAGTAAAAAAATTAGTAGTAATAAGTAGATTAAAATCTTTGCTTAGCTGGAGTAGCAGATTAGGAAGTGATGAGACTCACGAAATAGAAAACATAATTAAACTTTTGAAAAATGGATAGCAAAAGACATTATGTATATGACCCTATGTATCAAGAATACTTACATGAAACAGTATTGAACATAGTTAAAGGTAAGCAAACAGAAAACTTAACAGAAGAAGAACAAATAGAAATCTATAAGAAAGCACACATAGAAGCTGAAGGTATGTTGAATAGCATGCTAAATGTTTACAGCGAAACATTACTTATGGATGAAATTAAAAAAAAGATTGAAGATGAAATTAGATAACAACGGAATTATTACAGACGAAAATTATTTTCAAGACAGAGAATATATATCAGCTAGTATGGTGAAGCAGGCCCTTCAAGGTAGCAAAAAGCAATTCGATTACGCTATGCAACAAAGTATAGAAACCGAAGCAATGCTTGTAGGGTCTGCGTTCCATGCTATGATGCTTGAACCTGATGAGTTTAAAAAACTATATGCTTTTGAACCAGACATGGACAGAAGAACTAAAGCAGGTAAAGCATATATAGCAGAGTGGAAAGAACAGAATCAACACATACCTAATCATGTACCAGGTAAGTATGAGTCTATGCTTTTTAATATGCAAGAAAGTTTAAATAATCACCCTAGATACAAAGAGTTAGTAGTAAAAGAAAACGGAGAGTTTGAAAAAATAAATCTATTTGAATTACTAGGTACTAAGTGTAAAGCTAAGGTTGATTACTTCAATACAGAAAACAACTACATAGTAGATATTAAAACATGCCAATCTATAAACATAGAATCCATATTAGAATCTATTAAGAAGTATATGTATGGTGTACAAGCTGCGTTTTATTTAGATGGAATGAAAGCTCACAAGTTTTACTTTGTATTTATAGAAAAGAAAGCACCGTATGATGTTTTAGTTATTGACTTCGTTGGAGGTATGGATGACTCAAGAAAAGCATATGAAGCTGGTGTTAAAAACATTAAATCTTTTGACTTACTAAAAGAAGATGGTTACCATATGTTTAACCGTATAATTCAAATCTAATGAGTGTAGTAGTTTTTGTATACGGAACTCTTAAAAGAGGTAAGTCAAACAATATATTAATGAGAGGTTCTGAATATTTAGGTATTGGAATGACTCAAGAAAAGTATGTTATGTATGAAGCTGGTATACCGTATGTTTCAGATAAATTTAAACTTACTAATATTGTTGGTGAATTATATAAAGTAGACAGACATACTTTAAAGGCCTTAGATAATCTTGAAGGACATCCAATATGGTACAAAAGAAAAGAAATAGAAGTTGATTTTCTTGAAGACCATATAGCAAAGTTCAATAAAGAAAATATAAAACCTATAACAGCTTGGTTATACTTTAATGATGACGCACCAGTTAACGCTGAAGTTAATGAAACAGGTATATATCAAGCTAAAAGAAGTCAAATAAACTCATTAATGAATTAAAATGGTAACACTTAAAGAAGTTCTAGAAACAGTTTCTTATGTGTGTAAAGTATCTTTAACTCAAATGCGTTCTAAAAAAAGGTATAGACTCTTTAGCGAAGCTAGGGGTTTATACTTTTTATTCGCAAGAGATTATACTGATTGTGGTGTACAAGAAATTGCTAAGTATATAAACAGGCATCACGCTACATGTATACATTACAGCAAAATTACTCCACAACTTTTAAAGTATGATAAAAAATACCGAATAACATATGGAGACATACAAGGTAAGCTTAACAAAATTAAAAACCTAGACAATGAAGCAAATGACGATAAGCTTAAGCAAATTGACTTTCAAATTGCAGAATTACTCAAAGAAAAAAACAGAATTACAGCTACAAAAAAAGATACATAACATAGTTTCTGAAGAGCTGCACGTTGGAACAACGATGGAAGAAATAAACAATCCAAAATATAACAGCCGATTACATAATAGTTTAAAGCTTAAATTTGGACACAAATCAAATGGGTGTGAAGTTGAAATTACAGACTTTACACTTATAAGTACTCACGGAAAAACAACTAAAAGATTTCAAGATGATTAAATTAATTGGATTATTATTAGTAGCTTGTATAATATATGCATCATGCTATTTTACTAACGAAAAAACAAAAAATGATGAAAGGTTTACTGACAATACTTTTAAAAAGCCTTACAAAAAAAACAAGAAACGAAAAGCTAATTCAGAGGTATCTAAAAATAAAACACAAAATAAGTTTAACTCAAGTAGTTCTAAGAAAAAGAATAAAAAATCTATAAAAAAATGAGTCAAAACAAACGAGAGTCTATTATTAAAATGAATAAGAAAGACAATAAGATTATAAATACAAAACTTATTCCTGACCTTATTAAATTAATAGAAGAAGCAGAAGCTAAAAAGAAAGCAGATGGTAAATCATAAAAAAGTATACTGCACCTTTTTTAATTTAGATATAAGTGACCAGATTTATTGTACCAATTGTGGCAAAGTAGCCGTAGACATTCATCATATAAATGCTCGTGGTATGGGGGGTTCGAGTAAAGACTATATAGAAAACTTAGTAGCTCTATGTAGGAGTTGTCATAACGATGTGGAATCAAGCCCTGCATTAAATAAATTGGTTAGAATTAAACACTTATATAAAGTAATTACGAAGCTACAGGATTAATAGTCCTGTAGTTTTTTTACAAAAGCAGTATATATAAACGGTACATAAACTTGTATTTCTTTTTGATTATAATACTCGTCAGCTTCAAATGTTCTAAAGCCTAGCATTATACCCCAATACAAACCAAGTTCTATTGTGTATGCTTTATATGTAATTTGAAATATGTGATACATAAGTTTATTTAATTGGTACGTTATAATAATACTCACACTGCATTCCATGTTTCTTATGCCATACAAATGCGTGCGCTCGTTTCATGCTTGATATATATCCACTATCATCATGCCATTGGTCAGTAGGTGA
>TARA_R110002012_G_scaffold108840_2_pt1 | contig 11348 bp, 10 predicted proteins | sample TARA_R110002012 | Tara Oceans TARA_R110002012 (sample SAMEA4396515) | marine metagenome | biome: Westerlies Biome; feature: [DCM] deep chlorophyll maximum layer (ENVO:01000326); material: water (ENVO:00002006), including particulate matter (ENVO:01000060) such as... | depth 40 m
ACTATTGTCATGATGGCGTTTTAAAACGATGTTTTAAAAATAGTGTTTTAAAAAGCAGTACCTTAAAAACAGTATTTAAACGAGAGATGCCCTATGTTGAGTAAAATTATGACCGCCCTGCGCGGCAAAGCGACTGAAAGTGGACAGGCCGTCGTCGACTCCCAGGCGTTGCGCATTTTAGATCAGGAAATTCGTGATTCCGAAAATCATCTAAGCCAGTCCAAAACCGAGCTTACCCGCCTAATGGGCCAGCGCCAGCTAAACAGCAATAAAGCCGACACACTGGAAAGCAAAATTGCTGAACTGGAAAAAAGCGCCGAGGCCGCCTTGGATAAAGGCGAGGAAGCCTTAGCAGTAGAAGTAGCGGAACGCATGGTGGCGCTCCAGGACGACCTGGAAGCAGAACGCGCCATTGTTAGCGAGTATGACGCCAGCATCGAAAAACTGCGTGGCGCCATTCGCGGCACCGACAATCAGCTTCGCCAGCTTAAACAGCAGGTAAGCGTCGTCAAAGCCACCGAGTCAGCGCAAAAAGCGCAATCTGCCGTGGCGTCTCGTCATTCAGGACAAAACAGCGCGATGAGCAGCGCCATGGAGTCACTGGAGCGCATTAAAGAGCGCCAGCAGCTAAACTCGGCGCAAATGCACGCAGCCGATGAAATGGCCGCAGAAGAGAGCGGAAGCTCCTTGGAAGCACGCCTCAAAGCGGCTGGCATCGGCGGCCAGGAACGTAAAGCCGACGATGTGTTAGCGCGTCTGAAAGCCAAGAAAAGCGCGGCTCAAGAGTAATAACACGACTAGCGTTAACGCGTCGCATCAACGCTAGTCCTTCAACACACGTCCTTCCATCGAGAGGCAGACCCATGCTTAACACCCTCAAGGCCCTTTTCCGCGCGAACACGCAGCCATCGCCAGAGCAGAGCCAGGGGCGTCCGGTCGCCGCAGGGCTGCCTACCGGTATCAGTCAGGAAGACCTAGAGGGCCTGCGTTTGGATGGTCGCGTCAATATCAAGCTGATTGGTCTGCGTGCACATGCCGACGCGCTGTTTAGCTGGGATGACGATGCCTATTATCATATTGCCGCCGTGGGCCATGTCGACCTTGGTCAGGACGCGCATTTAGTGCGCTTTTATCTGGATAACGATACGTGGCTTCAGGCCAATATTGAAAACGGCCAGGTGCTTGAATATAAGCTATTCGACTTTTACCGTGTTGCTCATCTGTCGGATGCTGAGTTTGACAAAATGATCAACGGTGACGATAAAACGTCTGATCGTATTGGCGCGCAAGCCATCACCCTCGCGTCTACCGCCGATGAAACGAGGACCGGCACGTTTCAGCGGGTATGGGGCGACACTGAAAGCCTGTGGTCGTCCCCGGTCATCTTTGAAGAACAGGTCATGACTACCGAGAGTGTCGTCGCCCGCCGTGTGACACACCATGCCATGCTCTATGAGCGCACCATTCAGGGGACTGAACGCATGGAGTATTTACTGCTAAGCGCTGAAACCGACGGTGAAGATAGCTTTATGCTCGTGCAAAACGTGGGCGTGGATGTGGCCTCCGTCGACATCGACGCGGTATAACCCGGCACTTTAGGTTATGAGCTATCAGCACGTTTATAACTGCATATTATAACGACGCACTATCAACACGAGCCATCACAAGGAAACTGCCACCATGGTGAATTATCTCTACGGCCTGCCATCGTTTTTTGCTTATTTAGTAACCGCGATTGTGCTGCTCGCCGCCTTTATGTATTGCTATAGCCGCATTACTCCCCATAACGAGTGGACGCTGATTCGCGAAGGCAATGCGGCGGCAGCGTCCGCCTACGGCGGCTCCATCGTAGGCTTTACTATTCCGCTGTATAGCGCGATGGCGCACTCGATTAACTTTATCGATTTTGTACTCTGGGGCGTGGTCGCGTTTATCGTTCAACTGGCCACCTTCTTCGCGGTTAAGCTATTTTTGCATAAGCAGGGCGAAAGCCTGTCTCAGCACATTACCGAAGGCCACCAAGCCTATGGCATTTTAATGGCTAGCGTGGCCGTGGCAGTCGGCTTACTCAACGCCGCTTCGATGACTTGGTAACGACGACGTGGTAAAGGAGATAGCCCACATGTCACAACACGATCACACCCCGCATTTACCGCGTCGCAAGCGTAGCGCGCGCTTATCACTAGCGATGATGGGGGCTAGCGCCTTTGGTCTTACCGCCTGTGGCCAGCCGCCCCAGGAAGAGCAGATCACCGGCGTCGACTTCGATCAGCCGCGCAGCTTTCAAAGCGTTGAGGAGTGCGTCGCTGAGAATGTCTATACCCGCAGCGCCTGTGAAGACGCCTATGAAGCCTCGTTAGAAGAAGTCCCGCGCTTTAATACCCTTGAAGCGTGCGAAGCGGAGCATGGCGAAGGCGCCTGCACCGCACCGACCGAAGAGCAGGCCCAAGCGGCCACCGGCAATACCGGCGGCAGTTGGTTTATGCCCGCCATGATGGGCTACATGGTGGGCAGCATGATGTCGAACACCAACCGTGGCCGCTCCTTCGAGCGGGTTTACCAAGAGCCGATCTACCGTAACCGGCAGAACCAGGGCAACTGGAATACCGCGACCAATCAAGCCACGCAACGAGTGACCCAGCGCAACAACGCGATGCGTAGTTCGGTGGCGACCTCTCAGCGCAGCGGCTTTGGTTCACGCTCGTCAGCCCGGGGAGGCTGGGGCTCTTAGCCGCCAGCAAAGGCGATATGCTACGCATTGATATTCCTGAACGTAACGAGTGGAAAGCCCTGGCCCATGAGCTGGGCTTTCATTTTCATACCATCGAAGGCGAGCCTTACTGGAAAGAGGATGCTTATTACCAGTTCACCCTGGAGCAGGTGGAGCGGGATATTGAAGCGCCTACCGAAGCGATCCACGAAATGTGCATGGAACTGGTTGATAAAGTCTGCCACTCCAATGCGCTAATGCAGCGTCTGGCGCTGCCTGAACATATGTGGGACAGCATCCATCACTCGTGGCGTTCGGGTCAGCCGCACCTCTATGGCCGAATGGACTTTGCCTATTCGGGTGACGGACCGGCCAAACTGCTGGAACTCAACTATGACACGCCCACATCGCTATACGAAGCGGGCTTTTTTCAGTGGGTGTGGCTTGAGCAGGCCATTGCCCAAGGCATCCTGCCCCGCCACGCTGATCAGTACAATTCGATTCAGGAACGGCTGATCAACGCCATGGCTCACCTGGGTGACCGCATTGACGCGCGCACGCTGTATTTTTCCTGTATCAAGGAGAATGACGAAGAGCGCGCCACGGTGCACTATCTCCAGGATGTAGCGGTACAGGCTGGGCTCAAGGCGCCGTTTATCTTCATGGAGGATATCGGCCTTCGCCCTGGCGCGGAGCACTTCGTCGACCTGGATGACCAGCCTATCCAGGCGATTTTCAAACTCTACCCCTGGGAGGAGATGGCCGACGACGCCTTCGGCGAGGCGATTCCCCAATTAAATACCCATTGGTTTGAACCGCCTTGGAAAGCGGTGCTGTCCAATAAGGGAATTCTGCCGCTGTTGTGGGAGCATTTTGAAGGCCACCCCAACCTGCTGCCGGCCTTTTTCGAGACGCCCCAAAGTCCGCCCTTGCCAGCAGGCTGGGTGCGCAAACCATTCTTCTCACGGGAAGGTAGTAACATTGAATTGGTGACACCCGCAGGTCACCGCGAAAGCGTTGATGGCCCCTACACCGACAGCCCCTGGATTCGCCAGGCTTACCATCCAATGCCGCGTTTTGGTAATAACCATGCTCTCGTCGGCAGTTGGGTCGTAGGTGATCGCGCGTGCGGTATGGGCATTCGTGAAGACGTTGGCCGTATCACCAAAGACTCCTCCTGCTTTGTTCCTCACGCTATTGTATGAAACGTTAATAAATCCCTAAGACAAACGCTGGACATTGCTACCGAAAAAAGCTGAAATCGTGATGACAATAATCTGGTTACTCCTTTCTTAGTGTAGCCAGTAACTCTGCATCCTTTTTACCCTGAGCGTTACTTAATAGTGTTGTGGCGAGCCACGCTGCGCTATCAGGGCCACCGCTTACTTTGGAGCAACGGCGAACATGATAGCGCGCTGGAAATATCTACCTATACGGCTTCGTTTATTCCTCTCGTTTGGGACGGTCTTGGCGCTCGCGATGCTGCTGGCGCTTTATTTACAGGCCCGCTCCCATAGCCAGTCAAGGCTCGACAACCTGATTAACCATCATTTGCCAGCCCAGGTAGAAGGCCTCGCCGCCGACATCAACTTGAGCCTCAGCGAAGATTTGGCCATTTCTGAGAGTCTTGCGAACAGCTATTTTATTGAGCAGTGGATACGGGAGGGTCTGCCGCAAGAGCGGCAGGATGAAGTGACCGCTTATCTCACGCGCTTAATGGCTCAGCTGGATACTGAGCTGATGTTTATCGCCGCCCAATACCAAGGCCGAGGCTATTATCTTCAGCTACGCAACGGTGAATTGCTTCAACGCGTGCTTCAGCCTCCTGGCAACGAAGACGACTGGTACTATCGTTTTGTTGAAAGCGACAGCGCCTACGAGCTTAATTTAGATAGCGGCGCGTTTACCGCCGATGAAGCCTTTGTATACGCTAATTACCGCAGTGCGGTGAATGCTAGCAACGGTCTTCCTCTAGTGGTGGCGGGCTCGGAGCTAGATCTTTCTAAAATGAATTCGCTCATCGAAGGCTTTCACTTAGGCGACAGCGGCCGCGCCTCGTTGCTGAGCGACGAAGGCGAACTGCTTATTAGCAGTGATGAAGCGGTGAGCAGTAGTGAAACCGCTAATAGCATTGAAACAGCGGCAGAGGTTTTATCCACGCAACCCTCGCCGCGCCTGTTACGGGACAAACAGCTACAAATAAACGAAATTGAGCGTGACGGCCACGCCTTATTGGTTAGCACACGCTGGCTCCCCGAACTGCAGCGCTACCTAATGGTTGAAATCGATAAAAATGACTATCTAGCCTCGACCCGTGAGCACTTCCTGATATCCAGCGGTATCGGGCTGCTCATTTTGCTGGTGGGATTACTGGTACTCTATCCGCTGACCGGCAAGCTTATTCGGCCACTGCTCGATTTCCAGCGCCAGCTTAAAGACATTACCCAGAGCCTGGACCTATCCCGACGGGTCAAAACCGACGACCAGGCGGAGCTTGGCGATTTAGCCCACCAGACCAATGAGTTGCTTGAACGCCTTTCGCGTGCGATCGCCGCGGTGGCCAAGAACTCGTATGCGCTGACCCAGGTAGCCGAACGCTTGGCTAAAACAGCCGGGCTTTCCGGCATTCACGGCAGCGACGTTAATTATGAAGCAAGCCAAACCATGGCGGCTGCCGTCGAGGAAATGGCGTCATCGGTGGCTGAAATCACTTCCACCATGGAAGAGCTTTCCACCTCGTCTACCCAAATAGCCGATCACTCCCAGTCTGTCGTCGACGTTGCCAACCAGACGCTGGAGCGCAGCCGAAAAGGCAGCGCAGCCATGCAGCTGCTACATTCAAAAATGCAAACGATACGAACGGATAGCGAGCAGAGCCTAGCCGAGATCATGACGCTGGGGGCGAAATCCAAGCAGATCAATAAAGTGATGGAGTTAATCAATACGTTGGCGGCGCAAACCAAACTGATCGCGTTTAATGCGGCATTGGAAGCCTCAAGCGCGGGAGAATCTGGCCGACGTTTTTCGGTAGTCGCCAACGAAATACGCCGCTTGGCGGATAGCGTGACCGACTCCACCCAAGAGATTGAAGGGCATACCGACGATATTCAGACGGCTATCAATCGGTTGGTCGTGGCGTCTGAAAAAGGCGCCGCCTCCATTGAACAGGGCGTAGAAGTCAGTGTTAGCACTGCGCAAGACCTGGAAGCGGTGCTTAAGGCCGCGAGTCAAACCAGCAGCGCCGCCCAGCAGATATCGCTCTCGACACAGCAACAAAAAACCGCCAGCAGTCAGGTGGTGATGGCGCTACGCGATATTGATACGGCAAGTTCACGCAATGCGCTCTCCGTGCGCAGTATTACCGATATCAGCCAGGACATGATTCAGATGTCAGCTGAGCTTAACGCACTAGTACAGGAATTCACCCTGACTAAGGCTAAGGCAGACAATAAAGATAAGTAGACATCGCTGATAAAGGATACCGATGAGTGTAATTCGGGTAGTCATTGCCGACGACAGCCAAGTAGCTCGCGACGTTTTACGCGATATCCTTAGCCGTGACGGTGACATTGAGATCGTGGGCGAGGCCAAAAATGGGCGAGAAGCCGTGACCATGGCTAAACGCCTGGCGCCGCAGCTCATCACCATGGATCTCAACATGCCGGTGATGGACGGCCTGAGTGCGATTGAAGAGATCATGTACACCAAGGGCGTGCCTATTCTCGTCGTCAGTGATCGCTCAGATGCTCAAACGGCCTACCAAGCGCTTGAAGTAGGCGCCCTGGAGGTCATGCCAAAACCCGCGCTTGAAGGCGCTGATGCCGAGCGTTTGCTGGAGCGGGTACGTCTACTCGCTGGCGTCACGGTCATTACCCGTCTGCGGCGTCATACCATGGCACCTGCCGCGCTTACGCCGTTCACGACACTGCCTACTTCGTCGGCTTATCTAGCGCGTGATTATCAGCATGTGGTTGCGATTGCATGCTCAACCGGGGGCCCCCAGGCATTGCTACGCCTGTTACGGACACTCCCTGTCGATTTCCCCGCACCGATTGTGATTGCTCAACATATCAGTCATGGCTTTATTGGAGGCATGGCAGAATGGCTGGCATCGCTCTGTGCCATGCCCGTCAGCGTGGGCCAGGAAAACGAGCTGCTCCGCCCTGGGCATATTTATCTTTCACCCTCTGAAAGCGATTTGTGCGTCACGCCAGGCCATCGTTTAACACTACAATCCAGCCCTCAGAACTCACTTTACCACCCCAATTGCGATGTCCTACTGCAGAGCATTGCCGACGTCTATGGTAGCGATGCCATTGGCCTTATCTTGACCGGCATGGGGCGCGATGGGGTTAATGGCATGCGCGCCATTAAACAGGCCGGAGGCACCACTTTCGCCCAAGATGAAGCTAGCTCGGTGATTTACGGCATGAACCAGGAGGCCGTTAAAGCGGGCGTCATTCAATATGAACTGCCGCTTGATAGCCTGCCTGAACGGTTGCTGCGCGAGGTGCGCGCTTACCGTTACAGTCGCTCGGAACCACTGGCATGAGTGCATTTAGCGATTTTAAAACCCTGGTTCATCAGCGCTGCGGGCTACATCTGGAGGGGTTAGCCGAAGCTCGGCTAACGCGAGCAATCGATAGCTTACAAGCCTCCACAGGGCTAAGCGACGCCACCCAGTTACTCAATAGATTAATGAGTGACGTCTCCCTCTTCGATCTTTTTGTGAGCCAGCTGACGGTAAACGAAACCTATTTTTATCGTGAACCGGACGCCTTGAACTGGCTGGTGAACCGCTATTTGCCTCAGCGTTTAGCGTCAAAAGACACGCCGCTCTCTATCCTGAGCGCGGGCTGCTCGTCCGGCGAAGAGCCCTATAGCTTGGCCATGATGTTATTTGAGCGCTTTGGCGAGCGAGCCAAAACATTATTTAGGCTTACTGGGGGTGATGTCGATCATCAAGTGCTTACCAAGGCACGTCGAGCGGTTTATAGCGGGATGGCCTTTCGTGCCCTCTCGGACACCGTTAAAGAGCGTTATTTCACCCCGCACGAGGGCCGCTTCAAGCTTAATGATGATATGCGCGAATGGGTCAGCTTTTGCCCCTTGAATCTACTCAATGCGCATGAGATCAGTGCTGGTGGCCCTTTCGACGTCATTCTCTTTCGCAATGTATCGATTTACTTCGACGAGCAAACACGTCGTCATATTCAGCAGCAACTTAGCCAGCTGTTAGCCCCCAACGGCATTTTACTGTGTGGTCTTACTGAAACCTTGGGTAACGACCTCGGTGTGTTTGAATTAACCGATGACAACGGCATATTTTATTTTCGTCATGCTGCACCCGCCGCTGCGCTGCCAACCGCCCCGCCGCTTGTCCCCTTGCTCGACACCCCCATTGTCGTCACTGACAATCAAGACAGCGGCATGACTGAACCGGCGGCTCATCGCTTTGACGACGCCCTGACTACCACTTCAAGCGTTGATCATCGTCCGAATAACGATGGCGGTCACTTATCTCTCGATATCCCCAGTGAAGCCAGACTTGACGACGCTGACCAACAGCTACTCACTGCACACCGACTTCTCAACCAAAATGCCTTTAGCGACGCCGCTACATTGCTTACCAGCCTGCTTCAGCAGCAGCCATGGTCGGTCGATGCCCTTCTGCTGGCAGGGTTAGTCGCACGTTGGCATCAGCAGCCCACGGCTGCCTTTGATCATTTTAAGCGGGCCATTTACGCGGCGCCCGAGTGTTGGCCTGCCCATTTCTACATAGCGGAACTGTATCGTCAGGGTGAGTTAAAGGACGACCCCGTTCAACGACAGCGCAGCTATGCCGCGGTCGTACGTATATTGACGGCGGCCCCCACCTCCCAGGGAGGGTTAGCCACTATCACGTTGCCGATACCCCCAGGCGATGCGCGTTTTCTGGCTGAACGTTACTTGAACGACGTCAACACCAGCTTGGCCTCAACCAGTCACACACAGGGAGTGAGTTAATATGGCGCTGGATATAGGACGTTTTATAAAGCGCTTTGTGGAAGAGGCTGCCGATCATCTGCCGCGGCTACGCGAAGGCACCCACGCACTGGAACGGGGCCAGGCCGATCGCGAACTTATCAATGAACTGTTCCGCGCCGCCCATACGCTCAAGGGCTCGTCGCGTATGCTAAAGCTGGAACCCATTACCGCTATCGCGCATAGCACTGAAGAGCTATTAAGCTCCCTGCGCGATGACACGATACAAGCCACACCAGACGTTATCAGCCTGCTCAACCAGGCGGTGGACGAATTGACAGATCAGGTAAGCCACCTGGCCGAAGGCGCCAGCGGTGATGAGTTACCTGCTGCTGACCAAGCGCTATGTAGCGCTCTTGAGCGTGCCGCTAAGGGTCAATCCCAGCTTGCGCCCAGCCAGCCTGAGCCTACCCCATCGCCCCTTGCCTCGACCTCAACGGCTCGTCCTGCACCATTGACCGACAACGAACTACGTCTTAGCGATACCGTTCGGGTGCGCATGGACCGACTGGACGATGTGATCCGTTTAATGGGCGAAGTGCTCTCGGGCCACCATCACCTGCATACCTTAGTAGATCAGGCGCGCACGCTAAGCGCCGCCCTTCCTGTCGAACATCAGGCGCCCTTTCATGCCTTCAATCGAGATTTCAAAGAGAGCGTGCTAAGCCACGACTCGCTAATGAGTGACCTGCATGACCGCGCCCTGCAAATGCGCATGCTGCCGCTAAGCGTGGTATTTGATCCGCTGGCGAAAATGTCGCGCGAGCTGGCCCAGTCGCTAGGCAAGCAGGTCGACTGCCGCGTTCGGGGCAGTGAAATTGAACTTGATCGTCAGATGATTGATCGCCTGTCAGACCCGCTTATTCACCTGCTGCGCAACGCCCTAGATCATGGCATAGAGCCCCCTGCCGTGCGTCAGGCAACGGGCAAATCGCCGCGAGGACAACTGGCGATTGAAGCGTGGCAGGACGCTGGCTGGGTCGTGGTGGAAATGCGTGATGATGGCGCAGGCATCTCGCTGGACGCCGTAAGGCAGAAAGCACTGGCCAAACAGCTGATTAGTGAAGAGCAGTTGAATGCGTTAAGCGAACAGGAAACCTTAGCGCTGATCCTCCAGCCCGGCTTTTCAACCAAAGGCATGATTACTGACTTTTCAGGGCGCGGGGTGGGCATGGACGTCGTCAAGCGTACCGTAGTGGACGAACTTAACGGCGACCTACAGTTATCGAGCGAGCCTGGCCACGGCACGCGCTTTACCTTGCGCTTACCGCTCTCTCTGGCAATGATGCGGGTATTACTGATCAGCGTCAGCGGCGCGACGCTTGGGGTCACAGCCCCCTATGTATCGGAGCTGGTGGAGTGCCCGGAGGAAGCGCTGATTGATGCGGCCGGCCAGCGTACGTTGATTTTACGCAACGAATTTGTCCCTGTTGTATCGCTTGCGCACATACTGGAACTCCCCGAGCCTGCAGTGACGGGCACCTGTTTGTTGTTAGTGGTTCATCAACGCCAACAAAAACTTGCCTTGGTTATTGATTCACTCATAGATGAACGCGACATGGTCATCAAGCCGTTGCCGGTACACCTTCGCCATTTACCGCTGGTATCGGGCATGGTCTCCATGGGCCGCAATGCGTTGGTGAGCTTGTTACATGTCCCGGCGCTGCTGGAAACCACCCGCCACCACGTGCTGCGGCCGAAAAATGAGCGAACGGCGTCCGCTGCCGCACAGCGTATTTTGGTGGTTGACGACTCCCTGAACACGCGCGAAATAGAAAAAGACGTGCTCGAAGCCTGGGGGTATCACGTCACGCTGGCTGAAAATGGCCGCGATGGTTTGGCCAAGGCAATGGCTGAACCGTTTGATGCGGTACTGACAGACGTTGAAATGCCGGTGATGGATGGCTTTGCGCTAACGGCGCGGCTACGAGAAGATGAGGTTTATCGTTATCGACCTATTATTATTATCACGTCGCGGGAAAAAGAGGCTGACCGACAACGTGGCATCGAAGTCGGTGCCGATGCCTATATCGTTAAAGGCAGCTTCGATCAGAACAATTTGGTAGAAACACTCAAAGCGCTGTTAGGCTAAATAAAATTAACGCTCACACCACTACTGTTATGAGGTTATCAATGCACATCCTGGTCGTAGATGACGATCCGCTAGCGGGTGAAATGACGGCAGCACTGCTTGAGTCTCAAGGCCATGCAACCCTATTGGCCGCGGACGCCATGGAGGCTGTCGATCAATTAGACGCTCATGGCGATATCGGTCTGATTGTCAGTGATATGCATATGCCGCTGATTAGTGGGTTGGAGCTGTTAGCGATGCTACGCGAGCAAGATAACCCGTTGCCTTTTATTCTACTCACCGGAGACACGCCGGATGCCTCGCTGCATCAAACGCCGGGGCTTCACGCCTGCTTGCGAAAAGATGCGGACTTGGCGACCAATTTAGCCACGACCGTTAACCAGGCGCTTGAGCAATAACCAGGCACTTGAGCAATAAACAGCACGCAAGGGAATAGCAGGGATAGCAAGTAGAGATAGTCGGTAGAAATAGTACGTAGAAATAGTATTAAGGGACCGTTTTGAAGGACAGTACTGAAGGACA
>TARA_R110002012_G_scaffold4918_3_pt1 | contig 11348 bp, 1 predicted proteins | sample TARA_R110002012 | Tara Oceans TARA_R110002012 (sample SAMEA4396515) | marine metagenome | biome: Westerlies Biome; feature: [DCM] deep chlorophyll maximum layer (ENVO:01000326); material: water (ENVO:00002006), including particulate matter (ENVO:01000060) such as... | depth 40 m
CTCGGAGCAGCTAGGAGAGACTGGCTTTAGTGCAAGTCTTGATGCTGCCTTTACGGATCCAACTAACACGGACACCGAAATGCCAGTGACCCTCCAAGGCATTATCGTTGAGAAGTGGAATGCGACCAGGCTTGCTGTGGATGAGCCCGATATGACTTTGGATCAGATCCTAGTTGATCCGGGCTATGCAAGCTTTAAACAAGGACTAAAGAAGATGCTTACCGGCAACGGTAGGATGCTGAAGGTTAAGTCCATGAACCCCAACATGCTCGATAAGGATATTCTTCTCGAGTCCGCCGCTATGGGCTACTCAGAGGTTCTGGCTAGAGATCCTGGAAGTGTCTTGGACCTCAATGGACAGCCGACTCCTCCTGCTGTTGATGCTCTGAGAGCAATCCGGTCTGAGATGGAAATGAATTCTGAAGGGGGACTGAACTCCGAAGCTATTCTTCGTCTAGCTACGAGGGATACTCCTTATCTACTTGGTGTTCTGGATACTGCGCAGGCAGATGAGATCTTCAAGATCTTTGTAGACGGTCCCAGAAATCTTCGTCTTAAGGCTACGGAAATCGGAACGGTTCTCAAAGACCCGAAGAAGGGTGTTCTCTTAGTCGATGCTCTGATGAATAACCTGATTAAGTCTCGAGTTAATTACGATCTTAGTCAGAACTCTAATGTGAAGTTTCAGGTAGATGAAAACGGTGAACAGGTAGGAACCACTAATCCGGTCTACTTTAATATCATGCTCAATGGAAGCGGCCAATTTGTAGATAGGATAAATGCACGAGGGTTTACATACGCTCGTTCTAGCCAAACTACAGGAGCTTATCCTCCAGCCAACTGGTCGGGTATAGTAGACGATGTTAAGGGTTCCAATAGAGGGCTGGAGCTCTCGAGAGAGTTGAACGATCTTGAATACGGTCATTTGGAAGGCGAAATTAACCCGACCAATCCTATGACTGATGGCCACTGGGAAGCTGGAGAGCTTGGCGGCGATTCAGGTCCTGTTATTGGTTCAAGAGGAGCAATGCCTCAATCTCAGCTTGATGCTCTTAAAGCACAGTTGAAAGAACAACAAAACAAATAATTTACTACAATCTATATCCTCGGTCCCCTAATAGGGGCCGGGGTTTTTCTTTTAATTTTAAGTATGGCGTCTAACGACCTCCAACTGAAAGGACAACAATGTCTACTAATCCGTTTAATGAATTAACCCGCGCCGACCTAACGGAGCAGCGGAATTACGAAGCAACCCTTAACTACGATCCGCTGAATGGAGGACCTAAGTTCCTCATGCAGACTCCGGATGGGTTTCAGGTATCTAACACTCTTGATCTCGCTCAACAGAGAATCGCTAACCCAGAGTGGGTTGATACAGTTTCGCTCGGTTCTCGTCAGAATATCTCGTCAACAGACAACCGAGGATCTCAGCATCTTGCTGGTTCTCAGATGTCCGCTTACGTGACTACCGAAGCTTATTCGGGCTCGGCTCGAATCTATAACTCGTATCTTGCTGGTCTTGGTTTGAACCCCGAAGTAGCCGATCGCTATTCTAGCGGCGTCTTCAGTGAATCTAACCGAATGCGTGAGGTCAACGACCTCCGAGGATCCTGGGGAGTTACTCCCGGAACTCAGCGTGGTGGCGGTTTAGATGTAAGCTTTGGAGAAAGCCTTGGTATGGGAGCTATGTCCCGTTTGGATGTGCTTAAGGAAATGGACCGAGAGTCCGACAAGCCCGGTTATGCTAACGATGCTGGTCTAGTTGAAATGGCTGTTCAGATGGGTTACGTGGATCAGGCCCGAGCTGATGCTCAGAAGCCTGAGGATATTCTTGAATCTCTCGACAGTGAGACTGTCTTGTCCGAGAATGACGTAAGGCGTTTGGATGAGACTAAGTATGCGGAGTATACTGAGGAAGCTAACAAGCGACAGCTTCAAGGCTTTGCTCGCCAAGCTTATGTGCATGCGCGAGCTACTCAGGATCTTACCCGTCTAGCTACTGCGGTAGTTAACAAACAAGAAAACCCTGAACTATTGGCCCGAGCGTTTGATCGCTCTTCTCAGATTCTAGGTCCTGATGTAGTTGCCGAAACTATGATGCTGGTCTCCCAGAAAGATTACTCTCCTGAGGCAGCCTGGGCTAAACTCCCTGAGGATGTCCAGAAAGGTTTAGAGTTCTTGGGTAAGGGTCCTTCGGACTTTCTGAAGGATCGCCCTGATATTAATAATGATTTTACTTATGCTAATGCCGCCAACAACCTGCTCATGAAACAGGCTGGTGAGATGACTCGAGAAGTCGCTCTGGCAGACGGCATGCACGATGGATGGGCGACGTGGACTCGCCGCCTCTCCGATACTATTCGTACTGACATCGCCGACGACCCCACGGGATTGTATTTTATGCTCCCGACCTTGTTCGCTGGTGGTGCTGCCGGTCTCCTCAGTAAGGTTCCGACCTCGTTGGGGCGAATGGCTCTTGGCGGCGCGGCTGATGGTGTTATGACCATGATCCCCGAAGGTGCTGTTATGTCGCAGATCGAGCAGCTCGGCTCGTTCTACTCCGGCTCCTCTTCCGTCACTATTGATGATAATGCCACCCTGCAGGATTCCTTGCTCTACGGAGCTATGGGTTCTGTTGGTGGTGCTGGCTTTGCAGCAGCCCTGGTCGGAGGCCCTCGCCTCTTTGGTCAGAGCTTGCGAGGAGCTAGCTATACCGCTAGGTTTGTTGAGCATCAGGCTGCCAAGATGGGAGCCTCTGGTGCCTTTGGAGAAACCGCTCAGACTATGGCCCGTAATGCTCTGGCTATTCATGAAGCATCCTCCATTGACCGTGAAGCAGTCTCTCTTGCCGCCGGACGGCTGAACGAAGGCGTTGCCCTTCGTCTCCGCAGCGGCGAGGTCCAAGCTTTGGATGTTGCTAGAGAGATTATCCCTAAGATTACTAAGAGAGAGGGAGACCTGTCTTCGGACCTAGAGGCCCTTCTTTCTCCTGAAGCCCTTGGCAAAGCTAACGTCTCGGCTCTCGAAGTATCCGAAGCTATGGCTGGTATTGCTAAGCGTCTCGGCCCCGATGCTGAGATCAGCGAAACCATGGTTGGTACTATTCTTGCTGAGTATATTAAACAGGCCAACCGGGCTAGTCGCCTCGGCGATGTAGACCCTCGCGTTGGTCGTATCCAGCTGTTGGATAACGCTTTCAAGGCAGGTGCCCAGAGAGAGATTGCTGGCTTCATGACAACTGGCGAAGGTGCGACTCTTACTGATGACGCCTTTGGGAAGCTTGTTGGTCGAGTTAAAAAGCTGGTCTCTGGTAAGAAGTATAAAGGCAAGCAGCTTGAAAAGATCCTCCGTGAGACTCTTCGTGTTTCTGACGAGGAGACTTTCGACGCGATGGTGTCTCAGCTCCGTAAGACTCTTGGACGTAATCCCGAGCAGGCCGAAACCCTAACTACCTTCAACAAGATGGTAGATGAGGTGAAGGCTCGCTCCGTGGAAGCACGTAAAGATCCGCAGCTTCAGAAAGCACTTCGGGTTCGAGCTGCTCTGTCGGCTATCGATAACGAAGCTACTATCAAGATGGCTAAGGGATTGGGAATTTCTCCTAGTGCTCTTATGCGTTACGTCGATGACTACGCTCGTTTGGTAGGACAGGCTGAAGAACTCAAGCGTCTCAGGGAATCTAACCCCGCCGCAGCAGAAGCTATTGAGCGGATGAACGAAGACCTGCACCTTGCGTTCGAGTTTAGTGAAGCTGCAAATAGCCATTTCAATTTCCGGGCCTTTGAGAAATCAGGAGCTATGGATGATATTATTGAGATGGAGAAGTTCCGCTCTCAGATCCACAGTGGTAAGAAGCTGAAGGATAAGGAGCAGGCTAAGCAGTTCAGGAAGCTCAGCAAGAAGCTGGGCGTTAACCTGTCCCAGGAACAAGCCTATGAACGGGTCGCCAACCTTCCTACTAAGGATAAGGCGTTCCGTGAGCTGAATGATGTCCAGAAGGGTGAGGTTCTCGAAAGAGGAATCCTCCGCCTTGATGGTGCTGATGACGGCTCGGTCTCTCCTGGGTCCATGACTCGAGACTTGAATTATGCTGATACTATCTTCCGAGAGACTGCTCTTGGAGCTAAGATCGAAAAGATGCTGAGCCGCGTGGCCTTGTGGCCGCAGGTTCAGCGAAAGCTATTTAGAAATAACAACCGAATTATCCGTGGTGTTGCTCAGTTGATTACTGGTCAGCATATCACCACCCGTTCCTATTCTTCAGCTGGTACCGTCCTCAGTTTTGAGAGCGCAGTTGAAGGAGCCCGACGTGAGGCTATGCCTTATGTTGCGGCGATGCTGAACCACAGACGTCTGCTCGGACGCGAAGTCTCTACGATCTTTGATCAAGAGCTTCAGTTCCTGCGTATGCGTGGCGAGTTTACGAGAGGCGAGATTGATGTCAATGCTCTCCCTCCAGAACTTCGTCGAGCCTATGCTGAGCTTGGTGGAGATGAACAGCTGGTCAAGGACTTGTCTAAGTTCAATGATGAGCTGACGGATATCTTTACTCGCACTATTGACGAGGCCAAGGAAGCTGGTATCTTTGTTCCACAGTTGGATCCTAGAACTTACCTTCCTAACCGAATCTCTGGCGGTCTGGGTGAAGAGGAGATTACTCGATTCGTTGCTGACTTTAAGGCGCTCCGCTCTAAGCAAATGCTTGCGCCCGGAGCAGCTTTGTCTGCTGATGTTCTTGACTCGCTGGGCTGGATTAGATTTACCAGTGGCAGTGAGCTGAACGATCTTGGACGAAGAAGTCTTAAGTCGTTTGAAGTTCCAGAGGACTCCCCGTTCGCGGGAATGGTTCCTCGTGGAGAGGACCCCGAGAAGTGGGTCCGTGCTAATATTATAAATAAGGGCACTGCTGGTCTCCGTCTCCTCGAAGAGGATTTGGGCCGCTCTGCTCCTAGTGCTAGGAATCAGGTTTCTAACCTCCTGGACAAGCCCGCAGATCTCTTGGCAATCAAGAACGGACAGGAAGTGCTTGGACGTACTCCCGATATGCCGATGCCTGAGTCCGCAGCTTCTAATGCTGTTACGTCTGCGGCTGCCCGAGCGATGGGCAATGTCGATGAGGAGATCGGTATCCTTACTCGAGCTCGAAGTAACATGGCTCTCCTTACGTCTGCTGAGCAGGCTACGGAAGAGTTCCAGCAAGAGGCGGCTCGTATTGATCGAGCTATCTCGACGCGACAGACTTACTTGAACTCGTTGGCTATTAGCCGATTTTCTAATGATCAAGAACCCGCCATGCCTCGTGTTGAGATCCCTCTCGACCGACAGCGTGAGCTTGTGCTTGATGATTCTATGTACTCAACCCTGTCTGCAGGTCACGGCTCTTTGGTCTCGCGTCTCGATGAGATGCTTGCTCTCGGCATGATTGATGAGAATGCTAAGAGAATAACCATGGCAGCCTTTGTGGATGTAGACCCCAGCAAGCTGGCGGGTATGTCCTTTGTACGCTTGGATCAATCCTCCGGGATTCGACTCAAGGGTCTGGCTAGTGTGCCTGATGACGTGTCCGGTTCTATTGTTCGTCTTGCTGATATTGATCAGTCCGATGCTCTTGTGCCTGGTCATGAGATTGCAGAGACGATCGTTCACGAGACCGGCCACATTGCCTTCCTCTCCGCGTCCCCTCGATTGCAGCGTACTTTCCAGTCGTTGTATGAGCAGACCCGTGGTGGTGGTAATGACATCGCAGATCTCTTTGAGCAGTTTGACATTCCTCTGGATAGAGCTTTGGCAAATGTTCATGAGTTCGTTGCGTACTTGGCTCAGATCTCGTTGGTCAGTAACCGCCTGGTGGTTAAGTCCCCGGCAACTAAAACCCTCTTCCAGAAGATGCGCGCTTTCTTCCTGAAGCTTATCGATAGTGTTTACTTCGCTAAGCCTAAGACTCAGAGAGCTGCTTCGATGCTGGACATCGGAGAGTTTGATGCAATCGAACGAGGGATTAAGGATGTCTTCGGTAAGCTCAATGATGATGCTACTGTAGATAACCTGTTGAAGAAGTTTGATATCGTCCCCGCTGATCGGGTTGACGAGTTTGGTGAAGCAATGCCTAGTCTTCGTGAAACCTTTGATGGCCGTAAGGTCAAGAAGGCAGAAGCGCAGCTGGCTAAGCTTTCTCCGGAGCTCGATAGTCTCAAGGCTAGGGCTACGGATCCTGAGAACCCGCTGACGGAAGCTGATGAAAAGAAGCTGATGCAGCTGTCTCAGGATGTTGAAGAGCAACAGGCTATTCTTGCTAAGCAGGAAGAATTGTTTAATGCTATGGCTGACGAATCTCCGGCTCCTAAGCCTGAGTCAGCGGACTCGAGTGCTATCGTCGAGCCTCCGGTTGAGACTCCTCGCAAGAAGTACAAGAGTACTGTTGAGCGTATGGCGGAAGAAGAGGCTGCTGCTAAGGAAGCCAAGGCCGCTCGAAAGGCTAGCCTTGCTTCGATGGCAGACGCTGCCGATGAGAAGGAAGCAAAGGGTGTTGCCTCTGTCATTGACGGGGTTACGATTGATGCCGAGGCAACTGCCACGGATAACTTCAATCTTATCTTTGCCGCTCTTTCTGAAGCGTACGAAAATAACAGCAGTATGCTTGATCGTATTTCAGGTGCTTATGTCCTGAAGGCTGATGAGATTATGGAGCTTCTTGAAGAAGGAAACCTTGAGGATGCTCTTGGCATTCTGAAGTCCTTCATCGAGAAGATTAATGATTCTGAGCTTACCTACGGTAGTCAGCGCGGTCGAAAGGCCAAGGGTAAAACCACCTCTACTACTACTGAAGAGGGAGCTACCGTTGACGTTCCGACTGCTGCTCGAGAAGAAGAAACCTTTGCTAATGCTCTGAATGAAACGGAAGATGAACTTGGTGATATGATTAGCATCCTGTCTACCAAGTCCTTCGCTTCTGATGAGGAATATCAAGATATTGTGCAGCGTGTTAAGCAGCTTGCTTTCCGCCAGTGGGTACTCCAGGATCAGGCTCGTACTGGTCGTGTGGTAGCCGATGGTAAGGGAACGTATGTCATGAGGCGTGGTGTTGGAGGATGGAAGGCCATCTCCCAAGAGCTTGCTGATCATGTCAACGCTGCTTTTAAACAGGCTGGTGTTAAGGATAGGCTCTCCAAGTCATTCTTTGAGAACCGGATCAACGCTAAGGTTGGCGCTGGTTTCGAGGAGCTTGGGGAAGAAGTTAAGGTTGCTCGACAGGCTTATAGAGAAGCTGCCGAGCGAGAGGTTGCTCCCGTGGTTAAGGATATTGCTGATCGTGAGGCCGATGAAGCTATGATGGCTGATCCGGTTGTTCAACGAGAAGTTGCCGCGTCGTCCGTGGGAGAGGTAGATTACCCCTTCCCTGGATATACGCTCCTTACTACGGAAGAACTTAATGCTAAAATTGACGGAGCTGAAAGCCTGTTCGCCTTCTTGGCGGACGGCGTGCAGCAGGCTCAGAAGGGTGAAGGATCTTCCTACGCTCGAGAGCTTGCCGCTTTCTATAATGCTCGTCGTGGTCCTGAGGTTGAAGCCCCGGCTCCTAAGCCTGAGGTTGAAGCCCCGGCTCCTAAGCCTGAGACTGAAGCCGCTGATTCCTGGCCTCCTGCAGGAAGCTTAGCTGCTACAGATCCAAGTGCTTCTTCGCCTTATGTTCTTCAGAGAATTGAAGATGATTCTGTAGATAGAGCCTATACGTTCTATAACCAAGATGGTGAACCTGTCTTTGTTTCTCATACAGTCGCTGAAGAAACCCTTCCTAATGGAAGAACCGAAAGAGTTATGTATGTTGACTTTGAGTCTACGACAGCAGACGGAGAGGTTACTTCGTTTGTTAATACTGGCTCTGGTGATCCTCTTCAGGTAATTAGAACTGCCTTTAGTAAGGCAGAAGCAGATGCAGAAGAGCTGGGAGTTAATACAGTCTTCATCACTCGCGGAGACGTAGACGGAAATAACGTACAGGGAGTTAAAATCTATAAGCGTTTGGTAGAACAAGCTTATCCTGATAAGACGGTCTATTCAGCACGCGCTAATAGAGGAAATCCCTATCTTGCGGTAACGCTAGATAATACCAATCCTTTGACTCCTAGCCTTGGTTCTCCCTTCCCTTTTGATCAGAGCTATTATCTTCTTACGGATACCCGACTTAGGTCGCTTCTTAAGAAGACTGATTGGCCTATTGATCTTAAGCTTAAGGGCAAGGATCTAAGAAAGGCTGTTGATTCATACCTACAGGAGAATCATACTAAGCTTGGCGACGATATCCCTACGTGGGATAATAGTCGAAAGGCTCCTAAGCCTAAGACTGAAGCCCCGGCTCCTAAGCCTGAGGTTGAAGCAGGTGGTGGTATTCCTCCTAAGGATCCACCGAAGACTGCTAAGGGTGCTGGCGCTGCGGGTGAAGAACCCACGCCTGAACAAACCTTGGCAGACTATCTGAAGACTAAACCCAAGAAGGCAGGTAAGCCTCGGGGTAAGATCAACGGAAGCCATCGTCTGGCGGACAGAGGCAACTCACTTGATAACCTCTACCGCATGGCGGTCCTTGGTACCGATTCATCTGTCTACTCCCCGGAGTATAAGGCTCTGCTCAAGAAGCAGGGATTCAATCCTGATACCCCGGTGCTGGATGTGATTGGTCGTCGCTACGTGACGCATGCGTCTGGTGGCTTTAAGACCGACCTCACCGGTTCCTATCAGGATCGTTCACAGATGATTGGTGCTGTATCCAACCCTAGATTTGAAAGAGTCTTTGATGATGCAGACCTTCAGGACGATGACTTCGGCAAGGAACTGGCTCGCCGCTTTGCTCAGACTTCTAGTTCTGAGTTGACGGTAGCCAACTATGCTAGTCATACTCTTGGATCCGTCAGGGTTCAGAAGATGATCAATGATCTATTCCAGACCAAGGGTCTGTTGGTTCAGGATCTGTTTGATGGTATCAAGCAGGCTTTGGAGCACCAGGCCGAACGGTCGATTAATAACGGCGCCGCTGGCCGTACGGCTAACAAGAACGTAGGTAAGGATATTAATGATTACATGCGTGATCTTCAGACTCTCTATCTTCGTGCTCGTGGAATCTCCCCAGATCCTACGACCGCGTTGGAGCCGATGAAGCGAGCTAGCCGGATCACCCGTAACCTTACGTATTCCCTCCTCGGGGGTAAGTTCGGTATGTCGGTTGGTTTTGTGGAAATGCCGTTGGCGGTTCTCCGCTCCTCAGGTCTCAACCCTGTGAAGATGATCCAGAATACTGGTATCATTCTTAACTCCTGGTTGGAGTCTGCGCAGAAGGGAACCAGTACGTTTAAGCCTACTCAGGACTATCTGTCCTCGATGGGTATCAATAAGCGTATGGCGAATCACTCTTTGGAAGATCTTATCTTTGAACTTGAAACTCTGCAGGCTAGTACCCTCAGTCGTTTCCAGTCCACCGAGACCGAGGTCCTTACTGAGGAGATGATGATCAACGCCGGAGAACGGCTTAAGTATCACGCGAAGCAGGTCACTGGATCTGTCCAAGGTAACGAAGAATGGGCAACCAAGATCGCCAACCTTGCAGAAACCTCTACCGCAGCTGCTGCGGATATTACCGGTATGGGGTCATTCATGACTCCTCTTACCAAGGGCATCCGAGCGGTAGCTCGCAACCAAGCTCAGGAAACCATCCTCCGTCATCACGACGGGCTGGTGGCCCTGGCTAAGAGGGTTGCGGCTGCTCCGGAAGGACGCATGACGACGGAACAGATTCAGGGCGCTGCCCGAGAGCTGGGTGTCCCTCGTCGGGTTGCAATCTATGCTGCCCAGTCCGGTCTCCTTTCTAAGAACGGTGAGCTGCTGGAAGGTCTCATGAGATACCTCCCGGCTGGCACCAAGACTGGTAAGCAATGCTCAGCTGGTCGTGTGATTAACTTTAACGATATTCAGCGTCAGGTCTCCGAGACCGGACAGGCCCGCAAGGCGTCTGTTCTGGGCGAAGAGTTTGATGCTGCGGGTAAGGAAGCTCAGTCAGTAGACGAAGCTATCCTCCCCGCTCTGAATCAATATTTCTTGTTCACTATTGGTGAGTACTCCCCGGAACTCCGAGGAGCCATGAAGATCTCAGGAGCCCATCCTCTGATGGACCTGATGTATCAGCTGCTCACCTATCCGATGGCTGCCTATCAGGCACTCGCTGCTAACGGCATTACCGCCCGAGGCACGACGATGACCGCAGGCATCCTGACCGGCCTCATGGGCCTTGAGTACTTCAACCGAAATGCTCAGCGTTCCATGTTCGCTAAGGATGAAGAAACTCGACAGGAGTCCAGAGATAAGCTCGGTCGTCTTATGACCGCCCAGCCCTCCTTGGATGATGTCGTGGAAGTCATCGCTCTGTACGGTACCTCCAGTCCCCTGTTCGGGGCCTTTGGTTCCTACGCCCGTGATCTCGTTGGAGCACCTGTTCTCAGGGCCACCGGTCACAGTGAGCGACCCTTCGCTAAGCAGCCCTTCGTCAGTCCCGCCATGTCCACCGCTGGCCGCGTCGTCGGTCAGGGGATGAGATTCCTTGGCGGCATTGGTACGGGCATTCGTGAAGGTGACTTCAGTCAGATGAGAACCGCAGGATCCAAGCTGCTGTCAACCGGCATTGACGGTCTGACCCCAGCCAACGGCGTGATCCCTGCGACTATCAGCCAGATGATGTTTGATGCTCCTCTCGCCGACAAGCTGGCTACTCTGGATATTGCCAGAGAAGCAGGCAGCGAGAAGTTCCATCCGGCATACACCTACCCGGTGATGGAGGACAACAGTTATTTGAAAGCATATAATGTTGCTAACAGTCCTCAGTCTCTTGGAATGGTCACACCCGCTACGGCGGCACAGACTGCCAAGCAGGCCGTACAGACCCTCCCATCTGAACCCGTCCCCGCTCCGGGACAGCTCACATCAGCCGTACCCTCCTCGGGTCTGGCCGATCTGCTGAAGAAGCGGAAGTAGTACTCCTTGGTCCGGCTCAGGGGCTCCCCTAACGGGGGGCCTCTGGGCTGGTTGGGGTAGTGCTTCAGAATAGGCCCATCCGATCTCGCTCGTTTATCCCTGAGAGGCCGTAGGATCGATTTTAAGCTTTTTGACCCCTCTTCCTGATGCCTTTAGAGGGTATGGTTTTTACAGCCGCCCTGGGACACCCCGGGAAATCAGGACCCCCTCTATCGTTCAAATATCGAGGGATCAAACGAACCACGGGCCTCTCAGCTTCTTCTGTTAAAGTTGATCAGATCGTCCCTCAGCCCTATCGGGGCTACCATGGATATAAGCTCAGTATCGGGGGT
>TARA_R110002012_G_scaffold52617_6_pt1 | contig 11340 bp, 17 predicted proteins | sample TARA_R110002012 | Tara Oceans TARA_R110002012 (sample SAMEA4396515) | marine metagenome | biome: Westerlies Biome; feature: [DCM] deep chlorophyll maximum layer (ENVO:01000326); material: water (ENVO:00002006), including particulate matter (ENVO:01000060) such as... | depth 40 m
GCCATCTTATCATACAACTGCTGTTGTATCTCAAATGGATCGGCAGGGAGGGTTGAAACATCCAACATAGGGTCTAATCAGGCTTTCTACTATATGTAACTTTAGGAAAATGATTCCCCACATCCACAAGATGATTCGGCATTTGGATTGTTGATTTTAAACCCACCGCCCATCATTTTGTCTACATAATCAATCTCGATACCATCTAAAAGATGCGAGGCTGCATTAGGGATCAATACCTTAAAACCAGAGACTACGATTTCTTGACATTGGCTATCAGAATCCTCGATAACTTGAAGATCATACATATAGCCCGAGCAACCACCAGAAAGAACTCCTATAAGGAGGGCTTCCTTTTGGGATACGACCCCAGATAACATCTGAATGGCACGATCGGTTAGGCTTATCGTGGCCTGAACGGGTTCAGGTTGATAAACCACAGTGGCTACTTCGCAAGTCCCACAATCCATGCTATCACCTTATTCTTCTAAGATATCCAGAATGCCGTCACCATCATCGTCGTTATCAAGGTAATCCTCAATACCATCGTTGTCATGATCGAATTGTCCAGTAGCATCGTTACCATCGTTTTGCTCAAACCAGTCGGAAAGTCCGTCGTTGTCATCATCAAGATCGGTAGCGTCCCAGATGTTATCGTTATCGTGATCGTAGCGGTAAGAACTCCATGCACCACCAATTTCGTCAACGTCAAGAATGTTGTCGTTGTCGTCATCAGTATCTACACCATCGTCCATACCATCATTGTCGTGATCACGCATAGCCGAAGATCCGTTGTCGTAAAAATCCTTGTAATTGTCGATCCCATCATTGTCGATGTCGAGATCGACTTTGTCGGAAATGCCATCGTTGTCATGGTCGTAAATGTTAGTGAGGTCGTTGCCATCACGAACTTCTTCATCGTCATTGATTCCATCACCATCATCGTCATCATCTTCAACATCTGCGATGCCGTCGTTGTCGTGATCGAATGGTGAATCATCCATGTCATTAGGAATGCCATCATTGTCATTATCATTATCAAGATCGTTAGGGATTCCATCACCGTCGTTATCGTTTTCTGACTGACCATCTACTTGTTGGCCTTGTTGAGTGTCGGACTGTTGACCTTGTTGACCTTGTTGACCGTTTTGGGTTTGTCCCTGTTGCTGTTGGTTCTGGCCATTGTTATTTTGACCATTCTGTTCCTGTTGTTGTTGCTCGGACTGTTGGCCGCCTTGTTGACCGCCTTGCTGTTGTTGACCTTGGCCGTTATCTTGTTGCTGGCCCTGTTGTCCAGATTGACCTTGGTTACCTTGCTGGCCTTGCTGACCACTTTGCTGTCCTTGCTGTCCAGCCTGACCTTGCTGACCTTGCTGGCCTTGTTGGCCTTGTTGGCCCTGTTGTCCCTGACCTTGTCCTTGGCCTTGTCCTTGACCTTGGCCCTGTCCCTGACCCTGACCTTGGCCTTGCCCTTGTCCTTGTCCTTGACCTTGGCCCTGACCTTGTCCTTGTCCTTGGCCTTGCCCTTGACCCTGTCCTTGACCTTGACCCTGCCCTTGGCCCTGTCCTTGTCCTTGACCTTGGCCCTGACCTTGTCCTTGACCTTGGCCTTGGCCTTGGCCTTGGCCTTGTCCTTCGCCACCTGCGTCGGATTCGCCACCGCCTTCAGTTCCTCCGTTACCAGATCCTGCATCGGATTCTTGGAAATCGGGGTCATAAGCATCGGGAATACCATCACCGTCGGAATCGGAGTATTCTCCATCGTTCGGATCGGTTGGGAACTGATCAACGTTGTCGGCCTTGCCGTCGCCGTCGGTATCAGAGTTATTTGGATTTGTGCCTTGAGCATACTCTTGAGCATTGGTTAAACCATCGCCATCGGGATCGGCGTTACCGTCGCCACCATTGGTGGGGTTAAGTCCGTTGGAGACTTCCCAGCCATCAGGTAGGCCATCGCCATCGGAATCGGCATTGTTCATATTGGTGCCGTGATTTTGTTCTTCAGAGTTGGTCAAACCATCTCCATCCCAATCAGCCCCGCCATCGGAGGGGTCAAGTGGATCAGAACCGTCAGCGGCTCCAACACCTGCGCTCATAACGAGCATCAGGGTAGTCAGTAGTGCAAGCATCGTATTTTTGAATCTGTTATTTTTCATAGTAATCGTTTTCCTATATATGTGTTGTTCATAGGGAACCCACTGTTCCCTCTAACATAGAATAAACGTTTTCTCCTATATATAGTTTAGGGTGTGATGTATCAATCATCTAATAACTCTTCAGCATGGTGCTCTCGATGACAATTAGAACAAAGTAATTCCAAAGTGTGAACTTTGGCTTTGAGATCTTTCCAAGAATAGTCTGTGATTCCCTTTTGGCGTAGAAGTCCCGATCCACCTTGTTGACCGGGGCGAACTGTTCCCCAATGTTGCTTATAGGAGGGATCATTATGATGAACATCCAAACCCGCCGGGGTGGAGTAATCACAGCGATTGCATTTGCCACCTAATTCTGCTAACAACCAATCCTTCTTTTCAGATCGACGCTGCTTTTTATTGGCGACAGATTTTTTGATAGATTCTTCACGATTACGCAGATAATAAGTTCGCTGATATTGCTTTTGATATTTCTTGCGTTTTTCAGGATCTGCGAATGGCATGACAATCACGCCAAGTCTTCTTTCATATCATCATCAAAGTCCTGTGACTCATCTGTGGATACAGTCTCAGAATCCTCAGAGACTTCTTCAGCAGTCAGTTCTTCAACAGTGACTCGAAAAACCTTGTTGTTTCGACGCACGGTTTTGGTGCTAATTACCTTGAACTCTGGCTTTTTAGGCTCAGGCTTAGGTGAAACTTCATCCAAAGCGGATTCCATTAGTTCGGTGTGCATTGTTGTGTCAGTCATTTGACTCAGAAGATACTCCATCAAAGTCACTTGTCGGGTCGTGCGGAAATAATTATCATACCATCGCATAAAACATACTCGTGATAACACCTACTTATATGTATTGCTTGTTGATAGCACTCCAAGCAGCAGAAAAATTAGTTTTTAGCCAACTATCATTTACGACTACTGATTTTTCCCATGAGACAAGGTTTGCTCCAATAAATCCGTGGTCATCGTAATCAGATTTTAATTTTTCATAAGTGGGATTAAAAATATCCGTAGTTGTGGTTTGGACACCATCTTTTAAAGCGATTACGGTAACAGAGGTATATGGAATTATGAAAACTCCTTTTGAGAGTTTAGGATCGTTATCAACATCGCTTAAAATGCCAAATGCATTATCCATGCGGGAATAGTTTCCAATATCATAATTATTATACCTGTTGCCAAAGTAAATGTTGGATTTATTCACTTGATCCTGATCATAACCCCATTTATAAGTTAAAAAGGCACTACATTTTTGGCATTGGCCCTCCCATTCATGTATGTCATAATCGTCAATATCCATCTCGTGTGATAATGGATCGCATAAAGTAGGCATATAATCACCGACGATCGTTTTTGAGCATTTCTCTTAAGCCGGGGATATGCATATCTACTTTGGGAATCATCGATAAATCAGCAGAAGTTTTTGGTGCTCCCATTTTACTGTCAGCACCTATTTTTTGACCACCTCGTCCGGGTTTGGTAGCGTCACGATGGGCTTTGACGATTTCTGCATCAGTAATGTTGGGTTTGAGTTGTGGTTTTATGGCCGAAGCCATGATCTTATGTTTTTCAGCAGCCATGGCTTTTAATATATCATCGTTGGTGGTCATAGTTGTTTCCTCCCGTATAAATAGATGTCATCATCATCATCATTGGAAATATGAACTCGAAGGTGGGATATTTTACCATCAGTAATTCGATAAATCATCTTTTCAAACTCTACCATGGCCTCGTCAGTATTATGACTGGGTGTGGGATAATTAGTCAAGTTTTCGGGACGAAGTGTTTTGGGATCGTCAGTAAAATAATAAGCCGTAATTGTCACTTCGCCATGATTCCAACTATCTGGAAATCCACAAGAACTTTCTAAAGCCCGAGCCGAAAGTGGTTTGAGTCTTAACTCACTGCGAACATCATTATCCCAAGAATGCCATTCAAACAAATAGTAAGTGGGGACAGGATCTCTCAACCAGTTAATGATGTCCATTATACCACCAATCCCGACATCGACAAATATTGAGTCCATTCTTCGTTTCGAGCCTCAGCATGAAAAGTCCATTCATGGCCTAAGTGAAATCCTATTAATGTAACTATGCCTGTCCAATCGTTGCTTCCCATACCTGAGGGGGTGTCTTGATCATATATTTGCTCAATACCACAAGTCTTACAACGGAAATAGGCACTATAATCTTCTAAATCATCGGCACCTTCGTAAGATTCCGACATTTCAGTGAAACCATACCTAAAGGTTTTATAGGGGGCAAAGTCAAGAATAAACTTTTCTTTTCCTTGGCGTAGTAAATTATCAGGGCACGGCTGGACAACATAATTTCCAACCAAATCTTCAAGCAGATTCTGATTATCCATGTATTGACCCGTAATCAAAGGAGTGGATCGAATCCAATTGATTATATCAGCCATAGGATTACTTGGAAGAACCAACTACTTATAGTTTCACTCGTAATCTCGGAAAGTTACGCCCACAGGGAAACGTGGGATTCCTGCGACGGTGTAGTCTTGGAACTTAACGGTTAGCATCTCACCGATGTAATCTTTAGCGTTTTGGAACAGGAGTTGTTTTTCTGCACGAGTTCCCATAGGGCGAACCGTAAAGGTTTTACCTGCGGGAGTCTTACAGACCCAAATCACGGTGCCAATATCATTACCTTGTCCTTCTTGGAAACCAACGACTTCAAACTCTTCATCATCGAACTTCTTATACTTTTGAAGATAATAGGATCGGCGGCCTTGATAGGGTGATTTTGGATCTCTGATCATAACCCCTTCGTAACCATTAGCCAGATTCTGTGCCAAAAGGTTGTCAATATCTTGCTTAGTCTTAACCAAGAAATTAGGAACCATAGTTAGTCGACCCGTAGTATCTTTCTTGGCATAACTATTGGCTAACTTCCAACGATTGACAAAAGGCATATCAGCATCATCAGACTGAATCAGATCGAAGATATTAAGGGATACTTCTTTAGAATCAGCAATATCTTGAGGCTTGAGTTTAGCACGACGGGTTAAACCGACTACTTTTTGAAAGTTTTCGGCGGGGGTTGCTCCCAAAGTTGTGGAATATAGTTCGCCATCAAGAATAGTGCCTTCAGGAAGTCCAACGGCTTTAATAGCGGCTCGAATCCCGGGCATTTCTGGAAACGGCTTGTTATTACGAGAAACTAAGGAAACATCTCCATTAGGTAGCACTTGTGCCAAACAGCGAACACCATCAAGTTTAGGTTGGGCAATAGCAGGCAAAGCGATTTTATGACCGTGCTTTTCATAGTTATGGGCTAACATGGCTTTTACCATTTTGCTGGCAAGAACTCCGATACCTGTGGTGTTAGTAGTATAACCACTATCAATTTTTTTATTTATTTTACTGTCAAACTGAAGTTTGGATTGTTCGGCAAGGGTGCGGCCTGCTTTTCCTGCTGGAATATTGGTTCCTTTGTCTTCGACCACAGCACCACCCACGACACCGTGGGAGGTTTTTAGAATATGTTGCGATCCATCATCTTCAATAGAAATAGTCCAACGTCGAACCTTTCCCGTGCTGTCTTTCTTGTAAAGGCTGTAAGGCCCCATGATTACGAGATTGCTCATAGTCTTTACTAATGTTGCCATCTATATAAAGATTGCGGTTCTAACGCATAACTTTGTTTACATTTGAGGGGCTGATGAAAAGTGACCCCATATCAATGTCAAAAAGGCCAGTTCTTTTATCCATTTGAATAATGTCATTCCCTAAAATTATGGGGCTATTTCCGAACAAACCTTCCACAGACATCTCCATAGTTGTAGTTCTTGTTGCTGGATAGTATGATTCCGCCTCAATTTCTTTAACTTTCAAGTAGCGATAATCTCCAATGATTCCCGTTCCACCTTTTTTGTAAATAAAAGCGACAAACTCGTCTAACCATTCCAGTGGTTTTTTGAATCCTGAGTTGTCTGCATTAGGAGTATAAAAGAAGTAAACAGGACTCATAATTGTTCTTATATTAGAGACTTTGCCCGCATAAATCTCCATGTTCTTTCTTGTGACCTCTCCAGTAACTTTCGTGGCCCAATCCATGAACTTAGATCCGAGATCTTCTCCGACTCGACTTGACAAGTTATCTAATGCTTTAGCATCAATTACAAAAAGAACATCGTGTAAAGTATGGGTCATAATAAATATAAAGTCTTCCGACTACTTATAGTTTACTTAACCGACTTCCGCTTAAGATCCAATTCACAAACCGTGCAAATCAATCTGGCTTGATCGGTATGGGTGCGAATCTTATCCCATGATTGGTCTTCGACAGGCATAGGGAGTAAATCATGATCATTACTTCTAACTCGAAGATATTGCCATGTGCGTTCACCACAGAAAGGGCAAGCCGATCCTAAAGCCTTGACCAACCAGTCATGTTTTTCTTGACGGAGTTGCTTTTTATTGAGTTTAGATCGAGGTTTGATATCGATAGCATTGTCAGCATAGTATTTCTTATTATACTGGGCCATATAGGCTCGCTTCTTTTTGGGATCAGAATAAGGCATAATAAAAACTGGTCCTTACTGCTATTTATAGTTTGTCTTCAAGACCTTACATCATGTTTTGAAGGAAGGCTAAGAAACCCGGGACGGCGGCAAGTAAGAGACTCCACCATCGACCCATTTTACGATCGACTTCACTAACTTTTTCTTCTAAGACTGCCAATCGAGTAGTCATCGGCGGTTGTCCGTTGCCATCACGAACGACTTTGAGTAGGGCAGTAATATCTTCCTTGAGATCTCCGACAGTAAGGTCTAAACGTTCTAAAGAAACCCGATAATCTGAATTATCGGCCATGAAGCCTTCCATCATTATGGCGAAGTCTTCGACAAACTCTTCAATTTTATCACGGTTAGTCATCGGGATCACTCCTTAGTAAACCGAAGTGCTTTGGCTAACAGAACTTTAGCGCACTGATCCAAATGGTGCAATCGATTAACAGATGTAGTAATATGAACTTGTGCCAGTTGTGCTGAATGTCCGACTTGTTGCACGGCGAGTTCAAACTGCATAGGTAAAACTACCATCGCTGCTATTTATAGTTTACGAAGGGTAGTAACCACAATTTTGTGATTGTTACCTATTGTTTATACTTACGGTTCCTAATTCCCCAGAGATTAACTTTATGACTTCTAACTCGGGTAAGAGAGGGAGTATCTACCTTATCGATCAAGATAAAATCTCTAATTCCTCGAAGGGCAAAAGTGATTTCACGGGATGTTGGAACGTGCCTTCGGCCTGAATTGACGATACTCTGTCTGATTTGCTCGGCAGTAGCAGGGCTCTTGGAAAGCACCTGTCTGGCTACGTCTTCGATTAATTGTTGTTTGCTGCGACCCATGATATATATTATATCCTCATACTATATAAATGTTGGGGTTATGGTTAACAATGACGATTATTCGTCAGCAACTATCTCTTCATGATCTGAAGAAACAAAATCGATTTCACAGACATCGTTATCACAGAAACGCTCTGCGATGATTTCTTCTCCCTTGATCCGACCAAACGATAGTTTGCTTAAGCCAGCCATCATAGAATCATAGGATTCTTTATCGATGGCTTCATATGGCATCTGTGGGTAAGCCCCGTAATCCAAACGAGGGAGGAAAGATATACCCTTTAATTGATATTGGAAAACATCCAAAGCATTGGCGATCTGATCGCCTTCGGAAACAGGATCGAAAGTTACCGTCGAGGAAACTTGATTATCAGCCCAGTATCTTTGAGCCACGGCTGACAAGGCTAACTGCTCCCACATCGAAACATCGGGCAAGGTGCGAACGCCTTCGCCAACATCAACGGGGACTTCAACGACCACCGTATCTTTCTCAGCACCGAAAGCAGGTTCAACTTTGTAACCTGCCTTTTCCAAAGCAGGAACTAAATTAGAGATTTTGCCCAGCCTCATACGGCGGATGTAATATCTTGATTCAGGGAAGTGAATGCCGGGGGTTGCTCCCGCTAAGAGTGATACTGTGCCTGAAGGCTTGATAGAGGTAGTTTTGATAGATTTAGGAATAGCGAACCAATCGGAATACTCGGCATCAAGTCTTTGGATATGATCATAACCAGTATCCATCCAATCAATCAGAGTGCTCATACCACGGTCAGCAAGGAACTGAGCAATACCGCTCATCGAGCATCCGATCCTGCGGTTTCTCAACATAACTCGATTGGTTTCAGGCCAATGGGTCTTTCCAAGGGTAACAGTCTTAGCATAAAGATAAGCATACTTGAGAGTCTTGAGATAATCTTCGACTGAGTCGTGGTTATTAGGGAAGGTTTCCACTAAGCAACACAATTCGTAAGATTCCAAAGTTTGTTCCAAACAGGGGTTGCCACCTTTAGCACGGTGATCTTTGTTGTTGATAGGGTCTTTCATACGGCCATAGGCTTTCATGTTATCTAACCAAGCGTATCCCGGTTCGCCATTGAGTTTAACTCGTTCTGCCGTAGGTCGATAATCCATACCGACGGAAGCAAACACCGAGTTGTTAGAAGTCCAGCCATATTCAGCACGATGGGGATTGACTTCGTAGTTTTTGAGATCTATGTATTCCTCAGAATCTGCAGGCCCAAAGACGATTTCAGCGGTGCGCCTCACGTTGCCTGCGACAACGCACTTTCCAATGAGGTTCATAATATCGACAATAGCAGTCTGAGAGATCGGAGATCCAACTTCTTTCCCCAAGAGGCTTTCGACAGTCTCATGAAGATCTACTAAAGGTCGAGGTCCAGAGGATTCTCCTCCGAAGCCACGGATCGGTGCGCCTGCTTCTCGAATAGCAGAGTAATCAAAAGTAACAGGGGCTGTGCCAAGGAAAAAGGATTCAATTTGCATTCTGAGGGATTCTACCCAGCCTTCACGAGTGTCGGGGATAAGATAAACTTCGGGCTTACGGCTAATAGACGGGCCTTTAACAATAATGTTGCCAGCACCTTTGACATCGAAACCAACGCCAACACCGAGCATAGAAGCATCCATTAAGAAAGTAAAGGGTGCGGCCAAATCTTCTCTAAGATTTTCAGTGGAAACGAAAGCACAGTTGTTTAAAGCAGCAAAGAGTTGACGCTCTTCGGTAATTGGGGTTCCCATAGCCCACAGACCTCGGCCCGGTGGCAAGAACTTCATGTTCCAGATTCGATCATACATTTCCTGTGCAGAGTGTTGTGCTTTCCAAGCGTTCCATCCTAAGCCATTATGTTCAATATGGGTTTTTTGCATATTGAAAGTTCCTTCGACTACTCGCTGAACGGTTTCCCACCATTGTTCGTTTTTACCATCGGCCTTCAAACGAGAATAAGTTCGGTTGTAAACCAATTCTCCCAATCCATTAAAACCAAAAGGGGCTTTCTTGCGGCGATATTTGCCAACGAAGGCATCGGTTAGGTAGAATCTATCAGACATGGAATAGAAGTAATCCCTTCCATCTATTTATACTTAACTGTGGTGGTTTCTAAACCCTCAAAAAAATCTCTTAGTTTTGTTAACTGTTGTTTGGGTTATTGGGTATAGTTACTCATAAGTCGGTGTCAAGACCCATTTTAATCCAATGTTTGGGATCGGTTCAAAGTTTTGGAAACTGGTCGGAGATTAGATTTCTCGTTTGACCCTCCATCACTTCGACGATGGATGTGATCAACATCAACCAAATGATCGGGAAGGGCTGCGCCTGTGACAGCATCAACCACTAATCCAGATTCATTACGATTATCATCGAGAACTTCCTTGCGCTGCTTGGAAGTCAACGGGGGTTGAACCAAAGGCAAACCATTGGCATGGAGGTGAGTCGTGAGGTCAAGGATGCAATCGACCAACATCTGCTGGAAGGCCACGCAATCGATACGGGTGCGACGTCGATCATCGGTCACTGGAGCGTCGATCTCCAGATGGGTCGAAAAGGAATCCATGAACTCAGCGATATCCTTGGAACGAAGAATCAATTGGGAGAGTCCATGATTCTGAGAAATCAAGTGTCTGAGAACAACGTTAACCCAGATGATTCGACGAGGGTTAGCCTTGGCTCCACTAACCTCGAAAAGATCTATCCCGTGGCCTTGAACGTTGCCGAGAAGATTGAGGAAGTCAGTCACCCTCTTAGTCTCCTTTGTAGCCGTGGCAACATCCCAACTCGAAATCACCTTATCGTAGAACTCGAAATCGTAATTCGTCTTGAGTTCGATATGACCCACGACAAAGGAATGGTAATCGCTGATATGTTGCAGGTAACGACGGGTGTGTTCACGAGTCATGAGATTCCCGCCCTTGATATGGTTATGGTAATTGAGCCAATCTCTATCATTGGTAGCATCGTGAAGGATGGAGTAAGGTTCATCGTTGTAATGCTTGGCGTGGAAACGTTCCATCGGTTTGAGGTTGGAGGAAGATCCGTCGTTCATGGTGAGAAAAATCTCAGAAGCCGTGAAGTTAACTGATTCCTCGAACTCGTAAACGTTGATGGTGCGATCATCCAACTTGTCCTGATAGGTGGCGGGAACATGAGGGTGTTGACTCCAAAAACGATTTCCGACACGATTAGCATCACTATATCTCAGATACGAGGACGATAACTTAAACTCGTTGTCCATGAAACGCATAATGGTCTTCAACCGGTGTTGTCCATCAACAACATAATACTTGAAATCATCGTCGTCGACAATATGCTTAACCAAAACAACCTCGCCTATGGAGATACCAGCGGCGACGGAATCGACTAATCGAGTGTTCCATTTGCGTTTGCGATCTTGATAGTGTCGCTGGTAATGATCGGTATCGAGCCTGCCTTTTGTCCAAAGGCTGTGCAATCGATTAAGGCTCCACGCTTTTGTTGCAGAACCACGGACGTCGAGAACGAGTGGTTTTTTCGTAGTCATAATTTTTAATTATTGCTATTACCCTTATAACCTTATTCCTCTTCAAACAAATAATCCAGAGTAACCGATCCTGATTCGATTCCCTCGACCATCCATCGCATAGCCTCTCGATCGGTTTCCTCGGCCTCTAAGTTATCTATCAAGTCTAACAAAACCGTTTTGAGACGATCATTACGAGGATTAAGCAAGTAATCTCGAACTTTGGCGACGAATATTTCTGGAATCTTCATGTCCGATGATAATCGGACCACCTATTTATACCTTAGGTATCA
>TARA_R110002012_G_scaffold7725_5_pt1 | contig 11334 bp, 12 predicted proteins | sample TARA_R110002012 | Tara Oceans TARA_R110002012 (sample SAMEA4396515) | marine metagenome | biome: Westerlies Biome; feature: [DCM] deep chlorophyll maximum layer (ENVO:01000326); material: water (ENVO:00002006), including particulate matter (ENVO:01000060) such as... | depth 40 m
TGGCAGGTTAGCGTCTTGGGGTAATTTAGAAGCTAAGTATCAGTTAGCTACATTGCTTGCTCACCCTAAAAGTGCAGTTGCAAACCTTTATGGTGGTACTGTACATACTCTAATTTCTACTGGTCGTGAAAACTTTCAAAACGCTCGCAATATTAGATATTTGCAATCAAATGTAAATCCAGAATGGAAAAATTTAACTGATGTAGAAGGTTGGGTTTATAAGCTTGGCGTAGTTGAAGATTTTTTAATGTATGAAGCTGGATTAAATCCAAAATTTAAGGGTAAAAAATGGAAAGATTTCTTAGCAGAAGCTACTGGTAAACTTAAAAAAGAACCAGAATTAGCAGATAAAGAACTGTCTAGTATTGCTAAGAAACACGGTATATCAGATATTATATTTAATAAAGCAGCGTGGTTTATGCGTAGACCTGAAAGAACTCTCCGTAGAGACGCATTTATGGCTCATTATTTACAAGCTAGGAACAACTTTCAAGGTGCTATAACAAAATATGATGATCCAATGCTTATTGAAATAGCTAAAAGAGGCGTACAATCAACGCAATTTTTATATTCTGCTCCATTTAGACCAGCTTTTGCAAGGTCTACTATGGGTAAAGTAATGACTAGGTTCCAATTATGGGCATGGAACTCTGTTAGATTTAGAAATCAAATAATAAAAGAAGCTAATTTAAGAGGTTTTAAGGAAGGAACTGATGAATACAATCGTTTTAAGCGTTTAGCTATGGCTGATATGATGATGATGGGTTTATCTTCTATATTTATGTATTCTTTGTTTGAGAATGCTCTTCCTGCTCCTTGGAATTGGTTACAAGATTTAGCTGATTGGGCTTTTGGAAATGAACGTGAAAGAAGTCGTGCTTTCTTTGGTACTTACCCTGAAGCAGTTGCACCGTTACAATTAATTACACCTCCCTCGCTAAGGATACTTCCTCCTTTGTTTAAAGGAATGATGAATGGTGATTATGAGCGTTTATCTGGTTATTACGCTTGGAGTATTTTTCCTTTTGGACGTATTGGTCATGATTTAGTTGGTAAAGGTGGTTTGACTACTAATCCTACTAGAGTTATAGAAAAGTTAACTGGACTTCCATATCAACAAGCTGGTAGATATGTTAAGAAGAATAAAGATGAAAAAACTATAAGGGTAGGCTAATGGATTGGATGACTGAAGAAGAAAGAAAGAAAGTTCTGATAGCTGCTGCTGCTTCTGGAACAGCAGGGATAGCTATGACTAAAGGAAATTCTACTATAGGAACTAGAGTAAAATATTTAGATACTATGAAAAATTATCTTGATGGTTTTTATAGTGGGAAACCTGGAGCAAAAATTTTTGCTTCTGGAAAAGAAGCTATAGCTGGTAATTTAGATATAATGAAAAATTTTGCTAATCCAGCTGAATCTTATGCTCACGATGTTACTGGATTAAGTAATAGAGCACATCAACAATTAATTTCTCAACAACAACAAATAAATACTTTAAGAAATAATTCTTTAAAATTAATTGATGATAAAAAAAACATACTGCCTAGAAAAAAAACTGCTTATAATAATATAAGAAAAGATATTTCAAAATTACAAAAAAAACAACATTATAAAATAATAAATGATTATTCTAATAGATTTTTATTTAATAATAAAGGATTAACTGCTACAGATGATGTAGCTAGATATGCTCAACAATTTGTAAGTAAAATTGATAATCCTGTTAAAGCTCAGCCTTATATGGGTGGGAGTAAGGAAGCTATGTCTTGGATAGCAAAGCAACAGGGTGTTAAAAATCAAAGGCATGCATTGTATTTATTACATAAAACAGTACCTAAACATGGAGATGTATTAAGAGGAATGCAGTTCCACAATCCTACTTATCGTATATTTCAAGATATGAATAGAATTGGTGGAAAAGATTTTTCAAAACTAACTTCAAAAAAAGTAGAAGCAATATTAAAATCAAGTAAAATGAATCATAAAAAAATTAATGGTAAATTTTATTTTAATGCAAGTCCTGCTAGAAAATCTAATTTTGATTGGGGAGGATATAATGGAGTTGTTGAATGGAACCCTACAAAAAGAGATAAACTTACATTTTATGCCAATGATAAACGTGATCTATTTAAAATGAAATTTGGTGGAAGAGATGTTATAAATGTAGTGCAGCCTAAAACAATAACAATACCTGAAGCTGAGTTAAGAATTAGTGCTAGTTTAAATCCTAAAAAACAAAAAGAAATAGTAGAAAAAATAGCTAGAAGTACTAGAGGCCCTGATAAGGCTAGAATAGCTTCTAATCTTTATTTTCCTGGTAACACTAAAAAAGGTGTAAAAGATATTGAAATAATGACTCAAGCTAGAAAAGAAATACTAAAGAAAAAAGTTCCTTGGAAATATATACCTAAATTTATGGCTAGAAGATTTGGATTTGGTATAGCTGGAATAAGTGCTATGGCTGTATTAGCTTTAATGTCTACAGTTGCAAAAGATAGGGAGACTGCCCAATAACCAAACAGTCTCCCTTTGTGGAAGGGAATAAGTTCTCTCAAGGAAAGATAAAACTCGAGATTTAGTGAACTTATTTTTCTAAAATATAATTTTCAAAGTAATCGCAACCATCTTCTGCTGTACAAGGTTTATTAACTTTTTTAGATAGTATTGTTTGAAATACTGGAGCCCAGCTATTTCTTTCTAAATATCCTTTGTTAATATGTATTGAACATCCCGTACATTTGCCGCAATCCCAATTTGCACATTCAAGTTGTGCTTTCTTTAGTTTTGTCATCTTTCGCTCTTTTCTCATCTGACGTATAATCAGCAGCTTCTTCCATAGTTATATCTTTATTGTATTTATATGCTGGATATGGTGCTGCTGTCGTCGTTTCCGCTTCTCGTTGCTCTCTCTCCTCCATCAGCCTTAACATGTATGCAGATAAGTATACAGATAAATCTAATGCTTCCTCAACTGCTTCATAGAAGTTATCTCTAGTAATATCGTCTTTAGGCATTATAGGAATGTTTTGATGATATTGTTCTTTACCTTTGTCTAACCTTTTTTGGATAAGATCAATGATTAAATCATTGTTTTGTTGCAAGTCTTTTTTATTACCTGATTCTTTGTAAGCATCTAATTGATTTTGTAGTTTGTCTACTGTATCTTGCATTCTAGTCATAGTAAAGCTTGTATCTAACAATGCATGTTCTAGATGTTTTACTTTATTTCTCATAATTTCTTTTTTAGTCATCGCATACCTCACAATTAGGCTTACCTTGACTAGCGTAATCACGCTCTATTCCTGTTTCAGAACCTATATCGTCAGCGTTATCGTTTATCATAATTTTTTTCTGACTTAAATCTTTTGGTTCCATTTCTTTTTCTATATTTGCAATTATTTTACCTACTTTATGCATTTTTACCATATTGTCATTAATATATAAATTTGCACGCATATCTTGTAATGCATCTATTATTATAGTTGTTTGTTCGTGTGTTAATTTCATTAATATCGCCCTCCCTTGGCTAATTTTCTTAGTACGTATGCTTTAGTTTCATCTTTTAGTTGTTCTACCCATTGCATAAGATATTTAAAATCATCTTCATCTAATGGGCCTTTTCTAGTGTTACAAGACTTGCAAATTAATTGTAAGTTATCTATTACTGAATCTCCTTCTTTAGCAAGAGGAATAATATGATCACATACCATATTTCGTAACGTCATTGTTTTATTGCAATACTTGCAGCCTTCACCGTATGAATTAAAAAACATTTCTCGAAGCTCTTCTATTGTAACGTCAAACATTACATTGTTATCTTCGGATCGTTTCTTAAGGGAGGATTTGAGACTTTGCATCTTTCTTTGTAGCTTTTTATAAGCAATCTTCCAATAAGTACGATGATGAGGTTCTAATACCTCACGGAATGTTTCTTTATCATACTTCATAATTATAAGGGCTCAGCGTTGGTGTGTGCTCACTGCCCAATTTCTTGGGACAACTGAGCCCTATACAATTTATAGTTAAAAGTCTGTACCATACAAGTATTTAAACTTTATGTACGTTTTACTCTTTTAACCTTATTAATGTCAATGCCAACTGGCATATCTTTACCTGCGTTAAATGCTGCTATTGCTGCTTTTCTAGCTTTTACTTTATCTAGTTTCTCAACAATTTCAACCTTTTTAAAATCATCTGAAACTATATGTGCGTCTACTTCTACGCTTCCAAAAGTTTCATACAATTTGTATCTTGCAGTATTTGTTTCATAAACACCATTATCATTTCCTACTTCTAGAATAACAGATGGTAATAATGTTTTGTTAAAGTAGTCTTTTGTACGTTCAAGACCTTTTCTTCTTGACCTTAGTCTAGCAACTTCATCTTTCATATGCTCTATTTCAGCATCTATAATGTGTTCTCTTTTACCAAGTTCAACCATAAAATAATCTACATTGTCAAGTTTAAGTTTTACTTGTTTATGTAAATCTATTCTTGTTTCTTCAAGTTCTTTATGTTTTTGTATACCTAGTTCAGTACTTTGATCTACGTATTCAAGTTCTTGATTAACGTCAATTAACTCTCCTACTATTTCTTTAGTTGTTGCCATATTAATCCTTTGCTATTTTAAATGATTTTTCCAATACTTCGCTATAGTATTCTTCTTTCTTTTTTAATCTGAATGAAGGAGTCCATTCTAAATCTGCGTCAAATAAATCACCATCACTGTTTTTGTAAATACTGACTTTTTTGTCTGCTGAATCAGATGAACCTGTAATACCAATAACTTTTCTTGAAGCATTTTCTATAGCACCACTACCTTTAGCAGCATATAAATCCATTACTTGATTACGTGAATAATCTCTAGATACTTGTGATATCTGTATTATTATAATGTCTTCGTTTACTGCCAAGTTAGAAAGTGAGTGACTTATAAAATTAAGTTTCTCATACTCTCCTCTTTTGTTGTAAGGTACGTCCACTAGATCAATATAATCTATTACAACGCACTTAGGTTGCAATTGTTTTATTTTGTCCTGTATTTGTGGTATTGTGGGGCTTATAGACTGCATTATGATATGGCTTAACTCTTCTTTATGATAATCATATAGTTTTCTGTAGTTAGATACTACCATATCTTTATCTGCATTTGCTACTATTTGCAAATTTCTTCTATGCATTACAAAGCCTGACAATTCTAATGATAAGAATAATGTAGGAATTTGAGCTTCTTTTGTAATTTGATCTTGCTCTGCATTATAACCCAATACTATATTTTGCGCTAATGCTGTTTTATTAGCACCTGTTGAGCCAAATATAGTTACTAACTCTCCTGGATATATAGTTGCATCCTTATTTGGAACTCCTAATAGCTTAGCTAAGTCGATAGTTCTACCTGAAAAATCTGTTTCAAGTCTTTCGGCTAGCTCTGATTGAAGTTCTTCACTGTTCTTAACATCAACCAAATAATCTTTACGTTTAAAATAAATACAGTTTGGTTTGCAATATTTGGCCATTAACTGGTCTTTGCATCCATACTTATATCCACCTCTATACGTATCTTCTACTTTTTTAATGATTAATTGATCTTCTAATTGTCCATTGTTCCATTCTAATAATGCTGCTTTTGCTGCATCACTAGGAATACCATGTCTAAAGAAGTGAGAAGCTATACGCATCATTGTATTATTTCTTGACCCTTCTTGTGGGCCTTCTTTATACATAGTTTGTACACATGGTACAATATTGTCTGGTTCTACATTACTTTCCATCACTCTTATACGTGGAACATTAGTAATTATTTTATCTTCTAGTTCACTATCTCCCCATTTAGGTTCTGAGTAGTCTTCTCTTGGAGCTTCTGCCCAAAGTAATACTTCCTCTGGAGTTATAGTATTAATAGTAGATGGGTCTAATATTACTTTGTATAGTCCTGATTTTTGATTTAATGTATTTTCACATCTAAAGATTGATGTTCTATTATAAACTGACAAATCTATATCGCTGAATAAATTATTCATTGTTTCTTTAAGAATGAATGGAAGATTAGAATCTCCTTGTCCAAAATTAAATACTTCATTTGAAATAACTATGTGATATCCAGTGCCACTAAAATATAGATCATATGAGCGTGACCCTACACCTAATTCTTCTAATTCAAAGAGTATTCCTCTTGTTTTATTAAGTGTATGTTCATCTGTGTTTTGACCTTTATCTATATCGATAAGTATATCTTTAATATATCTCTTACCTAAAAAGTCTTTTAAACTTCTTTTAAGTCTGAAATAATCTAAAGCTTCTTCATCGTATAGATATAAGCTTTTGTACACAGCTCTTGCTTGTCCGTGTTCTAATATTGCATCTATTACTTGTTCTTCATGAACAAGAAGCCCCCGTTGCCGAGGGCTTCCTATTGCTATTTCATGATAAAGATTCATTAAAATGAGGTTTGAGCACCGTCAACTGTGGCGTTGACTGTACTTATGGCTCCTTCTGATGATTCATCAACATGTTCTACAATAAATTTGTTTGCTTTCATATATTGTATATAACTCTCAAGGTCTTTACGACCTGCTGCGTTATTTTTTACAATTTTAGGACAAACTGTTGGATAGGCTTTATTCGCATTCTTATTCCATCTATTATACGTAAAGATGTAATAATCAAGGTCTGAATCTTCATTGTAATTAGCCATAGTATGATTTACATTTAGATAATTTGCTACATCTTCTAGCATTTTATCTTCATTATCTACCCAGGCTCCTTTCTTGTTGACTCCGCCTTTCCAATCTATTGCGTCTGCAAAATATAGGATTCTCTTTAGTAAACTACTTTCTCCTTCAATATCACCATTAGCACTTCTTTCAAAGTTACCTAATAATGCATAATCAAAAGGATATTGTGAGTTATTATTTCGAAAAGATATACTAAGAAAAACCTCTAACTTGTCATGGTCAGCAGATTTATCTACTACATCTGTTAATGCAACTTCTTGGAATCCAAACCATTTTGGTGTACCAGTAGTTGCTGCTGTTTTTTGAGAACCTCTAAACGGCATATATGCTCCTATTCTTTTTCTTTGTACTTTAGTATTTCATTAATTACGCTAGTATAATTAAATGGGAGAGTTTTTTGGGCTAAAGGTTTTAGCCTACTTCCTACCGTTCGCTCATCATAAGCTTGGAAAGAAATATAAAATTCTCCATCATCTTTATTAGCCATAGCGTACCCTATTACATCTGCAGAAGCAGTTACTGAATAAGCTAACCCTCTGGGTAACTCAGGCCCTAACTGACTTTTGCCGTCTGTAATTACTGTACTCTTAGCATGAGAAATTAACACTAGATTTTTGCCCAGTGATTTACACAAAGTTTGGAATCTTTTTATTATGTCTAGATTCTTTTTCCTTGCTTGTGCCCAGTCAGCACCCCATGAAGAGCCTTCACCCATTGCTGCTTGACCTCTTTCATCACATACTTCTTTTTCTATCCATCTATTTATATGATCAATTGTGTCTATAGCAATTGTGTCGTAAGGTAACTTTTTAAAGTTATCTTTTAACCAGTGATAAACTTCAACCATAGAATATACTTCCATGGGTTCACCAACTTTGTCTCCTGTACGATGATAGTAATCTCTTTCGAGATGAGGCACAACTTCTATTTCAGGTTTGCCTCCTTTTGTAACTTGTTTACCATCTATCATTTTAGGTCGTGTTGGTGTGTTTAGTTCTGTCACTGTTACTGTGTTTGCGTTGTTAACAAAATCAGAACCTAAGTCAGTATCTATTAATAATACTCCTTTAGTTCCCTTATCACTCCATTGACTAGCTGATGTTGTTTTACCCGTTTTGGGTTGACCGATAAAATACCAAGTCAACCCAGTAGGTAAAGTCTGCCAATCAGTGGATACTTTACGAATTTTAATATCCATTTGTTACTTTCTATTAGATTATCAGATGTTCTTTTCTAACTTGAAGAGGCGTTAAGCCTACCCAAATATAAGCATAATAAGGTTTACCAGCAACAACATTGAACACTTGGTTGACTCCAAGCCCTCCAACAATTGATGCTGTAAAGATAGTATGCTTCATTGTGCAAGGTTCTTGACTTATTTCATGAGTTGGTAACCATGTATCCATATAATTGTCGTTATCTTTAGTTACTGTAACAATTTCCATTGCCATTGCACCCATGCGTAAGTCTAAAAACATTTTTCTATTATCTTGCTCTAGCCATTTAGTGTAAGCTGTCATCCTAATTTCCATATTATCAGCACATACAATCATTTTAGGAAATGTTGGACTGTTCTCATCATAATATTCATTGTGAAACTTCATATTATCTGGTTTAACAGCATACAATTTAGACATATTTTGAGCTACTTCAGCTTTACTTGATCCTATAGCATTTTGTGGATACATTGTTGTACTCAGGTTATGTTCTTCGAGCGTGTCAAAGTCCCAACCAAGTATTTTTTTAAATCCCATTATAGACAATAGAGGTACCAGCTGTGAGCCGATACCTCCTAGTCCTATTATTGCTATTTTGTCAAGCTTACCTTGAGGTATAAGGTCTTTGTTTCTTAAAAACCTATTATCTGCCATAATACCCTCCATATCCGTAACCATAATTATCTTTTAACCAATCTGCATCATCCATTACATAGATAATTTCATCTGCATTTAAGCCTAATTTCTCAAGCTTAGCTTCTAGTTGTATTTCGTTTAATTTACCTTCCATATTAAGGTCTAGAAGTTTATTGATTTGTTGTTGTTTGTTTTGAGGCTGCTTATCTAGTATCTCTTGTTTCCTTTTTTGTGCATAAGGAACATAAGATGTACCACCTATAGTCATTTGTTTGGCTACAACAATTGGTTTATTCTTTTCAATAATATCAGCTTGTGCTTTCCAATCGTCTTCAACTTTATAATCAGGTGTTTTAATCTCAATATTATCAACTTCCAAACAATGTGATGCACCATATTGGTCTTTGTAACCAAATCCAAATGCTTCAGTAGCTTTACCACCACTTGCGACTACTAAACTACCGTAAAAGCCTTGTTTTGGTGCCATTTCTTGTACTGTTGCTTGATCTGTTCCAGATAAGAATGCTCCCATTGTATGATGACTATGTATAAGTCCTATAAAGCATTTCTTTAATGAAGGATATTTTTCATACGTGAGTCTCATTATTTTAGCTAAGTCTTTAGCTTCCCATTCCGTTGATGTTCCATGACCTAAGTCAAGTGGATGGAAATGTACTAATTTAAACTCTTCTGGGAATCCTTCTTTGTCAGTTTTTATTCTGTACCATGCTGGGCCAGACCATTCTGTACTAGGAAATCGTTTCAAAAGATAACGGTACTTGAGTGCTATCTTGTTTGGTATTACTAATGTTGTATCCATAAGTTTCTATAACCTTTCTTTTTTTATAGTTTAATGTCTTTTCTTCAGCTTCTAAAAATAATAAATGTGCTTCTTTCTTACTATTTTCGTAAAGTTGTATTAACTCTTTAAAATTAGTAGGCCATTTATTTATTTTTAAAACTTTTTCATGTGCTTTTTGTTGTTCAACAGTATGTATACTTGCATATTCATAATAACAACCTAAACTATATAAATACTTTTTATCATCATCATCTACACGATAATTAAAAGCTGTTTTAGTTGATTTATCTAGCATTTCATCTACATTTAGGTTATCGCATTCATCTTTTATAGTTTGATGTATTTCTTTAAATAATTTAGTCGTTGCAAGTTTATATTTTCTTACTAAAGAATTTCTTATTTTTGCAATTTCTTTATTATTATCTCCATCTATTGTTCCTTCATCATTTACACGAAAAAGTAAAGAATGTTTTACAGTTAAATCTGCATAAACTTTATTCTTTTCAATAATAATAGGTACTATATTTTCTATATATTTTTGTATACTGAAACTTTCGTACTTATCTATTACTTGTAGTATTATATCGTCAGCTATGCATGCTTTTATACATTCTTTTATTGTTTTACTTAAAGAATTTGTATGCACATGCAAAGTATTATAATATTCATCGTCATTTAATATACCATATGTAGTTTTTGCTGAAGGTATCTGAGGAAAGCGTACATGACCATCTTTTATGCTAACATATCTATCAATTAGATTTCTGCCTCTTCCACTAAACCCATGATTTATTAATTCCCAGTTAATATCTCTACTAGGACTATTAATAGGTGTTCCTGTAACATCAATAAACATATTTATATAATTACTATGTTTTGATCCCTGTAGGCTGCTATTATCTCTTTGTAAACTTTCTCTAATGTTGTTTAACATTGTTTTAGAGTCATTTAATATTTTTAATTCAGACTGTCTATCTTCTGATTTTATATTAAATATGTGTTTGTTTACATAACTTCGCATAGTATTATTATATCTTGATCCCATTGAAGTATTATACATTAAATAAGTACCTCTACTAAAAACTCTAGGTTTAAGATTGTCTTTATTAAGTGTATATACCATCTGTACATGATTAATGTTATGATATGCTGATCTAGAGTTCCATGTATTTAGAAATTGATTAATTGTTTTTAAATACATTATAGGATTACTTTCATGTTTCCATTTAACTAAGTCGTTTTGATATGCACCTAAGCAAGGTGTGCTAGATGATATATGTGGATGATCTGCTGCCCATAAATTATATTCACGACCTCTATTCATCATAAAATGTTGGTCATCTTTTGTTTCTATTTTTGAATTAAAGAAACTAAGATCACCTGATTTTACTATAAAACCATATATTCTCTTTAAATTATGGTATTTTCTAGCTCTTAGTCTTGGCTTCCCAAAATTAAGATAGAATCCATAATCATTTTTTGCACTCATATCATTTGCAAAACCATCTATTCCTACGATACCGTATAATTTATATGGATCATTTAACATGTTCCATAATAATTTCCAATATGCTTCTTTTTCAATCATGCCATCACCAAAGAATTTTATAAATATCTTTTTAATTCTATTTTCATAGGCTACAGCTTCTGTATTAATAGGTATATTTCTACAGTCTACTACATTTCCTAATTTTGGCGGCATAATACTTTTAAAATATTGCATTATAACTCCTGTTATTATTTGATTTAATTGATTTAGTTAAAGAATGCCTGTAGCTATATTAATGTTAACAGAAATTCTGTTACGATAGCTACAGGGCTTACGACTTTTTATGCAGATGTAATTAGATTACACCTGAAGACACTTTGTTCTTTTGGAAAGATACAAATTGTCCTGAGCGTAATGGTGTGGAAGCTTTTGCTTCAACATCATCTACATAAA
>TARA_R110002012_G_scaffold56608_7_pt1 | contig 11332 bp, 16 predicted proteins | sample TARA_R110002012 | Tara Oceans TARA_R110002012 (sample SAMEA4396515) | marine metagenome | biome: Westerlies Biome; feature: [DCM] deep chlorophyll maximum layer (ENVO:01000326); material: water (ENVO:00002006), including particulate matter (ENVO:01000060) such as... | depth 40 m
AGGAGAAGGAAGATTGCCTTCATAGGGAACGTAGGGAAGTACGATGCGTACTGGGACATAGGGGAACTTAGCCTCTATGTCATCCACCCTCGCATAGACTCCACATGTGGGATTTACCACAGAAGTGAGTTGCCCGTGGTGTGGCGGGACATGAGCCTAGAGGACATGTTGGACACGGACATGGGCCCGGTTAATGTCGCGTTTGAACTAAGCCTGCGGTGGAGCAAAGACAATGGATAAGTTCATCCTGTATTCGGTGGAAGGCGTAGAGGGTACTCCACGTCAGATGTTCTCCTCTTGTGAGGAGGCAGAGGATGTGCGGCAACCACAAGAGTACGTGGTCGAATACCAGTTCGTATTGGAAGACAAGATACCTGTGGTTTACCCTGCGGTATTGTCCCTAGACATAGGGGAGGAGTGATGTCCAGCAAGGAGAACAGGAAAGACCCGGTGTGGTATACAGACGGTAACGGGAACGACGAGTACGTTAACGGTTACATGGACTGGTGCGGGGCGTGTGCTCATGACACGCCCCGCAGTAAGCATGGGAAGTGTAGTGTGTGCGTTGAAGTTGCCGAGCAGCGTGCCGACTTCTACCGAGACACGAGAGGGATGTGATGCCTCGCAAGGAGACGACATGCCCTGACTGCCGGGGCTACGGTTACCTGCACATGTTAGGTAGGAGACATAGCGACAAGGAAGAACTTGTTGCCTGTGACTGCCGGGACGGGCGTAGGTTCCTTAGGTTATGGCGGGAAGAGCTAGCTAAGCTCTCACCACCAGCCAAGCTCAAGTCCGGCGAGGTAGATGCCGAGGGGCACGCTAATGCAGACATACGAGAACAGGTAGAGCCATACGAATAGGGCGGCGTTACGGCGGGGGTCCATGCCCCTTAGCTTAACACAGAACAGAGGTACATGATGAAACGCAGGAACGTGGTTGTGGTGAACATGATGAACCGTTCTGCTAAGGCAGGGCGACATCCAGATAAAAAGAAGAGCGCAAACAAGAAGGCTTGCCGCAAGAAGGTTAGTCTATCTACATGTCCAAGTGCGTCACACTAGAACTAAATAGCGAACCTGACTTCGAAGAACAGATTGTATACCAGATGGTATGTGGATTATTTGACATAGAGATTGAGTTTGAGGGAACACAGTTTTCGGTGTTTGGATGTGACAAAGGCGTAGTCGCGTGGCTTGCGTTTTACATCCTGCCATTGGAAGTGGGGGAGGCATGAGTGGAAGAGAGAAAACCTTGGCAGATTACAGAGATTACCCAGCGATTGAAGCCGTGGGTACTCGATAACTACCTGACCGATTACCAGTTAGAAGCGTGGGACCGTTACCATAACGACACGTCTGCGATGCTATGGTGGGCGTGTGGGTCAGGCAAAACCTTAGCTGCGTGCTTGTACCTAGTCAGCTTACCTAGAGCTACAAAGAAGCTAGTAGTCACTAGGGCCCCGGCGCGGCGGCAGTGGTTCGTGCAGATGACGCAGTACACTGACATTAGGCCCGCAGTGCAGACTGGCTACAACGCGTACCCTATCGACCCAGAGGTAGAGTGCGTGATAGTCTCTTGGGAGATGCTCCCCTACTGGCTCGATACCGTGAAAGCGTGGGTCGGCAGAGATAGCTTTGCGGTTGTGTGGGATGAGATTCACAAGGGCAAAGCGTGGAAGCGGCGCGAGAAGTTCGTGACGGCTGACGGCAGCGTGGGGCATCGGTGGATGACCAACAGAGCAGCAGCTTCGGCGCGTCTCGCCCAGTTCGCAACCTATCGCATGGGTCTTACTGCGACCCCTATCCGAGATAGACGTAGCGACTTGTGGGCCCAGCTAGACCTCGTGCAGCCCGGTAAGCACATGTCCAACTGGAACTGGGTACACAAGTTCTGTGATGCCAAGCCCGCGCCTTACGGCGGCATCGACACGAAGGGCAAGAGCAACTGCGGGGAGCTAAAGGAACAACTAAACTCTTTAGTACATGTAGTGTCGTATGCGGAGATGTCGCAGCAACTACCCCCGAAGCGCAGGCAGTTAGTGTACCTGCCCCACACCGAGCTAGCCAACCCTCGTGGGTTTGTGACCGAGTATAAGAAGGCAGCCAAGCAGGGCCCGAGCGCACAGTTTGAGGTCAGCATCAACTGGGCCGCAGCGACTAAGCGCCCGTGGATTAAAGAGACAGTTAAGGACTTAGCGGAGTCCGGTCAGAAAGTGACCGTCTTTACCGGGCGGCGCAAGGACTCGGAGATGCTCGCTAAGGCAATCCGCAGTGCAGTGGGCAAGGGGGTGCCCGTGTGGTCTGGGCATGGCGGCAACTCGCTCGACGAGCGGCAGCGGATGGTGGAGGAGTATGCAGGTACCACAGGGGCAGGTGTTCTGGTGGGGACACACGATGCATTTGGCGAGGCGATTGACGGGCTGCAAAATACTGACACCGCCATATTCGCCTTACTACCTTGGACACCGGGACAAGTGACACAGGCCGAGGGACGATTTTCTCGACACGGGTCAGACCGTCCGGTACTTATTATGTACGTGATAGCAGAGGGCACCGTCGATGAGAGAGTCGCGGATGTCCTATTGGCAAAACTTGAGGACGTGAGCCAAACGCTTGCGGACGAGGAGGCCGGAGAACTTGTAGATACCCTTGCGGGTAAGCACAATGAAGATGAAATCTTAGCTGAAATACTAAAGATGTAGAGGACCACATGACACCAGAACAGATTGACCGATTGACCGAACACTTCCGAGAAAACCTAGACGGACTCGTCCAGACCGCCCGAGCCAAGGGCGTCCCTGCCGCTGCCATCACACACGAAATCGCCGCCGTACTTGGTGGTTGCATCGCGGTGTTTGGTATCCCCGAGTGGTCCGTCACAGAAAGCATGGAGGCTTCCGTGGATAACTGCATGGACGCACTACAGAGCCGTATGCTTTCGACGCCCAACGTCTTCGGACGCCCCGAGGGGGAGGCGTGAGTTACCTGCTCGACCCCGGTCCTTCACGGAAGGGCTGGCATCGCATCCAGAAGATGATTCAATGTCCTCGTCTGTTTGCGCTGTCCTACCTGACCGAACGCCCTAAGGACATTAGGCCACCTGCGGAGCCCCTGATTAAGGGCTCGCTCCTACACGTTGGCTTGGCACATCACTATGCACTTCAGTCAGAGGAGTGGGCCGACAAGGACTTGTACAGCCCGCATGACTCGATTGAGGTGCTGGCCCAAGAGCAGCCCGTAGGGCATAGGTCTGCTTGGCAGCGGTACGTCCCTCAGGTCCAAGCGGCGTTGGCGGACTACATAGTGCACTGGTCCGCAGAGCAGTGGACGCCACAGGGTATCGAGCATGAGCTATGCGTTAATGTCTTCGACGAGGAGACGAACAAGACTTACTTCTACACACAGCGCGTTGACCTTGTGTGGAAGCATCCGGTTACCGAGAAGATTTGGTTTGTTGACCATAAGACAACCGGGCGCTTTAGCCCCCGCACAGTCGGGGAGTATTCAATGAACGGCCAGTTTCTGGGCTACCAGTGCATTGGCCAAGAGATGTTTGGCGACATGTGGGGAGGCGTTCTTCTGAACGTCATTGAGTGGAGCAAGGATGGAGGATCACCAAGATTTGAAAGGATGCCTATCGATCCAGCACCACACGCTGTCGCCAACTTTAAGAAGACAATCATCCGAGCAGAAAGGACACTAGCAAAGTATGCAGACACAGAACCAGCACAGTGGCCGGGGGCGCATCACAACGCAGCCTGCTGGCCTTATCGCAAATGTAAGTTTTACGAAACCTGCCAATGGGGAGGAAACTCATGACTAAACCAACAAACGAACTAGCCCTATTCATCATCACCTATGGTCCAGCCAAGATTGGTAAGACCTTGGCCACAGTCCGAGCAGTGCCCGATGGTCTGTTCATCGCTCCACGGGGCGCACTAACATGTGCACGGTACCTCGACTGGGAGCCCAAGGTTATCGAGACGGGCCCGGACATGGGCATCGCGAAGATTACCGAGGTCATCAAGCAGGGCCAAGACAAGTTCCCGGCCATCATCATTGACGATTTCAGTATCATCTGCGACCAAGAACTGGCCGCGTGTAAGAAGTCCCACGCCGGGTGGTCCGCGTTCGATGTCTTTAACAAGCGCGTCTACGACTTACGAGACGCAGCGAGAGCAGCCTCGTGTCACGTTATCCTGAACATGCATGAGCAGGCCCCGAAGGAAGTCGGCCAAAGCGACGAGAAGCGTTGGGTCAAGGGCTGTCCGATGGTGCCCGGTTGGCAACTGCCCGAGAAGCTACCAAGCCACGCCGACCTTGTACTCCGTGTGGTATACGATGAGAAGGCTGTCGGCTGGCCCTACCTGTACCAAAGTGGGCCCGACCCAGACTACATCACAGGGGATAGGCTCGCGATTACTCCCGAGAGGTTCCCCCTCAATCTACGTGAGGTGCTCAAGCTGGCAGGGTGCGACTTGCCCCGGCCTGAAGAGCTTGCTCACTTCGACCCTTTGGTTGATGAAATCTGCAAAGATCTCATTCCCGAGCTTGCCACCAAGCGACCAAAGGTTAAAGACCTGCTTTCCTCATGGGCACAGAAGCTCACAGATGAGGACAAACTCTGTCCACAGCACATGCGGTGGATTTTCTCGGATGCGCTCGACAGGGCGCATCTTACTCAACACAACAACAACCTAGTTAGCAACTTTATTAATAACCTGTGAGATGACCAATGTTTAGTTTTGACTTTTCGAATGTTTCCTTGAACCGCCCGCCTTCCGAGGCTGGTGTATACACCGTTAAAATCACCGATGTCGATTCCTACAAGGCCCGTAGTGGTGCCTTGCGTATCGGCTTTAAGTCCACCATCACCGATGGCACCCACGAGGGCTGCACCATCAATGATGGCTTCAACATCCCTAAGTCCATGTCGGGCAAAGGCATCAGCTTCTGGGTTGATTTCTTTGAGTCCCTCGGCATGAACAAGTCCGAGTGGTCGAGTGCGTTCTCGCTCCCCGACCTCACGGTCACCGAGTCTGAGTGGTCGGACATGTCCACCAAGCAGCGGGATAAGATGGAGGAGAAGGTGATGCACGCTGTGGCGGATTGTCTGAGAGATACCTGTGTGGGTTTGGTCGGGTACTGTTACTACGCCCCGGCTGTTGAAGAGGGCACCTACCCCACCAAGCGTTGGGTTAAGAAGTCTGATGTGAAGAAGAAGCAGGCGGCAATCGCTGCGGCTCCCGCTACGAATAGCGCACTCGACGGCTTCATTAACCTCTAGTCCCAAATAGGGGCGCTCCAATCCGGTCGGGGTACTCTTTCCCCCCGTCTGGTAGCTTGTAGTTCGGCGCGGAGCGCCCCTATTTTTTTACGGGGGCCTTATGTCTTTTGACAAGGCTAAGTGTGACCAGTGCCCACTTAAAACGCACTGGGAAAAAGAGGGGTGCTGGAGCCCCGTAGACTTTGAAACCAACACCGAGCCCGGTGGTGTGGTTCTTCTAGGTGATGCGCCGTCTAAGTCGGACATGGATGGGGGCCGTCCCCACAGCGACATGGCCGGGGCGTACATCTTAGAGGAGCTAAAGGAACTGGGTATCTCCAGAAAAGATGTGTCGTGGGGGAACATCCTCGGATGCCGTTGGCCCAACGATGACCCGAAGACATATCTGGCCAGCCTCCGGTCTGCTAACCGGAAACGCAAAGCAAAAGGGAAGCGCCCTTTCATGTCCCCTATCGAGGCGTGCTTGGGGCACAGGCTCGACAGGCTGAAGCACTTCGGCACTATTCTGACAATGGGCTCCATAGCATCCAAAGCCGTCTATGGGGGGAATCCCAAGCTCGACAGCATCCGAGGCGGTCCAGCCCTTGTTGGTGGACAGAAAGTCCTCCCGACGTATGCTCCGACTACGGTCCAGAAACAGCCCAAGTTTCGTTCGGTCTTCGCGAGTGACTTGGCTAAGCTGTTTCGGTACCACGAAGACGCCCTTAGATGGATGGACCCAGAGGTCCATTACAATCCGACTATTAGTTTTGCGGAGGCGTTCTTCGACGAGGTGCGTGAGGCTAAGTACATCTTGGCATACGACGTTGAGACGGATGGCGTAGACTGCCTTAACGCGGACCTTAGGTGTGTCGGCATCGGCACTACGGATGTCGTCCTCATCTTCGGTTTCCTCAGCATCGACGGGCTCACTCGACTCTACGGGCCGGAGAAGGAACGTGAGGTGAAAGACCTCCTTCGCCGCGTGTTCACCGACCCCACCATACTCAAGTCGGGACACAACGCGGGTATGTTCGATAGATGCGTTATCGAAGAACACTTGGGCGTTACACCTGTTCCACTGGTGGACACCATTCTCCTGCACAAGTTGGCGGCTTCCGAACATAGGCATGGCCTTGGCTTTGTGGGCTCCCTTCTCACGGATGTCCCCGCTTGGAAGGCGGACCACAGCGCGGTCGAGGCGAGGACGGACCACGAGCTTCATTCCTACTGTGCGACAGACGTAGCCGTTACTGCCCGCATAGTTGAGCCCTTGAAGGTATACGCACGCCGTAGAGAACAACTCCGGCTTTACCCCTTCGACGCGAAGCTCCAAGGGCTTTGTGTCGGGATGAGACGCATGGGCCTTAGGGTGGACGAAGGTAGGCGCAGGGAGCACGAGCGCGAACAGAGAGAAGAGTCCGAGAAGTGGAAAGCTGTGATTCACAAGATGGCCCCTTCCTTGCAACCTAACTCGGGAGCGCAGGTCAGGGACTTACTCTTCGAGAAGTGGGCCCTCCCTCCACAGAAGTACACCGAGGGTGGCGACTTTAGTGTGGACGCAGATGTGCTTAGGGCGCTTGTTGCAAGCCCCTTGGTGGACGACGAGCAACGCAAGTTCATCAACGCGCTTCGCTTTTACCGCAGAGCGGAGAAGCTACAGAACACCTACCTACGTAAGATGTCCCCCGGTAGCCCGGTCATGAGCGGTGAGTACCTGCACAGTGATTGGAACGTACACGGTACTGTGACGGGACGCCTGTCTAGTTCGGGCCCTAACCAGCAGAACATCCCGTACAGCATCCGAGACATGTTCGTCCCACCACCGGGCTGTGTGTTTGTGGGCGCTGACTATGACCAACTGGAGCTTCGCTTCGCCGCAGGCTTAGCGGGAGCCCCGCTGTACATCAATGCGTTTGAGGCACAGCAAATCGATCCACACAACCTGACCGGCGAACTCATGTTCGGGGACAAGTTCTGGGAAGCCGAAGGGGCCCCTGATACGAAGATGGGTAAAGGCACAGGTCAGTTTAAGAAGATGCGGAACCTTGCCAAGACCATCTGCTTCGCATCGTTGTACGGGGCCAGCGCCCCTAAGATACATGACCTAGTGAGTCGCACCGAGGACAACGACGGTAACCTCCTGTACGCCCACTACAACATCCGACACATCCGTACACTCCATCGGAGGTGGAAAGAGCGTGGCCCGGAGTTTGCCAAGTGGTGGACCAAGACACTACAGGAGTGCCGTCACCGGGGCTACGTTGAGGAAGTGGTGTTGGGCAGGCGTAGGTACTTCCACATGGAGGACTACAACGCTATCCTTAACTTCGGCGTGCAGGCGGGCAGTTTCGCTGTCGTAGCGAAGGCAATGCTAGAACTGGTCGAGGGGCCGCTGCCCTTCGACTTTAACCAGAAACATGGACTACAGAACCAGCTTCACGATGCCGTGTTATTCGCGGTGCCCGAGGCTAGAGCAGAGGAAGCGAGAGACATTATCACAAACACCCTCACCGCAAGGGTTGAGGGGTTACCCGTTGAGTTTACAGCAGAAGCCGAGATAGGCAATGATTGGAGTAAAGTATGATTAAAACATTAGTTAGTAATATCAAAACGCAGAACATGGAGTTTCGTCACAGGTTTCAGGCACCGTACGTCCTGCTCACTGGCCGTAACGGGTCGGGCAAGAGCGGCCTGATTCACGCCTTGGAACTGGCCGTGTTCGGTCAGGTGTACGACGCCGCAGGCAAGGACATTAAGAGCAAGGGGCTCGTGGCTATGCTGACCAGCGGTGGCGAGCCCGTGGTGGCGCAGGCAATGACGACGGACAACATGCGTTATGACTTCCACGAAGCCAGTGGACCGAAGCTGCTCAACGCTATGGACTTGTCCATGAAGGCAATGACGGGTGGCACCAACGCCCTGAGCAAGTTCCTGCTCCAGTACCTCGACGACAACATGCCCCTGTCTATTGTGTACCAAGGCTGGGACGCCCAAGTGGAGAGGCATGGGGGTTACCGCGAGGCCCTGTTGAGGATGCAGGAGGTGGTAAGCAAAGCTCTTCGCAGCCACCGGGCAAAGATTAAGGAGTTGGACATTGCGACGAGGTACGCCTCCAACAAGCAGGAACTCATCGAACAGCGTTCCGAAGCAGTTCTGCACGAGGCACAGGCCAAAGACCTCGACCGACAGATTAAGGCGGAGATTATGCGGTTCGTGCGGGAGGCTACGCCACACTTAGAGAAGCAGATGGAGTCCTACATGCCCTCTAGTATGGCGGCCCCGAAGTTTCACTTCGCGGGCAACGAGGTGCGTCTCGGCCTCGCATCGGGTGCTATCCCCTCCGGGGCCGAGTCAGTGGCCCTCGCTGCGGCGCTAGCAGCCTCTGTGCTGAATGTGGAAAACAGCATCTTCGTCTACCCAGATAGGGCGTATGATGCTAAAACATTGGGGGAGATGATGCGGGTTGCCCGTACGTTCCCAGCACAGGGCGTCTTTATCCAAAGTACAGTAGAGCCAGAGGAATACGATGCGGAGTCGATGGGATGGCATTTGATGGATTTGACCTGACAGACAGGTTTTGTAGGGCCCTCGACGGCTGGAGTGAGTACACCTACGGACGTAAGGTGGACTTTCCCCCAGACGTTAAGGGCGTGCCGAGCAAGCTAATACGGACGGGGAGTAAGGGTATTGACTGCTCCTCGTTCACTTGGGCGATGCTAACGCGTATTTTTCCTGACGCGGCGTGGTCCCTTGACTACTATAAGAAGTACCAGATGTGGGACCGCAAAGACATGTGGGCCCCGGTTCGGGTTGTGGAGGAGTTAGGACTTGGCAAAGACAAACACGGTGACGGGTGGTATCTGTATCAAGTGTGGAAGGGTCAGTGGGAAGGGGGACACTCCTTCTTTGGTCTCTCCCGTGGAGGTCGATTGCTTGTGCTGGAAGCGACGAACAGCACGCGCAACGGAGTCCAGAACAACGGAGTTGTCTGGAGGGGCATCGGACCTGTCGGACCCCAGTTGCCCGACATGCCCGAGTACTGCGAACACGAAGCCACCCGAGGACTAGTCTTCTCTAAGGTGAGACTCGGCTAGCTGTACAGAATCGTTAGCCCGCACGCGGTGCTGGGCGCAGCCGGACTTCCCGACGCGTTACTGGCGGTTGTCGTAGCGATGTACTGGAGCGCGGACGCGTGAGAGAGGCCCGTGGGGAAGGAGAGGTACTCCTTCGTGGACGCGGCTGCCTTCAGGACAAAGGAGGGCTGCGTCGTACCCAAAGTGACCGAGCCGGACTCGTAAAACTTGAGGTAGGTAATCGCGGAGTTTGCTGTGTTGTCGAACTCGACGTGGTAGATCGTAGTAGCCCCGGAGGCTGCGGCGACGACGCTATTGCTGGCCGCCGTATCCGAATAGACTTTGCCACCAAGAGCGGCTGCGAGAGTGGTTGTTCCTATAGCCATCTAAAACCTCACTTAAACACAAAGATCAATGACTTGATTACCGCAGCCAGATCGCCGCCGTGGGTCGTGCCTGCGCCCGTAGAGGCGTTATACCCAAACCCGTTAGAGAAGGTGAGTCCTTCGGGGAACACCCACGAATGCAACGTAGCAGCGTTCGTGAACCTAAACTCAAAGTCAGGCACTGTGGTTCCGCTACTGACATCGGCGGCGGTATCAAAGAGCTTCAGGTACGCCGAAGCGGAGGCGCTGCCCGTGGTGTTATCTAAGAAAATAGCGTACAGCTTTCCCGTAGTACCAAACGCATTGCTACGGGGGTTGTTCCCCAACATGGCGTCGTCTTTAAGATACCGGAAGTCAATCGCAGTAAACTGATTATTCTGTGCAAGTGCCATTTATTACCCCATGATTTCGTCGAGATACCCGCTGATCTCTTCAAGCAAAACTGAGATAATCAGATCCCGCTCACGATCACTAATCTTGCCGTCGTCAGACAAGGCACCAGTAATCTCTCGGCCAACCCGAAGGATGCGGGAAGCCAATGCGAAGATATTAAACTTACCTTTCTTTGCCATGCTAATCTCCAATAAGCTGTTTCCAGCCTGTGTCAAACGCAATGTGTTCTGCGGGATCTTGTCCTTCAATAACCCGTCCGTCCCAAACAAGCGAGCCCTCATATATGGGGAGCACCTGCATGTGAACCTGTTCAGTGTCCTCGTCCAGCGTTGCAATGCCACACCCCTGCTGCCAATCCGGGTTCTGCGAGACTCCGGGCACCGTACCATCGACCCGACACAGGCACCCCGGAGACATAGCGGTAATCACGTTTCTACCGAAAGGCCCATGAAACGTCTTCTGCATAAGCTCTACCTTATGTACGTGCCCATACACCTCGGACCACCGCGCTGTCTTCGCAATGGCCGTAGCCGTGGCCCCGCCGCCGGACCTTACTTTGGTGCCGTGGTTGATACGTACACGGTCCCAGAGCCACCAGTCAGCGCCGTAGGGACCAACGTACTCGATGTCGAGGTCATCCAACCTGAGCAGGTTGCGTATACTTAACGCAGGGGACTCCGAGAAGGCTTTCGTAAGGTACGTGGCTTCGGCCAGCTTCTCAACCATAGCCTTCGTCATGCGCTCTTCGTGGTTGCCTGCCATGTAGACGATCTTGGCCCCCGGTGCGGCGGAACGTATCTCGGCAAGCCACCAGTAAAGCTCGTCAATCGTAGGCTGTGTGGTCTGCTTGTACTCGGGCTTGCGGGGGAAGCGGGTGCTCCAAGGAGCGAAGTCAACCATATCCCCCAAGAGAACAACGTAGTGGGGGTTAACCTCGCGGATTAGCCCGAGGACTGCATCCATCGCCTTCCTATCGTGCATGGGCTCTAGGTATGTGTACCTGTTGCGCCATGCGAAGCCCGCTTGCAAATCGGGGACGATGACCGCGTGCTTTAGACGCGACTTGCGGCCCGGATGGTCGATACGTACTATCGGCCTACGGGGCTCTGCTGGCCTGTAAGTCGCCTCCATACGCCGCTCTAGGCTGGCCTTGACCTGATAAAGGGTGACCTTTCGCATCGTGTCTCTAACTTTGTGGGCCGTCTCCCA
>TARA_R110002012_G_scaffold172983_1_pt1 | contig 11331 bp, 9 predicted proteins | sample TARA_R110002012 | Tara Oceans TARA_R110002012 (sample SAMEA4396515) | marine metagenome | biome: Westerlies Biome; feature: [DCM] deep chlorophyll maximum layer (ENVO:01000326); material: water (ENVO:00002006), including particulate matter (ENVO:01000060) such as... | depth 40 m
CCAACCCCCGTTATTTTCAACTTACACACTTATTGGGATAGTGTCTTCTATCTTCACCATTCTCATTTTTCTCACCTTTTAAAATTACATCCAAACTTGGATTTTCAGAATCAAATGTAGCTAAAAACTCCACCTCTCTAAACTGTGGGTGAGGGTCAATTTTCCCATAAATCTCATTGATTAAATCCTCGTAAAAGAAATCTCTAATCTGCTGGTCCAAATGATTCTTGGTCTTCTCAATCTCAGTTTTTAGAGCCTGACTTACTTTATCCTTTAAGAATTTCAGTTCTTTACGGGCATTCGCCAAATCTATTTTAGCCTGCTCAGATTGTAAGTAGGGAAGAATATTCTCTGAGTAACCTTTTAGTTTATTGACCTCAATCTTGTATTGTTCGTATTGCCTTAACTTGTCCTTTGTTTCAGATTCCTGTGTTTTCAATGAACTGTTTAACGCTTCACTCGTAAGACCATCGACAATTATTAGAAGATTGTCTTCGAGATGACTTTGATAAGCAGATATACGAGATTCCAAACCTTGAATCTTCCTCTCAACTTCCTTTAAATCTTCTTTTAGTTGGTCTTCATTGAGTTTTTTGAGTTTTTCGCTAAGCACGTTCAAATCATTTTCGAGATTCTTGAGAGCTTCATCCAACATATTAGACTTATCCTTAATATTTCCGATTTTGGCATTAACAAAATCAGCTACCTTTTCTTCGGCCTGGTCATTGACATCCAACCATTGGACAACCTTATCGTAATCCTTGTTGTTTGCCAAATCGTTGATTTCAGAATTCAAAAGTTCAATCTTCTCTGAAAGTTCATTCTTTTCAGACTCTAATTTTTGATGAGCTTCTTTAATTTCCCCAACTTCTTTTTCTCCAGATATTTTGGTCGATTGAACGGCTTCTAAATCTGCTTCAAGCTTTTTCTGGTAAGCATCAATAGAATCCTCTTGAAAATTTGACATTAAATCGAAAAGTTTTTCATTTTCTGCATTCAATTGCTTGGTCATTTTATCAAGTACACTCTGCTCATTTTCTTTTAGCTCTTCCGCAAGTTTTAGCCGGTTCTGAAGCTCGTCCAACTTATTGACATAAAACTGCTTGATATCTTCGTGCAGTTTATTTGCTGTAGCTATATTATCATCTACTTCCACCTGCTTTTTTGAGCGTTCTTCAAGCAATGTTTTGATAGATGCAGAAAGTGCGTCATTATTTATAATTTTATCAGCCAGAGCTTGATGATTATCATAATTCTGTTCACAGAGCGGACATGTATCCGTTTCCTGTTCGTTTACGATGGCAAGACCAGAAGCGATAAATTCACTGAGGGTTTTATTGAGTGATTCCTGGGAGTCAATACGTTCTTGTATGGACTGCAACTCTTTCTTTAACTGTAATCGTTGTGCATCAAGCTTTTCGAGTTGTTTAAGGTTCTTTGTCTGTTCCTTATTGTTATCAAGACTGGTTTCCGAATATTGACCTAAATCAAATTCTTGCATAACCTTTACAAGTTCATCAACTTCATCTTCAATCTTAGAATGTACAGTTTGTGCTTTGGACGTTTTTTTGTCCTGAGACTCGAACTTTTCTTGTAGAGACTTAATCGACTTTAAAAGTGCCTCGAGGTTCTTTTTAAGTTCAGGAATCTTGCCCAATTGTTCGTTGATTTCCAATCGTTGCCTTTCAAATTTCTTGCTGGCACCTTCGACTTCTATGAGCGTGCGGCTGCTTTCCTCAATATCGGTCTGAAGCTTTTCTAATTTTTGTTGATGTTGACTTTTGAGTTCGTTTTTTGATTTAATTTTCGAAAGTGTATCGTTGTAGAGAGGAATCAATTTTTGAATAGCTTCCAACACTTTTAATTCTTCGGAAGACTCAGCCTTTGACTTTTCCTTTTGGGCTATTTCATTGGTAGTCGCTTCGAGTTTTTTAAAATCGAGCAGATTTTCATTTATTTTTTTTTGCTGCCTAACGGCCTTGGCCAAGTTCTCTAATGCTTCAAAATACTGCTTGCGAGAAAGAAAATCAGTACTGCCATTAAGCGCTAACTGTATGTGCGTTAACAGTTTTTCTAATCTTGCAACTTCAGAATTATCGGCGATGGTGTCTGTCAAAGCATCCTGAAAATCTTTTATTCCCTTTTTGGTAGTCGAAATTTCAATTTCATTAAGTGTTTCGTTAAGTTCGAATTTGTTTATGACAGCTATTTGGTTATTAATGCTAGCCAACAAGTCGTTATCTGAGGTTTCCTCAATGCTATCCTGAAATTCTTTGATTTCACCTTCAAGGGCAGTCATTTTTTTATCATTGGCACCTGAAAGCGCAAGTACATTTTGGTAATATGCATCGATTTCGCTGAGCCCTGGATTATTTTCCATAAATTTTTTATAGCGAATCTTCCCATCGGCTTCTTTTAAAAATCTCGATATCCATTCTTGGGATAATATTACATTCAAAAAATCTACATTCTCTCTACCACTGCCATCTTCGTATATATCAAAATGCTTTTGACCAGGGATTTTAAGAATACGATTTTTATATTCTTCATTTTCCGAATTCACAATTTTTACCCATACCTCATTTTCTGTATTTCGATTTTTGAGAAGTCTAATTTGTTCGGGGTTCAACTGTCTGAGCATTGAAAGTGAACTCTTTGTGTTGTTGCTGTTCACCCAAAAACGCTCAATATTGTTTGTCACAGCCCATTCAACGGCATCATAGAAGGATGTCTTGCCAAAACCATTAGGCGCAAAGAGTGATACAAAGTCTGCGGTCTCTCCATTTTCGGTCACAAAATTGAAGTTGGCATCGTCGGGATGATCATAAATCCTGAAGCCCGATATTTCTACTGAATTGAATTTCATTAGTTCCCTTTTATTTTAATGATTAGTTCACCATATGCCTCTTCTAAAGACTTTGGTAAAATTTTCTTATTCTTCAACTTTTTATCTTTTAACACATCGTAGATTAAAGGGTCATATGAGAAATCAATAGACTCGGTTCTAAGTGCATGAGTTTGTAAGGTTAACTTGTTGTTAACGTGTTTCTTGATTAAAGCTTCTATCGATAATGAAGCATCCTCAACAATCTTACGGCTGGAAAAGGTGTTGTTCTCTATCGTATATTTTAGGTTCATATCTTCAAGGGTCTGTGACATCAAAAAGAACAAGTAGATATTCCATTTTTCAAAACTTGTTTGAAGGTAGTTTTGATAATTCAATGCAACGCTGTTTGTTACACTCTTCCAGTTCTCTGCCAAGTATTTCTCATTAGGCATCTTAAGGAAGATGCAATGAGCCTTGCCTTTTTCCATTTCAACAATAATGCTTTCAATTGTAGTCTCAGAAAAATCGTTCCTGAATATTTCCTTTATATCACGGTAAGAGTCTTTCATATAATTCTTTTAATAAAGGGTAGCAATCGGCCGGTTCCATATCCACAAAACTTTCATCAAGTTCCAGAGCAGCGTATTCTTTAAATGTCGTTAGACTTGTATATTTAAAGCGGTCAAATGGAAAATCTCTTGCTTCGACTATATCAATTGTACCTGTAGCAATTGCTTGATTTTGCGCATTTTCAAAAGCTCTTCGAGCAGTAGATATATCTGGGATAATTTCACGTAAATCCATCACACCTTCTCTGCCCGGTTTTTGGTAGATTTGGTTAGACGCAAAAATAACAAGCCCCTCGTCTTCCAAATCTTTATAATCCAATTTCCATAAGTCTTGTAAATGAGTGGTAAGAAAATCTTTGTCAGTATCTGAATAGAAAAAACGAATTTTATTCAAGATATCCTCTAAATCTTCAACATTATGAACTTTATCTTTTACGATATTTAGAATCACCAGTAATTCTAACCAAAATGTCCAAACCTTTTTTCGTTTCAACTCAACATTGTCTTGGTCTTTTATCAATAATCGCTGTTCGCCCAAAAAAGACCTGAATTCTAAGGGTGTTAAATCGCTTTGCTGTATAAATTGAGCCTTTGCCGTTAGTAGTTCTGAGAGTGCAGCTTCTTCCTTACTTATTCCCGCAGATGCAAGTTGAAATGTATCGCCAATAAGCGAAACAAAGGATTTGAGAAACATAGGTAGTAATTCCACAAGTTTTCCGTCAGATCTATAAGTATCAATGATTTCTTCAAAGTATCTTATAGGAACAAATCCTATTTCACCTAATGAAATATCTACATCTGTGGCCATTCTACTTTGTATGCCAGTTATAAAAACATTTGATTTATCATCAAATGCCATAATACCTCCACCCGAACAACCTTCAATCTCATCTATTCTTATGATATTGTTGCTTAATTCCGCAACCTCAAAAAAATCACCAGATTGTTTGAATCTTGCCACGACGAAAGTTGCAACTCTATTGCCAATTGTATCTTGGTTACTAAGCCTATTGGGAAATCCACATAAATAGTATTCGTTTTTTATCCGTTTTTTTCTAATGTGAATATTTTCGAAACCTTCACGATAAGGCATCTTTAGAACTGCAGCATCTACTCCTGGATGTGGGAAGAAATTTTCTTCAAATCTAATGGCAAGGGTTTCAGTAGTGGCATTCCAACTGTTACCATCAAATTCCAAGAATGTTATTTGAACTTCGTTACCATCATCAATATATTCCAGTTCATCAGCTTCCTCATTTCTACGTTGAAAAAGGTGTTTGGCAGTTAATATGTAAGTGCTTCTATCATCCATTGGTTGAAAAACGCACCCACTTCCAGAACCTACTTTTACAGTATGTTTTTTTAAATCGTTCGCACTCATTCTTTAATATGAAACTCTGAAAATAATTTAACTTGTAATTCCGGGAAGTCCGCTTTATCCCGTTCAGTAAGAAGATTATCCGCTACTCTTTCGTAATTGGAATAAATAATTGCCCTCGGATTGTTAGCAGTAATTCTTGCGATGACACTTTTATGTGGATGGGCGTGCCCTGAACTATTGGTACTGACAATGTAATTTTGGGTATCCACCAACTCAAACAATTCTTTGTTGTTGTTAGCTTTACTACCGTGATGGGATACTTGCATAAATTCGACCTGCACAGGTGTCTCTTTTGAATAACCTAAATCTTCTAAAGCAGTACATACTTCCTTTGGATGCGAATCTGCAAGCAACAGAAACTTTTTACCCTTATAGGTTATCAAGGTAGTGATACTGCTTCCATTTTTCTCACTCCTATCCTGTCTAAATCGGAAGGAAGATTTTTCTTCTTCGGAAATTATATGGCTAAGATTTTTAGACCAGTCGTTTCCTGCTGCGGTATACTTTACATCTCCTGTTTTTTCTTGGTAGAGTTCAAGTAAATCTTCTAACTGTTTATGCGTAGGCGTGAGAACATTTACTTTCAAGCCAAATCCTTCCCACTCAAATCCTTTCCTTATAATAACATCACGGTCAAGACCATGCTTTTTTAGAAACTCTTGAAATTCTATTCCCTCATCTACACCCGTAAGAACATTAGAACCGTCAGCAATAAATAGGTCTAAATCGTCGTTTTTTGGTTTATTCAAATACTCCGCAATTGCTTCGCCGGAATTGAACCATACTTCATTAATAATCTCAGGTGCATTTTTATCATGCTCAAACCATTTGAGAAATCCTTCGATATGGTCGTTATCAATATGGGATAAAATGAGCAAATCGATATTTTCTTCACGTTGCTTGATATCATCAATCGTGTTTTTAAGTGGACCGTTTCTTCTAACCCTATCAAAATAGGTAGCTTCTCGACCTCCATCGATAAGAATGTTTCTTTGTTGGTTGTCTTTATCCAAGAAACTCAATGCTATTGCATCTCCATTTTCTGCTTTTAAAAATTTAATTTTCATATTTCATATTATGTTGGTGGTCGAATCTTAAATAGATAATCTATAGCTTTTTAATATTAAGAAACAAAAAAACTGGGACAATAAAGCTTCAGCTGTATTTCAGTTATTATGGAAGCATGTGATATTAGAGCATTTATTTGATTATCGTTTAATGGAACAAGATTAGTTCCCACGTTTCTGGCGAGCTTTAGCTTATTGTCGGGTTGTAACTCCTTGATAATTGAAGAATAGTTAATACTTGTTTTTAATTTGTTTTTTATCACTCCCCATTTTTTAGTTTGAATATCAACAGCAGTTATGTTGTGAGATTTCCAGACATGCTCTTTTATGTATCCCTTTTTTAAACCTGAAATAAACTCAGGTATTGATTCCTCAAAATTCCACCCTAAAGACTGATAGGCTACCTCATGTTCTTGATACGCACCATTTCGGTATAGCTGGTGAGCCATTTGCAAATTTTTAATTCGATTCATAAAAACGTTTGAGGTTCTAAAAAGTAGGGCAAAAGAATTCCAATATTTGTTCTGAAAGGGCATTTTATTACCTGCATCACTAACTAAAATGTAATAACAGCCGTACTTGCTCGACGTTTGAGTTAATTTATGAAGCCCTTGATTATCATAAACGCCCCCATCTACCAATCTAGGTTTGACAAGCTGATAGTCAACAAGGTTTTTGTAAAACCTTTTTTGAATTTTAACAGGTGTAAAAACACCAGGAACGGCCGTGGAAGCCGCCACGGCACGTGCTATTGGAAAATTAGAAGTTCTATACTTTATTTCGGGTAAATCTTCGTCATAGGTATATTTTGAATCACCCATGCTAGTATTATTGAACACAAAAAGTCTTCCCGTTTCCAGATTCGTAGAGTTTATTGCTAATTCTACATCTGTGGATATATCCGAAAGAGTTGCTTTACTAAGAAAAAATCTATTATATGCCTTTTCATTCAAATCACTCAACGGAAAAATCCTAAACTGAAAAAACAGAATTAATAAAACAAAGCTTAAAATTCCCAATAAACCGTATAAATCTTGTCCTCTATATAGTAGCCAAATGCTTCTAATTAATATCCCAAATAGGAGTAGTAGAGGAATCAAGACCCTTAAGGAAGTCAACATAAATTTTATAACACTTCGCTTAGCACCTTGTAATATTATTTTTTCAAATTTATTATAATCCTTCAGATGTAAAGCATATGTCGCTCCTGTAATTGACCCCCCTGAATTTGAAGAAATAACATCTACTTTGTCTAACAAGTTTAACTCTTTTAGTTTTTTTAAAGTTCCTAAGTGGTAAACCATAGCACGATACCCACCACCACTTAAACTAAGTCCAAATTTTTTATTCTTTATCATTCTGTCATTGAAATTCGTTTTTAAGACAAATTGTTTAATTGTAAGAATTAACTACTAATATAACTTTTTACTAAACATATTTATTGAGAATTTTCCTTCTATTTATTATTTCAAGAATTGTGAAGTTTCTAAACCTAATAGTACCTAGAACAGCAAATTAATTGTGACTCTTTACAATACACCTATCGACTATGAATTTATGATGCTAGATGAACTCCTTGAAAATCGCTTCAAAAAAGTTAAACTCTTTACAAAATCCGCTTTTTGTAAAGAGTCTAAATCTATCAACAGTCATGAAATAAATGATCTTCAAGTCAGAACTAATGGAGAGTTTAGATAATTGAAATCGGTAAAAAATTCCAAAAAATCATTTTTGCGAAATATTCCCTAAACAATCCTGAAACCGCCTTACCCACTATTCATTCAAAGTGATATAATAGCCATTATTAACCTTTATGGAAATTTCCCCTTTCCTGAGTTTTTGATTGACGGCATCAATATCCTCATAGGCATACAAGTATTTTTTACCCACTTTGAAAAAACTGACCAATCCCAGTTCCCTCAAAGCCTGCATAATTTGGCCATTGTAAGATACGCCAAGTCTTTCGCAAAATGCCTTTCCAGTTAGGTTAAGTGGTTGTATGTTTATCTGATTGCCCATTGAATCCAATAGTGCCCAACGCCAGTTTATCTCTTTTTTAGTTTCCTTTTCTTCCTTCGCTTCCAACGGTCGAAATCCTCCAGCTCCATCTTGAAAGGAGTGAAAGGTTCGTCATCTAGGCCATCTTTTTGAGTGCCTCCCAAATCGTATTTTGGTTTTTCACTAATTTGGATTGTCCCTCCCTCAGCATCTTTTGTTTCTCCGCCAACGTTCCTTGATGAGCCTGTATCTTGAGCAACAGCTCCTTTATTTCCTTGTTCTGGATAATTATTTTCGAGAATAACTGTACGGTCTCTGATTTGTTCATAATCGATTTGTTTTATGATGTTGTTCCATGAATATTTTCGGCCCAGACTGCTCCCCTTATAAATAATCCCCTCATATTTGAAGGAGATGCCTGAGACCCTTCCCGTTGTTTTGCTGATATTGAACTTTGGGCGAATATCCCTAGACCGCGATTGATGGATGAACTCCGCTGTATTATTCGAGCGTTTCAATGCTTCCCTCAGTTGCTGTTGAAGTATACTTTTGATTGGTGCGTTACCCGTCCGAAGCGATTTTTCGATTTCTTTTTGAGTGAGTGCCGCCCTTCGCTCCAAAGTTGTGTCCGGTAGCTCGGAAAGACCATATTTCTTTTCCAGTTTTCGTACCAAACGTTCACTACGCTCATAATCCTTGCTATCGCTGACCAGCGCGCCGGATAGTTTTACCCTGTTGGCAACGATATGGATGTGTTGGTGGCTTTGGTCGTTATGGCGGTACATGATATACTGGTTGTCATCGAATCCCATTCCTTGGAGATAATCCAGTCCCATCGAAACGAATCCCTTATCGCTCATTTTTTCATCCGGCGGAAGATTCAAGGAAACATGATATACCGCTTTGCCCAACCTAGGGCGTAGCTGCCGGACCAAATTGAACTCTTTGGTCATCTCGACCGTAGTATCCAAATCTATGTTGGCATCCAGCACAACGGCCTGGCCCATCTCCACCTTTTTTTGATTGTAGGCCAACAGTCCGTAAAAATCCTTTCCTTTAATCTGTTTGGCTATCATTTGTTTTTAATATTCGATTTTAATTCTTGCAAAAGATGCCGTAGCTCTGCCAATTGCCCGTGCAGAATTTTTGGCGAGTGCATCCGCAAATGGGAATTTCTCGTAAGCTGGTTAATGTTGTTACCGATCCGGCTTAGTTCGACGAACAATCTTCTATCCTCCGGTGTCACTTTGGTCCTTGGTAGCGGTCTGCCCGCTACCTTTTTCCGGATGTAATCCGGTATGCCCATGCCCAATGTTGCCGCATTTCCGGAAACGATCAAATATTCGTTGACCGTCATGCGCACATTGACACGTATCGCCTTTAGTGATTCAATATCTTTTTTTGGCCGTGCCATAATTCCGGGGTTTGGGGAGGATCCCCAACAAGCCTCGCGAACGAAGTGAGCGGTTTTTGCTTGCAAAAACATGGCTTGCTACGTGACCTCCGATTAACTTAGGCCAAACCTAAAACATATCGCAAGTCAAGAGGGGCTTTGGCGTACATGGAGTGTTGTACGGTAAATGGATTCAGCAGAGTTTTACGTCCTCGAACAGGACTTTAAGGGAAGTTTCAGCTTCGGGAACTTCAAAGTACCTGTGCGATTCCAATACAAGGTGTTGCAATGCGGACCTGTAGCGTGCCTTGGCATGGGCATTGTCCTCATAATAGGTGCAGGGGTCTTTGGGGTGCACCTCCGTGGGGGTGGCAAAGGATTTTACATCCCTGTTCATGTACTCGAACCGTTGGGAAGCCCTTCTATGGATACCATCAAGGGTTAGGTCATCGGGATATTTCGGGACATCGTAATAAAGTTCTTCCAAGATTACGATAAAAGCCCTTCTACGGGAAAGTTTCGGCTTTTGTGAAGCGATGCCGATTGCTTTTTGAAGATCTCGTACCAAACGTTCGGCTAAGATGATTTCCGATTGGGAATACTCTTTACCACTGATTTGTGGATGTTCCTCCTTGGCCAGATCTTCTAGATACCTGAGCAATTTTTCGGATGGAATCATAACTTTGGACCGCCCCTGCGTTTGTTTATGGTTGGAACATTCTGCAAAGCATTTTTCAAGGTCGAGGCAAGTTTTTCAGACCGTAAGGAAAGACCCAATAGGTGTTGTTGCGTTATCGAACCCGCCAACAAATAATCTGTTAGGGAAGTTTTATCTGGCCACAGCTTGGACTTTACGATAAGATGCAGCAATAATTGTTCATGTGCATCGAGATTATAGCGGGAATTTTCTAATTCCTTGCCAAAATTTTTGAGATAAACCTCGGGACGTGGTTTCTTTTCTTTCACGGTTTTCTCCATATTTTCCAATACGACCTGTATTGATAAATGCGCGGCCAAATAAGCCACGGAGAATCGGCCATATTCCCATTTTCGGTACGATGTGGTCTGATCCAACAGTTCTTCCTCTACAAAATCTACAAGCGGTTCATTGGACAATGGACGTTTCAGATCATATTCGCTATTTTGGAGTGCTTCCAACTGTGATTTCGCGTCACCATCCAAATTGTTTATCAGATGTCTTGCAAATGTTTGGGATAGGTCGAACAGCGGTTGTTTACCTTCCAGAATTGCCTTTAAAAGCAGCTCCCTTTGTTTTTCAGGGACTTCATCATAATGAAGCCCATAGGTAAAGATGACGGCGACAAGGGTTTTCAGTTGATCCTCCGAAAGTGTAAATTTATTGTGGGAAGGGGAAGTATTATCCAGCTCTCTAAAGACCTCCCTAAATGACTGTCGGCCGATAGGCCGACTGAAATCCAGTACTTTATATAGGGTTTCCGACATGGTATAAATTTAATCAATGAAACGGGATAGATTCAAAAATTCTATCACTTTATATTCGACCTTCTCTAAATTGCCTTTTCTATCCTTCAGTAAAAAGGATACCAATGATAGAAAGGTGGTCTTATATATCCCAATTACCTTTGGGACGTAATTTGTCTCCTCCCTAGTTAATTTTGGCATCGTTTACTTAGACTTGGGTTTTTTAATAGAGAATAGAATTAATGGAACAATGGCCATTAATGTAAAAATAACCAGAGTGAATATTCTTATCACAAAAACCACTTTAATCTCTTGAACGCCCAATTTCGCAAAAAGTGGCACTATGAACGAAAACAGAGATATGGACAATAGTAAAGCCATTACGCCTAAATACTTCTTCGAACTGACCTTCATAATTTTTCCCATTTTGTTTACAAATTGATTATTGTCAGATAAACTCGGTAACCTCACAAAAATTAATCATCGTGATTCTTTGTTATCACTTTTTGATATATAAAGTTATAATCAAAACCTTTCCCTGACAATTCTCAACTTTTAGGTTTTGGAAATTCCAGTTCCGTTCGCCAGTCCAAAGCGTTCATACCCTGTAAAAAGGCTTGGATTCCCTTGACCAAATCTTCATAGGCTGGGGA
>TARA_R110002012_G_scaffold321789_1_pt1 | contig 11322 bp, 8 predicted proteins | sample TARA_R110002012 | Tara Oceans TARA_R110002012 (sample SAMEA4396515) | marine metagenome | biome: Westerlies Biome; feature: [DCM] deep chlorophyll maximum layer (ENVO:01000326); material: water (ENVO:00002006), including particulate matter (ENVO:01000060) such as... | depth 40 m
TGGTGGCTTAGTTGTCTGTCAGGGTAAATACAAGTCTTTGCCTCTTGAAAGCTCATACCTGTCGTTCACAATTTCTATATAAAATTGGAGTTCATACCTTTTTATGGGTATTAATCATAGAGTATTCAAAGTAGATTCAGATTATATTTCGTATTTGTAATACTGTAAAAAAGATCAAATAAAATATTAATATTTTACAGGCTTAAACCTTTTAGTTACTTACTTCATCTAATTAACGAATTTAATCATTTACCAAGGAAAACGATGAAATATTTATTCTCCGTCTTGTTCACAACTTCATTACTTATTTTAATCAATTGTAATTCAGCCAACGCATTGGAAGAAATACCACTTTCTATGCATACATCACTTAACCAACAATTGGCGATAAATAATGAAAGGTATGGGGTCGTTGGCCAGTCGGTTTTAATTCTAAAGAATCATCAACTAGTTTATCGAGGTCTGCATGGGGTCGCTAACATCGAACTAAATGTTGATATTACCGAAAGACACATTTTTCCTAGTTATTCTATTACCAAGCTATTAACTAGTGTGCTAATGATGCAACAAGTTGAGAAAGGGAGTGTTGCTCTTAAAAACTCAATACGCACATATTTACCCTATCTCCCAAAACAATGGCAGTCTGTTACGGTAGAACACTTATTAAGCCACACATCTGGTATTCCCCGTTATTTTGATACAGCAATGAAAAAAGGCATTTTTTTACCAACCAAAAAAGAAGTTTTCTTGTCTCTTATTGATGAACCTGAACATTTTGAGATAGGCACAAAAAACAGCTATAACAATACAAATTTTCTCCTACTCTCTGCAATTTTAGAAGCCAAGACAGGTAAGTCTTATCAAGCATTAGTGGTGGAGGAAATCATTAACCCTTTAGGATTAAAAAATACAGGGCATACAAGTGCAAAAGATATCATCAATAACCATGTTACTAGCTATCGTGGGGCTAACGGCAAGATTAGAAAGAATATGAATATTGATTGGCCCGAATATACATTTTCACATTCTGCACTTTATTCAACTCCCGAAGACCTTGCAACATTTATGACCGCACTCGTCACTGGCAAATTTGTCAATCAAAAAACTTTAAAGCAATTGTGGCAACCGATGACGCTGGCTGACGGAAATAAAGGACGTTATGCATTTGGATTTGAGTACGCTTTTGAGGATGGATATTATCATTTTGGTCATGATGGTGGTAATCATGTAAAGCTACGCCATTATTTTAATCCCAAAGATAGCGCAGATAGTTATACACTTGTCTATGCTACTAATGGCAATGCCTATGATGTTTGGACTGATGTATTGGCAGATAGTTTAATGGCAATTGTTGATCCTGACAAATTTGAAATGGCAGCCATAAAAGAACAATTTTTAAGTAACATTTTAGAAAAAAATGACAAGGGTCTAATAGAGGTTTACAAAGCAGTGTCGAATATTTTCGATGGTGATGATGCATTGATAGAGCGTTTTTTACTGTATCGGGCATATGCGATTAGGTATGGTAGTGGGGCGGAATCTTCAATTCCCGCTTTTGAGTTTCTTACCACTAAATTCTCTAATTCACCCAACGCAAGAGAAAGCTTAGCTGATATTTGGTCTGAAATTGGCAATAAAAAGAAAGCAATTGAAAACTATAGATTAGTTTTAAAAATATCTCCCAAGTCTAGAAGAGCTAAAGAACAAATTGAGAAACTCGAAGGTACAGTACAAAAATAGAAAAACATATTGTTTTCGACCTATTAGTTTTTTTCTGTTGCTTAATTAACGTGTTATTTAATGGCGTTATGCCTGTAATTGTCGGAAGAATTGTTGCTTTAATTTAAAATATCTATGACCGCAATGGTGGCTTAGCTGCCCCCAGAATATACATATTTTCCATTATCACCAGCATAATGTAATGCTTACCAATTAGTTATTTTGACTGCAAAATTTTTATTGAGATCGTTTATTGATATTATTACTACTCTTTGTTTGAATTTCATTTAAACAGCACTCAATGTGATTATTTAGTATCTTCGCGTTCTATTTTTTCTCTTGTTTCTAATGTTTCTCTTGCTTCAAGAATCTCATTAGGTGATAACAACAAGTGACGCATTACAACCAGTTCTGATAATCGTAATTCAAGATGTTCAGGCTCATTATCAGTGACATAACAATTCCCTTCATTTTTTGTAATAAATTCAAGGTTATTTTGTGACTGAATTAGCGATGTTACTACTCGCTCATCAGGTTCAAAACGATTTATTTCATCTTTAACGCAAATACCAAAAATAACTTTACCAAACAAGATTTTTTCATGCTGGTAAAAATCATAAACTGATAATACAGTTGCCTCTTTTAAGAATATTTTTTTCATAATGCATTCTCAATAAAATCCATGTGAGCAAATGGCCGAATCCAAAAAAAACATAAACCTGATTCAAAATTAATAGGAAAAAGACACGCATCTTTATGGCTTAAAAGGTTGTTTTTAATTTGATGACAAAGTTTGGGTAATCGAATTCGTTCATCACAAATATCATCTATAACTAAGCATTCTAAAGTTAGTTTTTGCTGTTCTATATTTATAATAAACTTCTGTTTTTCCGTTGTATTTTTTATTATGAAATTTATTCCCGGTAGTGGGTTTGTATTGTTAAATAAAATAGATGGGCAAAGAGGAAAACCAAAGACAACGTACTCATCATCTTTTATTCTAAAAGGGACAGGTAATTCATCGGTGTTATCACTATCTGCTTTTGTTAAAAGAGCTGTGCTGCATGAGAACCAATCTATATGGGACTCTATATTTTCATATGCAACATGATCAGATTGTTTAATTTCTGCTTTAATTTGTTCAATAAAAGTATCAACTGATATTTCATCTAAATTAAACTTAGTCGCAATTAAGCGAAAAGGAATGCTATTAACTTGTAGATCATAGAATAAAACTGAACGGTTATTTGATAATGTCTTAAAATATGGTTGCCAGCTTAATTCTAGTTCTTCAGCTTGAATAATATATTTTGACTCATAATCAAGCCCGAAAAGATTATATAAATGAGAAATTAACTGGGTTCGAGTAATGTTTATTATTACCTGCTCTTCCAGTCGAAGAGCCATTTTTTCTATTTCCTTATGTAGCTCTTTGATGAGTTCTTTATCATCAATTTCACAAATAAGTAGATACTTAAGTTTGTTATTTTCAAGTAAATAAGAAAGATTTATTTCTTCTCCTTCATCAGAAAATCTGGCAGATATGTCATCAAAATTAAAACATTGATAAATTGCTTTTGCTAATGGATCTTTGCCAAAACCTACTGGCAAATTAAGGTGTTTTTCTAGGAATGTAGCTTGTAAATTTAGTTTATAAATTAGTTGAGCTGATGAGATCATTTGTTTTATCCATATTGTGATCAAAACACTGACCCACCAACGCCAGTTTTGATAATAGATAAAATAAATTTTTCGAATGCTCCGCTTTGCCGTTATTATTAAACATTTTAATATTGGTAGGCACAGGCTGTCCGATCAGCCTTTTTGATAGATTAGCTTACTTAAAAAGTCCCTACAACTTACAGATATGTATAATTTTGGCTAGAATTATTGGATTTTTCGAATAAAATCAGAATGTTCGATACCAAAAATATTTATAATTATTTTTTCAACCTGATCTATTGGTAAATTTTCACCAGTATTTTCTTTAATGTTAAATGAGATATTAGCTAAGTTTTCATTTAGTAATTTATACAGAAATGAATCTGAATTTGGTTGAAGTGATGCAAGCAATAATAATTGATTATCAAATGAATCAGACTTTAATGAGTCGCGTAAATGAACCCAGTCATCACATTGATAAACAAACTTAGCTAAATGATATTGAGCTTGTCTCAAGGGGAGGTTAATACTTTTAGATAAACGCTTTGATTGTCTTTTTATATTCGACAGTAATTCATCATTTGATAGCGACATTGTTTCACCAATAATACACACAGCAATATCAAGCCCACCGAGCTTAATATTGTGTAAGTTTTATTGGAAATCGATTGTGATTAGAGTATTACCATTTGGCCTAGAAAGTGGAGGCAGGCCCCTCTAAAAGGCCATAGCATTATTAAATAAAGCTACGGTTATTATGACATATTTTATTATTAATTAGAGTGTTTTAATTTGTAGCTAAAAATATTAACCATCAAATATCATAATTGCTATTCCTTTAAATCGAAAATATTAAAGGTAAAGTAGCTTATCATTATTATTGATTGAGGCGTTTAGTGATTGGGTTAATTGTCACGTATGTCAGTTAGATTCATTTGAGTATTATTGATAAAGCTCTCTACAGTCTCTTCAAAATTAGTAGCAATATCATTCACTATACCTAGATTTGCCATCATCAGCACTCTTGCTCTGTCTATATAGAAATCCCATGTAGTTTCAATATCATTATGACCCATTTGAGCCGTTAATACTTCCACTGCCGCAGCATATAAAACATCGACATGATCTGTAAGTAATTTTTCACCAAAGAGCTTAATAAGATACATTGTAGGCCACCAATGTCTCGCATCATAAAAAACCACTCTTTTTCTAAAATTAGTATTATTTTTAATAGCAATTTTTTTAGCATCATTTGACCGGGAACTAATCATCTCTGGTGTGACTGGTTTTCCAACTTTGTTTAGAAATAAAATAGATGGAGGGCATTTTTTTCCATAACGCTTTTTGTATAACTCAGCTCTATCATTATAAAACGGCTTAATATAATTATCTTCAAGTGTTTTTAGGTCTAATACATTAATTTGAATTTCTCTAGTTTTAGCTCCTTTACTGTTATTCACCCAGTACAATATTATTCCTTTACTTACACCTAAATCACTGTAATTGAAGATATGTTCATTTTCTCCATTACCAATATAAGGAAAAGAACAAAGGTCCATCGGCCTCATAGCTGTTCCTAGAGAAAGGTTGAACATTATTGAGTAAACTGGATCATTAAATGACTGCATTAAACTAATAATTTCTTGGTCTGTTATCAAACTATGTTTAGCTATTTGCCTACTCTCTTTATCAAGAACTTTTATATTCTTACTATCGATCACCAATTTAGTCTTCTTTCTAATGTAGTTTAGAAATTTATTATTATTGAACTTAACTTGCCATGTTGTCTTTTTTACTTTTACACAAGTTATAAAATGAGATTCATTGAGCCAATTGAAAAATATTAACAACGTTTTAGCGTCATTAAAAATAGTTTCACTTGTTGGACTTGCCTTTTGTTTTTTTACTCTTTCTAGCTGTCTTGATACTTGCCATCGCTTAATATCTCGATTATCAGCAATGACATGAAACTGGCCTACTTCAATTCCTTTATATTTATCTTCTTTCGATAAAAAAGTATAAAACATTGAAATAATCGTTGCGTATCGGCTTGAAGTTTTTATTGATTCACTGCCATGTTCATAAAGAAATAAATTGGCATGACTTAATAGAGTATTTTTAGTTTTAGATAATAAATAAAGAATATGATGTGCTACTTCTTTCCCCGTATCGGCACTAATATAATTGATTTGTTTTTTAACTAATTTAAACACAATGATTAGTCCCCTTGAAAAACTTTAAATACAACTAATTTTTCAAAACCATCTGTTACATTTGGAATTATATACTTATCAGCATTGGTTAATTCATATTCTGGTACATTTCTATACATGAACTTTCTTTGAGCAGCTCTAACAGCTTCTGAGTCGGTATAAGGTATATATACCGATACTGGCCTAACAGGTTTGATTTTTCTAATAAACATTTTCAGCTCTAACTTGCTGAATAACGGAAGCCTAACTATTACTTGAGGTTTAGTAGAGTTAGTTGTAAATGTACCTACAAATTTTTTGAAGTCAGAGATAAAGCGATCTATAAATAGAATTACTTCAGTATCATTTGATTGTGTAAATTTGTTAACTCTTTTTAACGTGGATTCTAGAGTTTTATCTTTTTGATCTTCGAAATTATCAATATCTCCCGTTGCAGTAAAGTCCTTATAGACAGGATCAAATGTCGGATCAATATCAATTATTTCTACGCTTTCATTTGAGTTTTCTTTCATAGAACCGGAAAATTCTCTAGACTTCAACAACGTTAACTCGTTACTTAATGAATTATTTTCTGTTAATAGCTTTTGGTTATGCAATGCTTGTTTTTCCAGCGTCAGTCTAATTTCATCAGTATTATTATAAGTAATATCATTGTTCATTAATGTTGTAATGAATTTAAATTCCAATTTTTCCAACTCTTTATCATGAACATTTTCAATACAGTCCAGTCGGTTTTTTAACGACATAATTGTCTGTTGGGCTACCGTAATTGCATTAACAATAGACAAGCTTTCTTCCCTTAATAACTCCCCTATAGACTCCTTACCTTCACTAAATAACTCCCCTATAGGCTTCTTACCTTCAACGTATGCTTTTAAGTCTTTATGATAACGATGAAATGATTGCCTACTAAACTCCGCCAAAGAACAAACATCGCTAATTAAGAGCTTATTTTGATAATCAGATAAATAATGTTCAAAAGTTGCAATGATGATCTTCGTTCTTTTTGGATTATTAGACACTAATTATCACCACGAACTTTATATTGAGACTTTAGTGATTTTCTTTTTAAGTTTAAGTTAGATAGGTGTTTTTCATTTAATTTTATCTGGCGTTTAAATTCTATTAATGACTTTTTAGGCATCAAATCACCTGAATTTATAATCATAGTCTGATAAAAATCAATATTGTCTATTAATGATTTTTCTGCTTCTTTTGTTACAACTAAGAATTCACACCCGACCTTGCAGTTATTAATATCTGGAATCACACCATCATCATTTATTTTTTTATACTTCAAACATGGAGGTACATTACTTTTTGTAAACGTTTCATTTGAAAAGCAATATTGACCAAGCATAGTGCGACTTATAAAAAGTGGCTGTCCTGATTCTAGAATGTGTTCCACGTATTGAGATATAGTGAAGCGTATCAACTTTCCTTTAAATTTTTCTGGTCGTTTGTTAACTATTTTTGAAAGGCTTTCCGCTGCTGGTCCAGAGTAACTGTCTTGGCTAATGGCAGTAATTATTTTTATGAAATCTTGGGTAAAGTGTTGCTCTAATACTTCACTTATAGATTCAACCACGTACGGGTTTCTTGCTATATATTTAAGAGTCATTTGGTATGAACTATGCCCAAATAACATTCTTATAAGATCAATGTTTTTTTCTGATCGATGGATTAAAATTTCTGCGATAGTTTTACGGAAACGGTGTAAATGTATTGAATCTAGACCTACTTCGCCTCTAAGATTCAGAGACAGTTTAGATATCATTCTATCTAATAAATTTACTTCGTGAGTTCCAGAGACAGGCTGAAATAAAAGCCCTTTCAAGAAAAAACTACCCAGAGATCTTAAACTTTTATAAGATTTAAAGCACTCGCCTACATATTCAGGCAAAGGTAAAGTATCAATTTCACCAAAAAAATTAGGATCTCTAGTTGTCTTAAACCGAGTGATGTCAATTTGGCATTTATTTTCCCCATCAAAATAAATATCATTAAGCGTGAGGCAAGATATCTCGGACTTCCTTAATCCAGTTAACAGAGCTATAAGAATAAATAGTCCGTTCCTGACCCGATCAATAGCTATTTCAAATTTATTTTTCCATGAATACGAATAATGAATAACTTCAACATTATCTCTTTTTCTTGTTCTTCTACTATTAATTCGCTTTGAATATCCTATGACTTCTTTTCCACTTACTTTTCGACCAAATATAGATTCAAACTCATTTTGTTCTTCAATATTACATGTAGTAAATTCGGATTGCTTCTTCTCTAATAGCCCTTTCTTATTTATGAATTTACTAGCTTCCACTAACACTGGTAAAGCATCTTCAAGCCAATATTTAGAGTATGTTATCAATGATTCAATTTCATCTGCACTGTATGGTTCCCAACCTTTCGTGTGTGTTTCTATATGATTAATTACATCTTTTTTTCTTTGAATGTTATCAACTCTTTTAGGGTTAACATCTAAACAGAATTCACTTGAAATTAGGCTTTGAGTTGTTAATGCCAACCAAAAACGGATGGTAAAAAATAAAAAGTGATAATGCCTTATTGCCCCATCTTTCTTAGCTGCATCAAGTGCATCGTTCAACATCCTAGCTGTTATTAAGTTAATATCTTCAGGAAGTGCTGTTAACCCATTTGGCTCAAAAACATATTTCTTTAATAAATTAACGGCATGAGCATATGTGCAAGTTGATTCAAAACTTCGTATTGTACAAAAAGGATTAAAGGCTGGAATATAATGAAAAACAAATAGCTTTTTAAGTACATCAAAACCAAGTAAATCACTATTGAAGATGATTTGCTTAGTTGTTACTCCGTCTTTGACTACAAATTTCCATCTATCGTCCTTATATTTAGAATATTCAGATATTGAAAACTCTCCAAGAGGTGATAATCTAAGTTTAAAATCCAATCCTTCATAATTATTACCAATTGAACCTTCTGATGCCTCGATCAATAAATCAGATTTAAATTTTGCTGCTTCTTTATTTTCTTGTTCAATTCGAGAAATAATATCTAAAGTTTCTTCATCATATTTTTCCATCATTGTTATTCCTCAAATAATATCGAAAGTAAACTCAAATCAGCAGGTAATAATGGAGCATTTACTCTTTGATAACGTAATGCTTTTTTCAAATCATCATCATTTCCCCATTCATCAACAATGTAATTGCATATTGCAATATCATCTTCTAGTTCAGTATTAAGCTTACTTTCTAAAAAATACTGTTTTTTCTCTTGAACAGCCTGTATTTCTATAATATAGGGTAAAGAATCTACGAATATTCGTACACGACTACATCCTAGACATTTATCGATACGACAGCACTTACCAACAGTAGACTCAGTATCTTCAATCCCGTCCCAATCTGGATTATCTCTATCAGCACAAGCCCATAAAGAATTATCATGCCCAGGAATCTTAAAAATCGTATCCAGAGTTTTTAAATCAACTTTGTGCTTTTCGTTAACTAAAAGACCTTTGAACCCACCAGTCCAAAATATTGCTAAGATTTCATTGAATTCAATAAGTAATCTTTTTTTTCTTTTGTTATTAGCACTAGCTGACATGTCATAGTGTTGGTCTGTGGTAGCTTTACTTTTGTGGCCTTGCTGAGTTGCCAATAACCCTAATGTGTGTTTTTTTTCTTCCTTAGTGTGCTGTATCCAATTCGTTCTAAATCTCCCTTCAATATCTTTTGCTCGAACAAATCTGTTTCCTTTTTCGGTGATCTCATAACTTTCAAAAAAGAGCTTTACACCATTTAACCATACATTTTTCTGTGAGATGCTACTAAAACGACCAACAAACTGTGTTGAGTTTTTTGCAATTGTGAACCAGATCCTCCACCTTTTAATACAAAGAAAAAGTTTGTTATTTTTAGTTTTTTCAATTCTATCTGATTCATAAATTAATAATGGCTTAGATAATTTAATCGCTAAGGAAATCAAATTAAACATAGAATATTTATCGTTTTTATCGCTTAAAGCCAGAAAAGGCTTTGGCTTATCAAACGGTTTATTTTTAGCCTGTGATTTATTTTTTTCAGAAATAATCAACGCTTTGCTATTATTCAACAGATTATTAAGCGGGTGAAGAAACTCGTCAGACTCTAAAGCTAAAACTGTTTCTTTATTCCAGCCACTTTGGAACATCAAGAACATAACTATTGCTGTTTGGTCGATCAAAGTTGGAAAATATAAATCGAGAATTTCAGAAATCGAAGGTATTTTAACTTTTGATAAAAAACGATTTTGATGCTGGAAACGGCAGTAAATATAATCAATTACTGTTTCAACTTTTGCTAGACCAGACTTAGCCTTTTCTAAATTTTTATTTAATGAGTCTAATGAGATGCCAAATGGATGATTATGAACAAGTAATGTTTTTAAAACTCTTTTGGGGCAAGGTTCCCAACTAAAAAAGTCATTCGAAGCTATACTCTCCAATTCAACTAAGCTATATGCTTTAGCTTTATTAACTGTATTTCTATACTTAATTTTTTCCTCTATTTTATCTATGTGAACCTTTAAAGATTTTTCATAACGTTTATGCGTAGATAACTCAAAAGGCTCTCTAGGAGTGCTTTTCACATTATCTAACTTTGGCAAAACTAAAGTAGGTAGCCCATCATCATAACTTGTTGATATTTTTTCCAGTACTCCTTTGAAACGAGAGGCTAACGCTTTTGGAGCTTTAGATTTTATATTAAATAAATCAAATGAAAGAATGTGTTCTGCTGTAATTTTTTCATATTTATCAATTGTAAAATCAATGGGATTGTTCATTTCATATGAAACAACGTAATCCAAAAATTGATTAATCCCTTTACGTAACTCATATACTTTTGAGTAGGCTCTGTCCGAAGAAAATTTACAAAAAACATAATGTAAAGATGCACACATATCACAACTAAATTTGAAACGGGGATGATCTATATAATTGCATGGGATCACACTTCCATCTGATGAAGTTACTTTTGTTAAAGAATTGCAGATTGATAAGTAACTCACTTCCTTAGTAACCCTGTATTAATAACAGTGAAACTACAAAGAAATATTCAATAGATAAGTTATTCATAAATAGTGCTCAAAGGGATATTTGTGCAAATACAATATACTTATAATTCTATTTTATGAACGATTTTTTATTTATAAAAACTCGATTACATAAATCAAAAAGGAATATAAGTCATTGTTTTATATACCTAATTAACTAATTAACTATTTAACTAATTAACTATTTAACTAATTAACTAATTAACTAATTAACTAAAACGGATATATTGGAGATATTTCAAATAGGTGGAATTAATTCAATGGTACGGTTAGATTTGCTTGATAGTTAATACAGTCTTTTTTATTTCTTAATGAATAACTTTTGCTTTATCGTTATTGCCAAAATATGCTTTTATTTTTTAATCTATTATAGAGAAGAAATATTTTGAAATTTTGAGAGGAAATTGTGAAATCCCTCCACTCTATTAGATTAAGACCGTATAGGTTAAGAGTATTAAGAAAAGTTGATTTTTTAGACTAAGAATATATGAATTGATAACTAATTTATTTATGTATTTTCAAATAAAACAAAGGTGGTTTACCTTAGATAAAAACACATATAAATGATTCTGGTTTACTTATCTATAAACCGAATATAAAGCGCCTTCAATTCCTTCGACAACAATAAACTTGCCTTTATTCATTT
>TARA_R110002012_G_scaffold6578_3_pt1 | contig 11321 bp, 8 predicted proteins | sample TARA_R110002012 | Tara Oceans TARA_R110002012 (sample SAMEA4396515) | marine metagenome | biome: Westerlies Biome; feature: [DCM] deep chlorophyll maximum layer (ENVO:01000326); material: water (ENVO:00002006), including particulate matter (ENVO:01000060) such as... | depth 40 m
ATAATGATTGGAACGAAAAAGCTATAGTTGGCTTTGTAGCATTTTTAATTATGTGTGCAATAATGATTGCAGACTTAGTATCTGGGTGGGTAGGAAAAGATTTAATTATAAATGAATTTGTATATGATTCATTTGTATGGGTAGTTCTTGGATGTTTTGGTATAAGTGGAGTAGAAAAATTTGCAAAAAAATAAAGTATGAATTATACTAGAGAAAAAATTAAAGAAACAATGCTTAGCAAAGGATATAAATACTTTGAAAGTGATAACTATGATGTTAATATTATAGGGGTTAGAAACAGTAAAACAAAAGGAAGAGTAACAAACGCATTTGATGATATAATGACTATTTCATATAAAATAGATGGGGAGTGGCAATACTATGAATTTGCATGCACAACAGACCCTGGCTCACATTGGGTTAAAAATATACTAAATAAAAAAGGTGTTGCAATACTAAAACCAGATCAATACAGAGGGTCTCACAAATTAAAATTACATCAAGGTAGGTATTTAGCTTTAGGGCAAAAAAAAGATGTTACAGTATATAGAGATAATGACAGAGATAATAATTATGATTTAAATGAATCTAAAATAGATACTGGATTATTTGGGATTAATATCCACAGAGCAACAGGTAAAACTGGAGGCAAATCAATTCGTGTTGATAAATGGTCAGCAGGATGTCAGGTAATTGCTGACAATGATGATTGGCATCAATTTTTAGATATATGCCAAACAGCAAGAGAAATTTGGGGAAACAGTTTTTCCTATACATTATTAGAAAGTAAAGATATAATATAAATTATGAGTATACTAACAAAGATATTTTCAAGTGGAGCAGCTGAGCTTGTTAAAGGTGTAGGTGGAGTTATAGATAATCTACACACATCAAAAGAAGAAAAATTAGCTGCAGAACAAAAGATACAAGAATTAATAGCTAGCTATGAAGTAGAAATGGAAAAACAAATATCTGATAGATGGAAAGCAGATATGAATTCTGATTCTTGGTTAAGCAAAAATGTTAGACCGATGGTATTAATATTTTTAGTTATTAGTACTGTATTAATGATATTTATAGACGCAGGTACAATAAACTTTAACGTTGAACCTAAGTGGACCGATTTACTACAATTAGTTCTTATAACAGTTATAGGAGCTTATTTTGGAGGACGTTCACTTGAAAAAAGAAAAAAATAATGACATTAAATGAAATAGCGCAAAATCTATTAAATCTTGTTAGAGGTGGAAGATCTAATCATGATGAACATATTTCTTTAGATCAAATAAAGTTTAATATAAAACATTATAGAGCAATGTTTATTAGACGAGATTATTCTAGAAATGGTTTTAATAGTAGACATGTAGAACAAGATTTAGGATGTGTAGATTTAATTGCTGTTGATGCTTCTAAGTGTTGTCAAATAAATACAACTTGTCCTGTATTTAGAACAGTTAAAAAAATACCTAAAACAATAAGATATAATTTTGAAGAAGCTATATCTTATGTAGGAGATGTAAGTGGTATGAATGCAATACCTATAGTAAATGCAAATACTATTAGATGGTTATCTTATGATAGATATACAAAAGATAAAATGAAATCTTATATGATTGGAGATTATTTATATGTATATAATGCTAAAGGTATTGATATGATTAATGTTAGGGGAGTATTTGAAAATCCAGAAGATGTTGCAACTTTTGATTCAGAATGCAGTGATAATGGTCCTTGCTTTGACCCGGATTCTTCTAATTATCCTATACCTATGGATATGCTTAATATGATTAATAAGGGTATTTTAGAGGGAGAATTAGCATTATTATCTGGAACATTTAGTGATACAGAAACTGATAGAGTGCAAGACCCTAAAACAATAATAGGACAAAAAAGAAGTAAAGAATAAATTAAAGATTATGGCTAAAAAAATGATAAAAAGAAAAGACGGTTCTTACTCACAACGAGGTCTTTGGGATAATATTAGAGCAAATAAAGGAAGTGGCAAAAAGCCAACAGCAGAAATGCTAAAACAAGAACGTAAAATTAAAAATAAAAATAAAATGGGAGGAATAAAAAAATTAAAAAAGAAAGGAGGATTTCCTGATAACAATAAAGACGGAAAAATTACTCAGGCTGACATTTTTTTACAAAAGAAAAAAACAGGCACTATAAAAAAGAAAGGTGGTGTTAAGAAAAAAATGTATGGAGGCAAAAAGAAAATGATGGGGGGAGGAATGAAAAAGATGATGTACAAATCAGGAGGATTTTTAGAGCCTAAAATTCCTAATTTGGACGATTTATAGAATGCAGCATACGTTAAAAGACATATATATAGATTATCAAAGTAAATATAATAATATAGATAAAAGTCTTTATACTGATATAGTTCAAGAATTTAATATAATGATTATGAATTATATATTAGAAGGTAAAGAGTTTAATATGGGGAATAATTTATCTACGTTATCTATAGTTAAAAGAGAAAGAGATCCTAGATCACCTAGATTAGATTGGGGCGAAAGTAATAAATATAAAAAAGAACTCCTAGAAGAAGGTCAACTTTTATATAACTCTGAATCAGGTGAAGGAGTAAAATGGCATATCTATCATACTGATAGTTTTTATTGTAAATACTATTGGAGAAAAGGTAAATGTAAAATAAAAAATAAATCAGTTTATAGATTTGACGCTACACGAGGAATTAAAGGAAATAAAGAAAAGCTAATTAACTTATTAAAAACAGATGATTTAGCGTATTTAAAATTTAAAAAACATTAAGTATGGCATTAAATAGTAAAACTATATCAAGTAAAGCAATCGTAAGAAAAATCTTTAGAGATTTAAGACCGGGGCATGACACATGGATTGATGATGCGATAGAATGGATTGGAGAAGCTTTAGAGCATATTGGAGCTACAGGACAATTAATTCAAAAGCAGTGTGTATTAACAATTGCTAACCATAAAGTTTTATTACCTACAGATTTATATTTTATTAATCAAGTAGCTATTAATAATAAAGTTACAGAAAATACATCTAAAGAACTAGACACACTTACAGCTCAAGTAAAAGAATTGCAAGCTTCTATTGTTACAGCACAGGCAGACGGATTAGAATATTCTGATACGTCAACTATACTACATCAAATAAATAGTAGAATAGTATTACTAGAAAATATTTATTTTACACAAGAAGATAATAATATGCAACCTTTACAATATGGAGCAAGTACATTTCATAAAAGTATGCATTGTACAGATTGTGTAAATGAAAATACAATGTATGAAGATACTTATATAGTTGATGATGGTTATATAAAAACATCTTTTGTAAGTGGTAAAATATGTTTAAGTTATACAGCGTTTCCAGTTGATGCAGACTGTTATCCGTTAGTGCCAGATAATATAAGTTTTAGAGAAGCAATGTTTTGGTATGTATTTAAAAAACTTTTATTACAAAGTGATTTAATGATTAACGATAGAAGATTTAAATCTAATGGTATAGATTATAATTATGCCGATCAACAATGGAAATACTACTGCGGGCAAGCTAGAAATGAAGCTAATTACCCAGACATAGATAGATACGAATCGTTTATGAATCAATGGGTTAGGCTTATACCAGACATTAATAGGCATGATTTAATGTTTGAAAATTTAAATACAAAAGAAGACATATTTAGAGGATAATGGCATATAATAAAAAATTTATAAAAGGGCTATTTAAAGATACTGGTAAAATAGATCAGCCAGAAGGGAGTTGGAGACATGCTAAAAATACTATTTTTAAAGATAAGCAAGGGTCTATAACTAATGAAGGAGGTACAGATTTAGCTCATTATTTATTTAACACTTTTCCTGGGCAAACAACATCAGGTAATCAGCATGAAAGAGTTATTGGAAAGATTGAACTTGAAGACAATAGAACTATTTTATTTGTAACTGAAATAAAACTTAATAATAATGGTGTTAAGTCTAGTGAAATAGGAATATTTCAAGATGATAAATATACAACTGTTTTTAGACCAGATATAATTGCTAGGCCAGAAACTAATTTAAATTTTAATATAAATAATCCAATAGAAGGTACGTATAAAATAGACTCTAAAGGAGATTTAATTTTATATTGGACAGATGATTTAAATCCTCCAAGAGCTTTTAATTTTGATAGGCAATTAAGAGAAAGTGTTATTTTTATAGGAAATGTAAATTATCCTAATTGGAAAAAATTATACGGACTTTTACCTATTCAAGTAAATAATATAGATATATTAAATTTATTTCCATATTCAGGTCCTGTACCTCATATATCTCTTATAACTTCAACTAATGTAAATGGTGAGCTTACTCAACAATCTGTAGTAGAAGGAGGTACATTATTAACAGGTGTGTATTACTTAGCATTAGCTTATGTAGATGAAGACGAAGTAGCTACAAATTATTTAACCGTTTCAAATCCTTTATCTATTACTGATGAGTTTGATCACACTAGACCTACAACAAAAAAAGACGGAGCTAAACATGGGAATCAAACTTCAAAATCTTGTGTTTGGAATGTAACTAATTTAAATAATGACTACAAATATATGAGGCCTGTAGTTATTAGAAAAATGGGAGATGCTACTGAAGCTTTTAGATTAAATGATGTAGAAATACCTGTTACTGCAACCTCTAGAGTTATTTTCTCTGGTACTGAAGGGTCAAGCGCAGCTTCTGTAGACGATGTAATAATTGACACTGTTTCGTATGATACTGCTAAAACAATTCAACAATTAGATAATGTATTATATTTAGGTAATTTAACTGGAAAGTCAGATTTAGGGTATCAAAAATATGCTAATAATATTAAATCTAGATCTGTTATAAAGACTATAGATCCTTTTGATGAAACTTGGCTTACAGCAGATTTTTTACAAAATAACTTTGCTAATAGTGTAGTAGATAATGGTAATACTGTAGAAGAATCTAAATCATATAGATTTGTACCTAACAATACAGATTATAGAGGATATATGCGTGATGAAGTATATGCTTTTTATATATCTTTTATTATGAAAGACGGCTCTATGAGTTATGCATATCATATACCAGGCAGACTTCCTATGGGAAATTCAACTGTAGATCCTATAAGTTATGTAACAGATTATAGTGGTTATGAAATATCTCCAGCAAATGGAAGGTCTGAAATAAATGGGATTCCTGGAACTACCTGGGCTTCTACACGACTAAAAGAACTAAGTGCGTATGCTAGACTTTATCATTTTTATGATTTAAGTCCTGATCCTAATGGGCCTAATATAGCAGCGGCTACTGCTACAGCTCCTAACCCTCCTATTAATGGTTCTAGGCATATGAATTTTTGGCACAATGTAAATGAAGTATATCCAGCTACAAATAATTTTGAAGTATGGAATAGGTTCGGTAAATTAACTGGAACAACAAGTATAAGTGGTGTTATACTTCAAAATGGAGATATTTCAGGGCAAAGAGTAAGACATCATAGAATGCCTTCTAATGACAACAAAGCTAGATCTTCAGTAGCACGAGTAGGAACTAAAGCTTCTACTGTAGATCCTGATATGAATTATGACATTGAACCAACAGATCCAAGTATTCCAATCATATCAATAGCTCCTTCAACTTATGTTGGAACATTTAGAGTTACAGAAGATCATAATACAACTGATTCTAATGACTCATATCCTACACTTCCGTCTGATCACTGGGTTGGACAAGTTTATTCTGATGCTTTATCTACTTGTCCAGGCCACTCATTTGGTAATAAACTTTATAATGATACTCCAGCACCAGGAACCGGAGTTCCTGCTACTAACGTGTATGATACTGGTGCAAGAATGCTTATAGCTCAAGAAGATAATACACAGGTAACAGTACGTCATAGTGTGCAATGGTATAATGATGCAAATACTTATTCAAGAACAGCTTATTGTCTAAGTAGACATCTAGATGTAACAGGAACTACTACTATTCAATCAGATGAAACAACAAAACAGATAAGTCCGTGCCATCAAGTTTGTGGTGGGAGCTGTCCTGGTAATCATAATAATCATAAAACACAAGGTACATTTGTTTATGTATTAATGCAAGGAGAAAGAATACGTATTGAGGGTAAAGGAAATGCTAATTCTCCTCCTTGTACTGATAGACAGCTTATGATGCTGCCTAATGGTAAACAGCTTAACTATTCTTCTTGTCAAAGTAGTTATACTATAAGTTCGTATGTTGAATTTACAGTAGAAGTTGGTCCTCAGTTTGGTCCAAACCCTCCAGTATATCATGATGTTAATGTACATCAAGATGCTCGTATTTTAGGAATGCAGTTTGATGATATTCAAATCCCACAATCGTATGCAGATAAGATACAAGGATTTAGAATTTATAGAGCTAAACGAGATTACTCGGATAGAACAGTTTTAGGTCAAGGTCAAATTATACCAACAGAACAAAAAATAGGTATAGTAGGTTTATGTAAAGAATTAACTGGAACAACGTGGAACAGTCAAACTGTTAGTGCTTATGCTCAACAAGCTAATGCAACTGAGTATGATGAGGTTAGACTTTTTTATGCTTGTGATGCTTTTTCTAGACCTCCATCTGAATATACAACTGCTCCTTTAAATAACAATCCTGAAAATAATCAAGGGAATGCATATAAAAATATACAGTTTTATGATTTTGGAATGTTAAAAGATAAACATACTTTAGCTCCAGCCACTCATATTAGATTGCAATATGTTACAAATGACTTAACTTGGAATGGTCCAGACATATCTCAACCTAAAAAAATGTTAACTGCTATAAAAGAAGTTAGTGGTGTTTTAAATGTAAGTCAATTTTGGGGGTATATGGGAGAAAATTCTGCAAGTGGTGCTGATATAGCAAATTGTTACCCTAGAGCAATACCTGGAGCAATGTTTGCTGGAGCAACATATGTAAGTGCAAAAGAATGGTCTGGAAGTGCATATGGAATTACAAGAACATTAGGACAAAAAAGTAAAACATATTTAAGAGGGGATAGTATATTTGCAGGAGAACCACTAGGATTTGGAGGAGACATAGTTAATTTAGGGGGACATAGTTCTATATTATTAGGGCTAGCTGACAAAGTAGAGTTACCAGCTTTATTTCGTAGAAAAAATTCTTCTCCTTTAGGACCAACTGATTTTGGGTATAATTGGCCTGGAACAGGTTTTCATTTAGCATCACCAACTAAAGGTACTGTAGATGGTCTTTCAACAGGATCAATAACAATAGATCCATGGCATCAAACGTATATTACAAATTTAGGAGCTTTTAAAACAGATGTGTATAAATCTATAGATAGTCAAGAATTAGTATGGACAGGGTTTGAAGTGCTAGAAGATGATTTAGAAGTTTTCTTATTTGAAGATTTAAATGGAGCTCCTGTAGCAGATCCTGCTATTGCTTTTGCTACAGATACATTAGCTCCTGAAGGTATTTTTGGGGGAGATACATTTTTAGCTAGGTATGGAGTTTCTACTGCTTATTCACCTTTAGACGATCAAACAGAGTCTAATCCTCAACGTGCTATTCACACACATATAGTAGAAAGTACTTATAATATTGCATTAAGACATACAGAAGATTCTAAAAGTATATACTTTCCAGGAACAACAGCATTAAGAATATTTAAAGATTCAGGACCAGAAAAAGATTTAAATGAGTCAGATAATTTAAAATACAATATTAATTATCATGCAGATAATAATATAAGACCAGCTTTTCCATTACCATTAAAAGATATAGATCAAACAGACTTTCCAACAAGAACACATAGAAGCGCTAAAGGAGACCCAACTAGTCTAATAGATAACTGGAGAATATTTAAAGCAAATCAATATAAAGATCTTCCAAAGAATAGAGGAGATTTGTGGAAGTTATCATCGTTTAACAATTTATTATATTTTCATATGGAAGAAAGTTTATTTGCCGCTCAAGGTAAGCAGACTATGAGTATGAAAGATGGGAGTGAGGCTTTTGTTGGGAGTGGTGATATATTTGCACAAGAGCCAAATGAATTAATACATACTAAAAACGGTTTTGGAGGAACACAATCTCAGTGGGCCGCTTTAACTACAAGACATGGATACTTTTTTATTGATGCAAAATCTAAGAAAGTATTTTTAATGAAAGATAAGTTAGAAGAAATAAGTCAAATTGGAATGGAAAAATGGTTTAGAGATAACTTAGATTTTAAATTAGTTCTTTATGGTTTTAGCTCTGTGTGTAGTATAGATAATCCGCCATTAGGTATAGGGCTGCATGCTACTTATGATCCTAAACATAAAAGAATACTTTTAACTAAAAAGGATTTAGAACCTACAGCAGACTTTATTACTGGGTTTAATGAAGTAGCAACTGTTCCTAATTGCACATTAGGTAAGATTATATTTAGAAGAAGTACTTGTCAATACTATAGATGTAATGGATGTAAAATAGTTGGATGTGACCCTTGGGAACCTATCGATTGGGATAATGAAAAGTTTTTTAAAAAAATAGGTTGGACTATTTCTTATTACCCAGATTTAAATATGTGGGGAAGTTTTCATGATTATATACCATATATGTATTTTCAAACTTCAACAGATTTTTACTCCCTTACAAATATATATAAGTTCTATGAATACTGTAATGCGCAAGGGCAGGCAGCAGGTTATTGCCCAACTATAACAACTGCTGCAACTCATCCTGGAACTACGGTTGGTAATGCAGGTATATGGAAACATAATTCAACTACAAAAGGTATATTACACCAAGAAAATTTTAAAGGAACTTTAACAAATCAAGAATATTTAGATGTTTTAAATTACAATCCTTTTATATTTGAATTTATACATAATGAATTAAAAACTGAAAGTCATTTACTTTCTAGTTTTGAATATGACATAGAAGTATTTAATGATTTAGGATCAAATCTTTTACAGCATGGATTTACAAGTTATTTTATTTATAATACTTTACAAAACTCTGGAGAAAATGAAATAAAATATTTAATAGATACTAGATTTATATCTAATAAATGGAAAATAAATGGCTTTAGAGATATGGCAGCAGTAGTAGATCAAACTGGTAATCTTAGTACAGGTTTAAATCTTCCTAATACAAGTTCTTATTATACACAGGCCGGAACTAACGTATTAGGGGGCGCTAATACTGGAACTTTAACAACTTCTAGTATAGATTCAATGTTTATATTTAATGGGATGGAAAAAGATTTAAATATAAATTATATTGATTTAACTAAAAATTGGGATCAAAAACGTAAATTTATAGATAAATGGGTAGGAATTAGATTAATTTATGACAATAAAACAAATAATTTATTAAATTTGTATTCTACGCAAGTGAATACAAGAAAAGCACACAGATAATATGGCACGAAAAAAAAGAAATAAAAAATATATGTATACTCATGGAGGGTATAAAAGTAAATATAATATTGGGGGACTATTAAAGAAACGACAGGCAGGTGGTATGTATGCAGATAATACAGTAGCTTCTGTTGGGCAAGGTAATCTAGGTAATACATCTAATATAGTATATCAAGAAAGTAATCCTGCACTTCAAGAGCAACGAGTTAAAGGCTTTGAACAAGAGCAACAAAACTTAATGAGAGCCGGTGAAGAAGCTGCTAGTAATATAGAATCTCGTATAGAAAGAGGTGAGCAAGAAGCTAATTTACAAGCTGAGCAAGAGCAAATGAAAGTAGATGCTCTAGCGGCTCAAGGTAAAGGTATTTTAAAAACTGGTGCTGAGGTAGCGGGAGCTGCCGGATTAGCAAAACCAGGCCAAGGAAGTACTCTTGTAGGTGCACTTGCAGGCGCTAGAAATGTTTATCGAGGAGTTAAAGCAGCTAATTTAGCAGCAAAAGCTCAAACAGGTATTATGGCTGGAGTACAAACTGCAAAACAAGCGCAAGCTGGAGCAAAAGCTCTTAGTTTAGCAAGTAAAGCTCCAGGATTTGTTCCTGGTATATCAGCTGCACCTACAACAGCTAGTTTAGCTGCTGGTGCTGGTGGTTCTGCAGCTGGTAGTGCTCTTGGTTCGTTTGCCACATCTGGAGCAGGGCTTGGATTAATAGGAGCTGGTTTAGGTTATGGGGTTGAAAAACTTTGGGGAGATGATGATCCTACTACAACTAATTGGGCGGAAGGAACTGGAGGTGCGCTTAAGGGTGCAGGTACAGGAGCTACAATTGGATCTATGATAATGCCTGGAGTTGGAACTGCAGTTGGTGCAGGTGTTGGTGCTTTAGTTGGATTAGGTCAAAAGTTTTTTGGGTCTAGAAAAGCTAAAAAAGCTAAGAAAAAAGCAGAAAGAGAATATAAAGCAAAAGTTACAGAGATGAAAGGAAAATATAATAAAGATTTTGCTTCTAGATTTGGAGCTCAGCAGTCAGCGATTAGAGCAGGAGAAATGAGACAAAAAACATATTCAGGATATGACTTAGGTCAAAACGTTATGGCTCAGATGGGGGGTATGAGAATGGGAATACCTAGATATAGCACAGCTGCTTAAAACTATAAAAATATGATTAATAAACTTAAAAAGAAATATCAACTAGGCGGGTTACAAATGGATAGAGAATATAGTAATCCATTAATAGACCCATACTTAACAGTAGGAGGTAAAGACATTAAAACAGATTTTGGAACTAGAACAGGAATTGGAGGTAAAATAAGTGTACCTCTTTTATATTCTGGAGGCCGTGGAGCATACACATCTTTAAGAGGAGAGGGAACAGGCTTTGTTATGCCTGGTAATCGTAGAGGTATATCTTCTATAGAGAGTCAATTAGGATCTGATAATGTTGGTAATATGACAGCTCCAGATGATTTAAGTGCTCCTGGAGTTCAAAATATAAGTTTAGGAGTTAGAGGTATTTATAATACAGCTTTAGGTAATAGAAATAAAACTTTTTTAAAAACTAACATTGGGGCAGGATATGGAATAGGTGAAAAACGTGGGGAATATACAAGATATAACCCAAACCATTGGAGCTTAGTTGAGAATGTTGATGCTAGTGAAGATATTAATGTTATGAAACCTTATGCAGATGCTAATGTAAGTCTATTAACAAGGATGGGTCAAAGATCAGGAGTACCAGGAGTAGGGGGTATAACAGCTTCTTATGGTACACAAAACGCTCCTAACCCTGGATTAAGAGGAGGAGTAACTGGTAGTATAGGCCCTGTAACAGGTAATGTAGGGTATGACTTTACAAACAAATCTGCTAGGGCTGGATTAGGAATAACTTTTCAAACTGGTGGTTTTAATGTT
>TARA_R110002012_G_scaffold78822_1_pt1 | contig 11321 bp, 11 predicted proteins | sample TARA_R110002012 | Tara Oceans TARA_R110002012 (sample SAMEA4396515) | marine metagenome | biome: Westerlies Biome; feature: [DCM] deep chlorophyll maximum layer (ENVO:01000326); material: water (ENVO:00002006), including particulate matter (ENVO:01000060) such as... | depth 40 m
TGCTGAAGTACCCTTCATATGAACTGCTCTTGTAGCATCTTGGTCGTTAGTTGTAGCAACGACTGCGCTTACATAAGGCGAGGTACTTTCATCAACTGTATAGTCTTGTAATCCTTTAGCCATAATTTACTCCATTATTCTTCATTATTAATAAAACAGTATTCTAAATATGCAGGTTTAGAAGCTGTTCCTGCTTGATTTGATGCATAAAATCCACTACAAGCTTGACCTGTATATGGAATTACAAATACATCCTTATTTTCTACACTCAATTTACATATAGCTGATGCACTATTTGAGTTAGCTGAATGTATCATAATATCTGCTGATGCATCTGCAGCAGTATCTTTAGCACTTGAAGTAAATCCACTATGCTTAAGTATTAATACTCCACTAGCTGAATCATTTTTAATCTGAGTAGCTGCGCCTGCTGCTCCACTTGCTGCACTTACACATACAACACCACCAACAGCAACTTCAACATTATTATCATCATCTATAGTAGCTAAAAAACTACCTCCACCAAAATATCCACTAGGAAAAGTTGATGAAATTAATCCTGTTGTAATAGCGGGTTGATTATTTTCTGCGTCAATTTCTAGATAAGGTTTTACACTTACATCTACTTGGGCTTTTACGCTTTTTGCCATAATATTTCCTTACTTAACAGAATAAGAAGTAGATTGAACCATATACCTTTTATTCTTATTACTTTCATTGTCAGATATTTTTTTATAAAAACTTCTCATATAATATTCTTTTCTTTCTATGTCTCCATCTCTTTCTGCAAACATAGCTCTTATATAATCAACTATAGCTAAAGACAGAACTCTATTTAAATTTAGATGAGTTAATTCTGTAGGTGAAGTTACTTCTGTTAAAGAAGAATATGCAGTACTTTCAGGGTCTTGTTGTACAAAAGGCTTTTCTAAAGCAGTATACTCTATTCTTATACCATTAGTTATAGTTTCATCAGGATATTGAATACCTGAAGTACTACCTGTATCAGGAGCAATTATTTTATGGTCATAATAATCATGAACAGTACCACTAACGCTAGTAGTAACTCGATATATTTCTATAACTTTACCTTGATGTAAAAATGCAAATGTTTTATTTGTTTGATAACTCATTATGGATTTGTATCCTCTACTACATTAGGTCTAGATGTTATTCTTCTTATTTTTTTATATTTATTGTCATCTGTGGTGTCTAAAATGCTCACATTTAAAAGTGAAATCATATCTGTAGGCAAATAATAATCTCTTGTATTCTTAGTTAATGTTTGCTTTGAAACTTTAGTAACAACATCAGTAGTAGATTGTATATGAGTAATTGCATCTTTAATAAATCCAATTGTTAAATTGGTATCTCTTACATTAGCTCTTTCCATTAATTCTAATATTGTCATGAAGTAGCTCCTTGCTCTTTTCTTTGACTAGATTGTTGTGCTTCAGGAGCAGTTATAGCACCTGTAATTGAACTAAGTTCATTTATTGCTCTTTGATAATACATACCACTAGTTTGAATTGATTGTTGACTTTTTTGAGTATAAATACTAGCTGCTTGTATATTTATATTTTGTTGCTGAATTTGTTTTTCTAATACTTTGCTTTCTTTGCTTAACTCTGATTGATATATTTGCAATTCAGAATTAACAACTTGAACAGCTTTACTTAGATTAGCTTGATATTTTGCCAATTGAGTTTCAAGTCTTGTTTTCTCTTTATTTAATTCAGCATTATATACTCCTACATCTACACCAAGCCTTGCACTTTCTTTAGCAACTTCTGCTTGATATTTAGATATATCACTTTGAAAAATTTGTATTTTTTTAGCAACTTCTTTTTCATATTTAGAAAGTTGAGAAGACATTCTAGTTGCTTCTTTTTGAACTTTAGAAGAATAGTTGTTTAAATCTCCTGAATATTTATTTAATCTTTGATTTATTTTAGAAGTAAAATCATCTAATTTAGCTTTTTCTTTTTGTATTGAGCTTTGAGCTCTTCCTATTTCAGCATTAGCTACATTTACAGTAGAAGCTGCCATTTCAGAATCTTCATCGTTTAACCATGCTTGAGCATTATTTGTAGTTACATTTCCATCTATTAGTTGTTGAGCTTTTGTAAGAGCATCATCAATAAAAGGTAAATCTAAATGATTAGTTAATTCAGAAGGAGAGCTTATATCAGTAGGAGATGAAAAATCTGATGGTAATGTTGTTCCAATTATTTCAATAGTTGGCAAAGAAATAGTTAAATTAAAAGTGCTTGGCAAACTAGAAGTAACATTAATATCAGATGGAAGTGAATCTGAAAAATTAAAAACTGGTAAATTTGTAGTTATTGTAAAAGATAAAGTAGCAGAAGCAGCTTCATCTATTTGTGCTTTACATAAATCTCTATATACTGATGCTAGTCTGAAGTGGTCTAGAGAAGCAGCATAAAATAATACAATATTTTCATATTCTGCAAGAATCCAACTATCGCTATTTTCATCAATTATTGGAGGAGCTGAATAAACAATTACTCCTTTATCTCCTTGAGATGAAGAAACGCTTGTACTAGAGCCTCCTAGAGGAGTATATGTTTTTGAACTATCTGTTGCATTATAATCAGGGTCAGGTTTAATGTATATTTTTCCTGAAAGTTTGTAAAACTTTGGAAACATTTCAGTCGCCTTTAACAAACTTGTAGCTTCGTCAAATATGTGAATATTATTATCAGGAGCTTCAGAGCATATTCTTTTTTTACCATTATCTAATCTATAGACTGCTAAAACTTTATCATAAGCAATAGTTGAACCTGCTCCAAGATTAGAATTATCAGTACTACTTTCATTCCAACCGTAAATTTCACTTTCAGAAGCAATAGTCCATAAAAACTTTTCAGGCAAAGATGATAGCAAAAACTTTGAACCTGCATTTATATAAGGAACTAAATATCTAGACTTGCTATCGTTACCTGTAATATTATTTACTTTTTCCCAAATTTTCATTTAAATCTTTCATAATCGTAAGGGAGGAAATTAATCCCCCCTTACATAGATTATTTGTGTTATGCAGTTATTATTTCAACTACGTCAGAACTAAGAGCTGCGCCGTTTTCAACGTACCATACTTCTATGTCACATTTACCTGCGGTTGCAGCTGCAGTAGCTACAATACTATCAAAAGTATCATCAGCTGCTAAAACATAAGCACCTTTGTCTGATGGGGATAAAACCACACCAACAGTTACGCTTCCTTTAGCAGTTGCTGCTATTAATTGAGATGTACCTGTGAAGCCAAGCGAAATTGTCCCACTACCACCTGAAGTCATAGCTTCAGTTACAGTAGCAGAAATGGCAAGAATGACATCTCCTTTACTGAATGTGTGTATTGCGTCAGTTCCTACAGCTTGAGCACCAAAGTCAAGTCTCATTTTCTTTACTTTAACACGAGAAACATCCGATACTAGACCGTCTGCTTTATTTTGTCCGTACATTGGATTAGCCATTATTCATTACTCCTTTAAGTAGTCCAGATAGCATGAGCTTCAGGCATATGTATCTCAAGACCAGCTTCTGTTTGGATTAAGTCGACTCTACGGTCAACGCCACTATTTTCAAGAGTTTGAACTCCAACGTATACTGAAGTATCACGATTTTGTCCATTACCTACTAGAGGTCGGTAAGCACAATATCTCATATTGACACCAAGTAAACCAATGTTAGTTCCATCAAGGTGAATATTACGAGCAACATTCATATCTCCATAAGGAGTAGAAATCACAGTAATATCAACACCAAATGCTTTCTTTTTGCCAACCATTGACATATCTGCACGCATTAGTGAATTTCCACCACCAGAAGTGGTTTTAGCTGCACCATCAACGTAAGGTTGAACTTGACCAACATTATTAGCAAAGTAACCACTTAGCTTATGTAACCAGTTGTAAACAGCTGTGCTACAAAAGAATACAGTTGCATTTGCATTGTTATAACGAGGGTCTAAAAAAGCACTCATGTCATCAAGAAAATCATCTTGAGCTTTAGTTACAGTATTCAAACTAAATTGATTACCAAAACCACTGATGTAATTAACAACACCATCAGTATACCAAGCATCGCCTGCTGTACTTGCTGTGCCATTAAACAATAAAGATTGCTCAATATCGTATTTATGCTCAATTAACTTTTCTTTCCAAACTCTTGCCCATTCACTTGAATCATACTTAAGAACAGTTGCTCTTGCAGTATTATCCATAGCACAAGCAGTCTTCCAAATCTGAGTATTTCCGAAACCAGTTTTGAAAGGTTGGTCTTTCCATGTTTCAGGATAGCCACTACCTTGTGAGTGAGCAGTACCAATAACGTAAGAACGTTTTACTGCTAGGGCTTCTTGAGATTGATTACCAATACCTGAATCTTCACTATGCTTATAAGTAATGTGAAGAGGTGATGGTGTTCTGACTACTGCACCAGTTAATGTTACCATATTAGAAACAGCTGCATCTTCTACCGCATCTACTCTGAAAACATAGTAATCAGTAGTAGCTTCAGCACCAATTGCACTTGCACCTGTTGGTATTTTAACTAATTGACCAGGTACAAAAAAACTAGGTTTTGTTCCTGCTGAGCCAATTGTTATAGCAGTATTACCATACACAGAACCTTCGTTCCCTGCATTTTTATAATCGCCTGCCATTGTTACTTTTGTGGTAGAACCTGTCATCGCTCCATCTTGAGCGGGGGCACTACCATCAGCACTTCCTCCGTAGGTATAAGCATAACGCTTATGGAAGGAAGGTCTTCTCTCAGTAAATTTAAACTGAGGGTCGTCACATGGTTTCTTAGAAAGTTTAGAAACTAAACGGAAGAAAGGGTCTTGAGCTATAGCAAGTTCAGAAACCCTACTTCCGAAGTTATATTTCCGTCTAAGGTCACCAGTCGAGAGACTACTATTATCATCAGCGACTCCCAAGCCGCTTAGATTAAATAAATCAGCCATTTGACTTATCTCCTATTCTATTAGGGTTAATGCAGATGGCTAATAGTCTAATTCATTTAGCTATTAACCAAATGCGTTTTCTAGTTCCTTGTCAATCCCCATAATAGCGTCAAAAATTTGTCCTTCTTCTGAAGTTTCTACTTTTGTAGACCCTTTAGTTGCAAGTGATTTTGGTCGCTGTTGGGTTTCTTTTATTTTATTAACAGCACTTTCACTAGCAGTTCTAGCAATATTATCTTCTCTTTGACCTCTGTTTTTTAAGTAATAGATGTCATCCAATGTTAGTTTTTGATTATCAGCAAAAGTTTTAAACTCATTCCATTGTGCATCATTCATTTCATGTTTAGTACGAAAATCACTAACCTGTTTATCAACATTATACTGTTGTTTTTGTTTAGCTAATTCGTTATTCAACTTCTTTTGAACAACACCATCAATAGTAGCATTAAGAACTTTTCCTGAATCACTATTTGGATTCGCTACTGCTTCATCAGGGTCGAAGACAAAATCTTCACCGAGGTTCATTTTTTCTACCATACTTTGCGGGGTTTGACCACCACCCTCAAAATAGCCTTTCACATGAGAAACTAAATTGGGGTCTTTACGCATTTCATCAAGTATAGGTAAGTATGGTTCAAGTTCAGAGAGTTGTTGGTTAAGACGTTTCCCTTCTGCACTAGAATCTGCATACCTTTTTTTAAGAGTCTCGATGTCCTCTTGCTGAGCTTCTTCTGCACTTTCTTCTTCAACTACTTGCGTGTTATCACTTTGGTTTTCTGAGGCTTCTGAAGTTTCATTTTTAATTTTATCGTCAACTATACCACCATTGACTTCTTGCTCTAGTGAGCCAAAAAAATCATCAGTAGAATCATCTGAAAAGAAACTTTCGGGGGTAGAACTTTGTTCTACGTTGCCTACTTCTTCTTTGTCCATATATTACATAGCCTTTATTTTAATTAATAATTTATGATTTTTCTTTGCTTTTTTGCAAATTGTTTTTTCTGTCATCATCAAGCACTTTTCTGTAGTATTTTTGTTGTGCTTTTGTTTCTAAAACATCTTTTTTGACTTCCATTGAGCCAACATTAATTTTATCTTTAATACCTGCTTGTACTAATTGACGTTCAAGCGTTTCAATAGTTCCATCTCTATCTTTCATAGCTTCTGTCATTTTTTCTAATTGTTTTTGTAATTGAGAGTATAAAGATTTTCTTTCTATAATATTTTCTTTATTTCTAACATCTGTTTCAGATAACATAGCTATATCATCAATTAATCCTGCTTGATACCATTTAAAATATTCTTCAATTAATGCCCATCTATTTACAGGCATTGAAGCACCTGCAACTATTCTAATATCAAATCTTGCTGATGCGTAATCAGACCATTTATCTATTTCTTCTCCATAATCATTATATATAGGAATATTAATTCTTGTTTCTTTTTCAACATAATCACCACCAGCGTTAGGCTGGACTATTCTAAAAACTTTATCTACATTATAATGACTCTGCGCAACCTCTTTAAAAACAATTCCTGTATGTTCTAAAGAAGGCTCTAATATAGAATTCATCCATGCTTTAATTCTTCTAGTTCCAAATTCATCATTAGCAAGAAGACCTCTATACGTTTCAGGTTGTTGTGATGTAAATCCCATCATTGAACTTGGAATACCTGCAATATACTCCATGTCAGTTTTACCTTCTTGAGTAATTGTATAAAATGCATTATTTATAGCAGCAGGCAATACAGGAGTTGGTGGAGTAAATCCTTGTCTATATTTTAATAAAGCTCCAGGAGCAGAAGAGTATTGTTCCCATTCTTCTTCAGGAACAGAGCCTTCTTCATATACCCATCTAAGATTAGAAGCTAAATTTGCATTATGAATCATTACTTGATGAGCTTTATTAATTTCTTGTTGCTTACCTATCATAGGTGCAATAGCAGACATTGGAAAAGGTGTATTTGTATATAAATAAGGTACTGGAATTATAGGATATTCACGATAAGGTAAAGTATATTCATATAAAGTTACATCAGAACCTAAAGAGCAAGTTAATCTTATTCTAGTTTCAAAATAGTCACTTGCACTTACAATCGAATCTACAACATCTTTATTTTCTATTAATAACTCATATTCTTCTTTACTTACAACTTTTTCTTCAACTTTATTTAGTCTTTCTTGTGTAGCATATTGTATTTCAGCTCTTTTTTGCTGAATACCATCTTTTAAATTTTGTTGTGCTTTTTCAATTTCAAGCTTTGCTCTATCTTCTATAATTTCACCTGAATTTAAAGCACCTTCAATTTGCATAATTTTTTCTTTAGTAGAAACAGCAAGTTCTTTTTCAAAATCTTTTAATTTTCTATCAGCTACTAATTTTACATTTTTAATATCTTCTTTAGTGGGATAAACTTTTATTCTAAGATTTACATAGGGTACACGAACTTTTTCATAGCATTCAAAATAAGAAATAATATCATCTTTTTCTCCGTCAGGAGCAACGCTACTAATAATATCTTCAGGAATAATTGCATCAGACTCATTTCTATCAGCTTGAGAATACGCTTCTACACTTCCTTGCTCACTAGCTTTATTGACTTTTCTAAGATGTTCAGGAAACATTGTTTTAAGTTGTTCCCTAGCTAAAGTTTTTCTAATAATTACAAAAGAAGCATCTCGTAATAAAAAATCACGACTCATTGGGTCAGGATAAACATCATAAGGGTCTATCTTGCTAAACATTACATCGCCTTTTCCATTATCAGAATCAGCATCTATATCTACAAAGAAATAACCCATACCTTTAGTTAATGAATCTAATATTACATTACCATATACAGCTTTTCCATTTGAAAGCGACCAACAATATTCAGATATATCACTATGGACTTGAGCAATATTAGTATCTGTTCCTTCAACAGCAACTGCTTTCCATTTAGGATTATTAGCAGTTACAAAATATTTCATAGTTTCTACAATAGGAGTAATCCTATTTACTTGAAAAGATGGCATACCTGATTCTTTTAATGTATCAAGTTCTTCTTTTGTTAATTGCTCATTTAAATAAAAATCATAACCTTTTTGACTATCTGCCTGCCATTTAATTCTTTCTTCTGAATTAGCAGACCTCCACATTTGATAAATTCGGTCAGCTTTGTTTTTTCTAGCCATTAAGCCATTTTCCTTTTAGCCTTATCTTGTTTTTGTGCATTTTTAGTGTTTTTCCAACCACGCTTCATCTCAGCATAGTTTTTATCACTTATAGTGCTATTTGATTTACTTCGACTTCTACCTGCTCTTTGTCTTTTTCTGATATTTTCTACTAAACTCATTTTTTCTTTTTCTTTTTACTTTTTTTCTTCTTTTTTGATGGTCTACCTCTTTTAGAACCGTAAGTTCCTTTTCCACTTGGCATAATTAACTCCTTGTTTTTATGATATTATCCAACTTTTAGCTTTCTTTTTTGGGATGTACCACTCTCTAGTTTTCTTTTCCTTTTTCATATTAGGAGGAAAAGCATGCAATAATGCATAAAATAATGTTTCAATAGTGTCATCATGAGCCATTCGTGGTCCAAATGTAACAATTTCGTGTTCTAAATCAAACATATTTTCCCGTAAATGTATAGTTCCTGTACTAAAACGACCAGAAAGACCCGAATATATCTTATTTCTTTTCTCTCTACCTCCAGGTTTTTCAGAAATAACGCTAATTTGGTATTTATTTTCTATTCTACGTCTTTCATTTAACGATTGAAATACTGACCTATTCATAGCTACATCTTCTACAGTTGAAGATACACAATGATATTTTTGATGTAATTCCATTATCCAATCAACAACACCTTTTTTACCTACTATACTATCATTAGAATCTCTACCTGCTACAGTTGGTATTGACCTATGACGTTCATACTCTAATACATATACTTCATTTTCAGGAGTAACAGCAACTGCCATTATAACTGAGAAATCAGAAGTTTTAGTATTAATATCCGTTGCAGGGTCACAACCAATAAAGGTATTAACTGGTATTTTTTCTCCTTCAATATATATAAAGTTGAATCCTTCTTCATGTGCGTAATGACCTTTCCAATATTTTATATATTGCCTTCCCCATACAGCTTCGTCTTCGTTTTGTACTTCTAATTCATATTCTTGATAATATCCATGAGACCTACCTGCTTCTTCGTACTCTTTTTTCATTATATCTAATCTTTTTCTAGGAAAATACGAATTCCAAAGCACACCACCTGTCATTTCAGGCTGAGTAGATTTATAACTAATTACATTCCATGTATATTCATCTTTATTATCAGCTTTTTCATAACCATCTAATATATTTTGACATAAGCTATCAAAATGAACAGGTGTTCCTGCAAATATTAATCTACCTGAATGTAAATCGAGAGCAGGTTTTACACCATTATATACAATGTTCTTAATTTTCTCTCTTGCATCTTGAGTAACAGTATTAGTTTCACTTTCTGTATCATCGAGTGCTACTATATCATAACGCTTACCTAAGTAGTTTTCACCTCTTACACTAGATAAGTTAGAACGGCTTATTAACTTAGCTCCGGTGCTAGTTACTATGTCTGTTTCTGTCCATTTTTCACCTACTACATTTCCAAAATAATATTTAATCATATCATTTGAAGCAAAGTGTTGTTTAATATATTGAAGATTTAATATAGACTTTCTATGATTATCAGACACCCAAGCCATAAACATTAATTCATCTTTATTTTTAAATAAGATTTTATTCATTAAAAATGTTTTAAATAGCTGAGTTTTTCCACTACCTCTTGGCAAAATTAATGCTAAAGATTTAGTAGTAGGCTCTAATAATGCATCGCCTATCTCATAATGAAATGGAGGGGATTCTGATTTGCCAAAATCTCCAGGTAAGAATAGTTTACCAAAAGCAATAAGGTCAGTTCTTGCTAACTCTAATACTTTTTCGGCTTCATTAACATTCTTACTGTTAATATTAGCCATTATTTTTTATTGCGTTTCCAAGTCAAGTATTCAGCACCTTCATTTGGTTCAAACACAGTAGTTACTAATCGAGGGTCGTTATCTGCATATTGAGGGTCTATAATAGTGACAGGACATTTAAATACATTTTGGTCAGGCAATCCTTTTTCTTCTGCGTATCTATCCATCTCTTTATAAGACGCAATTCTTAATGCATGAGATATTAATCCACTTGAAGGGTCTTTTAATACTTGATATCCACTAACATGAGTATGACCTGCTGTAAGTATGTGGTCACGCCAACCCATTTGAATAGCTTTTACTAATCCATGAGCTGTGTTCCACATTGAATGACCTGCAAACGTATGTCTAGCATTTACCCTAACTTGTTTTTTATTAGGGAATATTAAATTCATTCTTACACCATTATTATTAAAGATTCCATTACTTTGACTACACATCCACTCAAGAGGGTCGCCTGCTCCACTCCAAGCATCGTGATTTCCACCAACTAAATACAACCAATCAACTTTTGTAATAAAATGCTCAGTTAATCTCCAAGATTCTTTTGCTGATGTAGATTGCTCTCCATAAAGACGAGCTAAACGACCAATCCAATTGTTTTGATTGTCTCCAATATTGCCACCAAACAAACCTTCAGTATTTTGTACTAAATTTGCATGAGCTAAAAGTTCAGCAATATTTGTACCATCATCATCTATATGAGGGTCACCAAAGTGAGCTATTCCTACTGGTCCATCTATATTAATCTTTACATTAATTAGATTCTCTGCGTTTTTAGCTTTACTTTTTAATGCATATTTTTTTATTCTATTTTCAATCAAATCACCTATTGGTTCATTACCTGTAGGTGTGTCTTCAACACTAAAATCTTCTATAATCTTTTCTTTTTTAACAATTGCTTTCCATTTCCTAATTGTTCTTGGATGAACACCCATAACGTCAGCAGCATATCTAGTTGTATACTCTTCAGCTAGTTCTGCTCCTTTTTTATAGTCTGTCATTGTAAATCTATGATTGGTTTCTCTCATAGCCATTATTTTTCTCCTTCAGTTAATTCTTTTCTCTCAGCTTTTTCTAACTGTTTTGGAGAAAAGCCTTGAAACAAACCAACAACTCCAACATCTTTTCTAGTTTGAGGAGTACTTGTTCCAATTATTTTTCCTAGTTCTTTTAGTGACTGCAAAACAACATTATCATCTTCACCTGTGTCAGCTAACATCTTAAGTCTTCTTAGTACATATTCGTGGTCAATGCCTATTCCTTTTGCAATATCTACTACACCTTTTTCTATTTCACTCATAATTCTTTCCTGTTTTAATAACAA
>TARA_R110002012_G_scaffold46581_1_pt1 | contig 11314 bp, 11 predicted proteins | sample TARA_R110002012 | Tara Oceans TARA_R110002012 (sample SAMEA4396515) | marine metagenome | biome: Westerlies Biome; feature: [DCM] deep chlorophyll maximum layer (ENVO:01000326); material: water (ENVO:00002006), including particulate matter (ENVO:01000060) such as... | depth 40 m
AAGAACAGTACCCGTCAGGACGCGCTGTCGCCCATTGTGAAGGCTCTAGACCTTCCGGACCTGCATCTACTCAAGAATGCTGGTGAAACCATCGTAGAGCCCGATCTCGCGCTCAACGTGCTATCCGTGTTTGATGAGGATAACTGGGTAGCGCCAAGTGATCAATCGCGTATTAATATTGCTTTGTATCATGGTGCAATCGGTGGCGTATCCACGGACGTTGGTTGGGTGATGGATCACGGTGATCATGACATTGGCGTCTTCGCTGGTCACGACTTTGCTATGCTTGGCGACATCCACAAGACCAATCAGATTCTAGACACAGAGGGTCGCGTCCGATACTGCGGGTCCACGGTTCAACAGAACCACGGAGAGACCAACGATAAGGGCTTTTTAGTTTGGGACATTGAAGATAAAAACAATTTTACAGTTAAGCACCATGTCCTTCTAAACCCCAAACCATTCATGACCATCGAGCTGACACCAAAAGGTCGCATGCCCCGGGGCACAAAGATACCGTCAGGTGCGCGCTTGCGTCTAGTAAGCAACAACAACCTACCTCTTGATGTTATGCGTAAGGCTGTAGAAGTGGCCAAGCATCGTTTTGAACCTGAGAGTATTACTTTTCTTAATCGAGCATCTGGAGAAACAGGTACCGTAGAGATTGGCAGCGGCTTCAAAGTCGAGAACCTGCGCGACAAGGGAGTACAGGAAGATCTAATCCGGGAGTATCTTGCAGACTATCAGCCCACGGAAGAAACACTCGCCCGTGTATTCGAACTCAACCGTAAATACAACTCAAAGATCGAGGAGACTGAAGAGGTCGCGCGCAACATTAACTGGAACGTTAATCGTTTTGAGTGGGACAACCTCTTTAACTATGGAGAGGGTAACTCCTTAGACTTCACAGAACTCAATGGAATCGTAGGCATCTTTGGTAAGAACTACTCTGGTAAGTCCAGTGTCATTGATGGACTTCTCTATACGATGTTTAACACTACTTCCAAGAACGAACGCAAGAACTATAATATTATTAATCAGAATCGCAATGATTGCCGCGGCACCGTAGAACTACAGGTCGGAGAGAAAGTCTATACGATCGAGCGTACATCCGAGAAGTATGTAAAGAAGCTTAAGGGCGAGGTTACCAACGAGGCTCGTACCTTTCTAGACTTTGCCGGAAGTGAGTCACTCGTGGATGATAACAGTAGCCTTAACGGAACAACTCGATCTGAAACAGACGCTCATATTCGCAAGCGTTTTGGAACAGTTGAAGATTTCTTACTAACCTCGATGGCTAGCCAACTCGATAGTCTATCTTTCATTAAAGAAGGATCAACCAAAAGAAAAGAAATTCTAGCTAAGTTCTTAGATTTAGACATTTTTGAGAAAAAGTTTGCTTTGGCAAAGGAAGACTGCGCTGATCTAAAAGCAGTACTCCGACGTATTGGAGACACCGATTACAAAACAGACATTGCAATTGCCGAAGTTCAACTCATGGAAGCAACGGATGGACTAGACAAGCAGCGTGTCCACGCCATGAGTCTCCGCCAGGACCTGGGCGAAGCAGAAATTAAGTATGTAGATCTTACAGAGCAGGTAGACTCTATTCCAGCAGAGCGTTTAGATATCAAAATACTCTTAGAAGGCAAGAGCGCGCTCGAAAAGAAGACGGAAAACGCTTACACCAATATCAGTGAGCTAAAAGAAGAAAACAATGCTTTTGCAACCGAGCTAGAAGAATACGACAAGTTTTTGATGGGTATTGATATCGAAGACTTGTTAGATAAGAAAAAAGAATACGATGAGTTTAAGCAAAAGTATGACGACACCGTAGCCCGAGCACGTGTCATGGACACAGAATATAAATCCATGAGTAAGAAACTGGAGCTGCTCACGGAAGTACCTTGTGGTGACACTTTCCCTACGTGTCAGTTTATTAGTGATGCTCACTTGGCCACCGTGGAACTGCCGTCCCTAGAGATGGACATCATCGTTGAGATCAATGATGCAAAGAGCTATAAGACTAAGATATCCACAGTTAACTCTGGAGAGATGATTGAGTTGATTAATCGCTACAATGATACGATCATTAAGAAAAACAATGCTGAGATTGAAAAGCGAGACAATAAGGTCTCTATCGAAGTGATGTATGGAAAGATCAAAGGCTTCAAGAACGAGCTTAGAAACATCCAAGAAAAGATTGATCTTTATGAAGAGAAGAAAGATCTCATTAAGAATATTGAAACCCTGATTAAAACCCGAGACAAAGTTGAAAGAAAGATTACATCCCTAAAGAAGGAAGTGGTAGAATCCGACAAGATCATCAACCTCCATAATCGCCAGCTGGGATCCATGGAACAAAAGCTTGAAGACCTAAAAGATAAAAGACAAGAGCTTGATGATATCCGCGAGGAATATGCTGCGTTTGATCTGTTTATGCGCTGTACACACTCTAATGGTATTGCTTATGACATCATCAAGAAGAGACTACCGGTAATCAACTGTGAGATAGCTAAGGTTCTTTCTAATATCGCAGACTTCGAGGTCTTCTTTCAAGAGGATGGACGAAAGCTAGATGTGCTAATTAAGCATCCCAAGCACGATCCACGACCTATTGAGATGGGCTCAGGCGCAGAAAAGACCTTGGGTGCTATGGGAATCCGTTTGGCACTTCTTTCTATCTCTTCTCTACCGAAGGGTAACATTTTTATTCTTGACGAACCAGGGACCTCCCTCGACGCTGAAAACATGGAAGGCTTTATCCGAATGTTGGATCTAATTAAGACGTATTTCAAAACCGTCATTCTCATCTCCCACCTAGACTCACTCAAAGACATAGTGGACAAGGAGATAACCATTGATAAAATTGGCGGCTTCGCGAGGGTAAGTCAGTGAGTGCTTTTTGGAAAGCTTTATTAGACGGCTTAGTTTTTAAGAAAACTTAATTTGGCCAAGCTCATAACCAAAAGACTGTAGAAAGTAACTTCGAAGAGCTTGTTCTTTTTCGAGATCACCCCCGGCGTAGTGCACCCAAACTACTAAAGTTCCAATATCTTTGATAACATCTTCGGTAGCTTTGATATCTTCCTCGATCCACTCAAGGGTCTCCTTACTTGGCTGAGGTACCGCTATTCCTAGATCGATGGCAATTTGATATAGAACAAACCAATTCTTTTCTTTGTAGGCTTTCTGGGCGCGCTTGAAGTGTGCAATTCGTCTAGCGGTATATTTTGAGCTGAGCTTCTTCGCTTCGGACTTATCAGGGTGAGTTTGGGCAGCGATTTTACGATACAAGAGTTTGATAGCTTTCTTCTTTACTGGACCCTCTTCTGTCTCCTCCACTGCCTCCTCTTCCTCTTCTTCGGAAGCAGATATATCCTCCGTCTTTTCTAGGGCTAATTCTTCTTCGGTCTCTTCTTCACCTACTTCTTCTAATTCTTTCGTCTGAGCATCTAGCGCCTTCTGCATTTTTTCGGCACGAAAGTCATCAATCTTTTTTCTATCCTCGGGAGAAAGACTTTGGTAGATATCGTTTACAACTTTGAAAAACTCGTGCTTGGCTTCGGGAAGTAACTCCTGGTGGTATTCCAAGTCGGCATGAACAAACTCTGCATTTTTCACTAGTTTTTTGAATTTAAGCTCAACTTGTTTCGACATAGATGACTCCCAGGGCTAATTAGTACGTAGGAGTCAATCATGATGAGACATATTATTGATAAAGGATTAGACAAGCTTGTATCACGCAAGCTCTTAGCTTGGGCAACTGCCACCGCTTTACTGTTGTTTGCAGACCTGGCGTCTAGCGATTGGGTAATTATCACAACAGTTTATATCGGTGGTCAGACCATTATTGATGCCGTAGCCCAACTTAAAGGGTATAAAAGATGACACTTCTGAGACTAAAGACTTTAGGTACTAAGTTATTACTTTGGGCAAAGAAGTTTTGGTGGGCAATTGTATTGGGGTTGCTCTTTGTTGTTGCGGGTCTGGTATCTATGCTGACCAGGAATGCAGGTGTATTAGCTGCCGTAGTGGATATGTTAGATGCAAAAAGAGACCAGCACGATCAAGAAATGGAAACTTTAGCTCATATTCACAACACAGAAATTGCCGAAAAGAACGCAAGACTAGAAGAGCATCTAAAACGCCGCACTGAGATTGAAGCACAACTAAAAGAAAAAGGCGAAAAGTTAGATAAAGAAAAGGAAGCAGAACTTAAAAGATTGGTCGAAGAGAGTTATAATAATCCAGAGAAGTTAGCCGACGAGCTAGCTAAAGCCTTCGGATTAGACAATGATTAAGAAAATAGTATCACTTTATTTAACAATATTTTTTATCACCGGATATCCACTAGTACCAGCCTACGCCGCCGAAGAGGTGGATGTAGGGCTGCCTGACTATACCGTATTGCCTATTGAGGCCGGCGACATTGTGCCATTTGATGGTGTGCTTTTGTCGTTAGATGCTGCAGCAAAGGTTTTAAATGAGAGTAAGTTCGGAGATGTCGAGTGCGAACTGCGAGTACAGTATGAGCTTGAGATTCAGAGGCAAAACTTTGATCTACAGCTAGATTTTAAAGATATAGAAATTGCTGCTTGGAAAGACAAGCACGAATCGATGATGATTCTGAAGGCTGCTGAAATCGATCGACTAACAAAACTAGTCATAAGTCGACCGCCTGACCAGGGACCACTTATGGTTGCTCTGGGCTTTGGTATCAGCACACTTACTTCGCTGGGGATCTTTGCACTGTCCACGGAGATAGTAGTTCGTGAGTAAAGATCAAGATTACGTTGCAAAGTTAGAACAAGCCATATCTGCAAAGTATGGCGAAGAAGCAATTAACAATCCCCAACGATTCTGGAACGAAGAAAAAGAAAAGGAATACGTCGAGCAGTCCCTAGAGACGCGTAAAAAGTTTGCTAAATCGATCGCCGACGATGATAGAGTAGAACAAGACGGATTTTTAATAAACAAAAAACTACTTAATAGAGATCATAATAGGACTTGTCCTGTTTGTTCGACATATTCGTTTCATCCTCGCGATGATTTGTATATGAATAAGTTTGAAGCATGCCATACTTGTTATATACAATACATCACTGGAAGAGAAGAAAGATGGAAAACAGGCTGGCGACCTAACGAGGAAAAATAAAATGGCATCAGTATACCAAATCATTCAAGGAATTAACCAGGCGGCCGCGAACGCCTATGACGGTTCATCCGAAGTTTCGCAACAAGCCGACAATCGTGCACGAACAGTCGGTCTTAAGAGAGAAGACGGACACTACATCAATGATCGCCGTGTAATGGATGGTTTCGGTGTTAAGTTCCACGGACCAATCCTGCAAATTACCTATCAGGCAGAGGTTCTTATTAAGCAAGTTCAAGACAACAACTTCGAAAATGATATTGAGCAGCGCCTAGCAGACATTGTTAAGTTCCTCAAGAAAGAGTACAAAGCCATCACTGGTGATACACTTACGTTGACAAAAGAAGGTGATTCCTCCATTCTTGTACAGCGTATCTCTAACTACCGTACTGACGTTCAGGCTCACTGCGACTACCGCATCGGGGGTCTCACTGAGGTCGTCGAAGTCAACGCCGGCTCTGATGAGGAGCGCCTTGATAAGGCAGTGCGCGATTGGTTGTCCTTGGGTAAAGGTAAGTAAGAGATGTTATGGGCAGTGCCCTCACCAAGAAAGAGATAGTTAAAGAGATCGTCAAGGCGGGCAAAGACCCGGTATACTTTACAGTAAACTACTGTCGTATTTCACATCCACAGAGAGGGCTTATTCCTTTCAAGGCATTTGATTATCAGCAAGACCTGCTGAAAGATTTCCGAGACTATCGTTTCAATATCATTTTAAAAGCCCGCCAGTTGGGCATTTCTACTATTAGTGCTGCCTATGTGGCATGGCTAATGCTGTTCCACAAAGACAAGAACATTCTTGTGGTCGCGACAAAGCTTCAGACAGCCACCAACCTTGTTAAGAAAGTAAAAGCTATTATTAAGAATCTGCCCGAGTGGATGCAGATTGCTGATATTACTGTAGATAACAGAACCTCGTTCGAGCTAAGCAACGGTTCTCAGATCAAAGGTTCTTCAACTTCTGGGGACGCTGGTCGTTCGGAAGCCCTCTCTCTCCTTATTATTGATGAGGCTGCTCACGTGGAGCGTCTAGATGAACTCTGGACCGCTCTCTATCCTACGCTATCTACTGGTGGACGTTGCATCGCTCTCTCTACTCCTAATGGTGTAGGCAACTGGTTCCACCAGAACTGCGTTGAGTCTGAGTCGGGCACTAATGATTTTCATATGACCACCTTGATGTGGGATGCACACCCCGATCGCGACAAGAAATGGTTTGAAAAAGAAACGCGCAATATGTCTAAGCGGCAGATTGCACAGGAGCTTGAGTGTAACTTCAATGTCTCAGGTGAAACGATCGTCCACCCAGACGATCTACAGTGGTACCTAGAGCGTATCTGTAGCCCAGAATATAGAACCGGCTTCGACCGTAACTACTGGATATGGGAAAAGTATGAACCCGAAAAGTCATACCTGATGGTTGCTGACGTCGCCCGCGGCGACGGCAAGGACAATAGCGCCTTCCACATCATTCAGCTTGATGATATGAAACAGGTGGGAGAATATATTGGCAAACCCACACCAGATGATTTTGCAGATATCCTTTATAGTGTGGCAGCGGAGTACGGAAATCCTATGGTTGTCATAGAAAATAACAATATAGGCTTTGCAGTACTTAAAAAACTCCAAGATAAAGAGTATCCTAACTTATACTATTCAACTAAGGGAGATCATCAATACGTAGACCCGGTTACTGCCCAGTGGCAGTCAAATGTAATTCCGGGATTTACTACTTCTTCTAAGACTAGACCATTGATTGTGGCTAAGATGGAAGAGTTTATGAGAAACAAACTAATTACTATCAACTCTAATCGCTTGTTATCAGAAATGAAAACCTTTATTTGGCATCATGGCCGACCGCAAGCGATGAGAAGTTACAATGACGATTTAGTTATGTCATTTGCAATTGGTTGTTGGGTGAGGGATACAGTGATTGTTGAGAGCCAAAAAAATGTTGAGTACAGCAAGAGCTTTATTGCTGGCATTTCCACGGTTTCCACAACTATCTCTACTACCATCCCAGGACAACACGGACATCGAATGACAAAAGAGAATAATAGAGCGGGCGAAGCCCAAAGCTTTAATGAACAGTATATGGGATTAATCAAAGGCTAGGTTAAAAAATGGCACGTAACAACGACAAGAATCCACGAAACCCCGCGTCACCGCTATTCAAGCGGCTGACCAGATTGCTATCGGGACCAATCGTCAACTATCGAACCCAAGTGGCTCGACAAGATCGACGGAGCAACTTAGATAAGTATCGGTTCCGATTCCGATCTATGAGCGGACAGGAGTTCAAGCGCTCCGATAGCCAATACTCTCAGAACTATAACATGATGACATCGGCTGCGTTCCGCAACCAGAACCGAGCAGAGCGTTATACTGACTTCGAACAGATGGAGTACATGCCTGAGATTGCATCCGCCCTCGATATCTACGCTGATGAGATGACAACCTCTAACGAGTTTGACCGACTCTTAAACATTGATTGCCTCAACTATGAGATTAAGACTATCCTTGAATCTCTTTTTTATGATGCGCTCAACATTGAATTTAATTGTTTCGGCTGGGCACGGTCCATGTGTAAGTACGGTGACTTCTTCCTTTACCTAGACATCGATGACAAACTTGGTATCACCTCAGTAATTGGTATGCCTAACCAAGAGGTCGAGCGCCTTGAGGGGCAAGATGCCTCCAATCCAAACTATGTCCAGTACCAGTGGAATGGCGCCGGCATGACCTTTGAGAACTGGCAGGTAGCCCACTTCCGCATCCTAGGCAATGACAAGTACAGTCCCTATGGAACTTCAGTCTTAGATCCCGCTCGCCGAATCTGGCGCCAGTTGGTATTGCTTGAGGACGCAATGATTGCTTATCGTGTTGTCCGTGCACCGGAACGACGTATCTTCCAAATTGACGTTGGTAATATCCCACCTCAGGATGTTCCGCAGTACATGGAAAAGGTTAAGACCGAGATGAAGAGAAACCAGTTGGTGGATCCTTCTAACGGACGCGTCGACCTTCGCTATAACCCGCTGTCGCTGGAAGAAGATTATTTCATTCCAATGCGCGGTGGTGTAGGGTCAGACATTAAGTCCCTCCCTGGTGCTTCAAGCCTCAACGATATTGAGGACGTTAAGTATCTCCGCGATAAGCTCTTCTCAGCTATTAAGATCCCTCAAGCCTATCTTACAGATATGGATGGCAATGAGGACAAAACAACACTGGCGCAGAAAGACATACGCTTTGCACGCACGATCCATCGCCTCCAGCGTTCTGTTGTAGCCGAGCTAGAAAAGATGGCCATCGTTCATCTTTATACTCTAGGCTTCCGCGGACAGGATCTTCTGTCTTTTAAAATTACACTTAATAACCCATCACGCTTGGCAGAACTGCAGCAGCTTGAGTATCTTAAGACAAAGTTTGATACCGCTACTGGCGTTCCAGAGGGGGTGTACAGCAAACGCTGGGTCGCCCGTAACATTCTGGGCATGACTGACACCGAGTTCCTCCGCAACCAACGTGAGACTTATTACGACCGCAAGTACCAGCAGTCCCTAGAGTCTCTAGCAGAAGTGGATGCTATGGAAGCCGCAGATGGCGGTCTTGGCGACCTTGAAGGAGGGGGTGACCTTGATCTTGGTGGAGACGATGACCTCGCCGCAGATCTGGACTTCGGAGGTGATGATGCCGCCGCAGGAGAAGAGCCTGCACCCGAAGGCGATGACACCGCCCTCCTGGCTACACCAGGACGTCGCGAGGATAATCCAAAGAAGAACAAACACCAGGGCGCTCCGCACAAGCCGGTTAAAGTAGACCGGCGTCGTGGAAGCGCAACCCGGATGTCGGGAGGACCAGCACGCCGCGAGATGCGAAATGCTGCTATGCCTGAAGTAGCCGTCTCCCGGACCACTCGATCCCAGCTCCCTGGCGCAGTTGGAATGGCAGACTTTAAGTCTCTGGTGGGTCTAGAGGAGGAACAAGAACCTACTTATATTAATAGCGAACTATCTTTATTTGAAAATACTACTAAAGTAAGGCGTTTAGTTGAGCAGATGGAGCGTAAAGAGGAAACGACAGATGAAACATAATAAGAAAAGAAATACAGCTTTTATCTATGAAACCCTATCACGAGAGCTAACAAAAGCAATTGTAGATAAAAATAATGAAAGGAAGAGTCTTGTTCTTTCTATCATCAAAGAAGGCTTCACACCTAACTCTCCTCTTACTGCCGAACTTAGTCTGTACAAAGTATTGTTAGAGACTGAGCGCGCTGAAGCTCCAATGGCAGAACGAATTCTTCAGGAAACTAAATTTGCCCATTCGCAGATTGATAACACAACAGTCTTCGATGCCCAGTCGCGAGTGATCGCTACAATTAACAAGAACTTGGGAAAGCAGGTCTGGTCTAACTTTGTACCGAACTTTAAATCACTAGCATCAGTCAATGCTATCTTTAATACAAAGATGCCTGTTAAAACTAAGGTTCTATTCGAACAGCAGATTATTGATAAGATGACTGCCAACAATAATCTTGCAGAAAATCAAAATCTTAAAACCATCGACAACCTTACTTACCATTCGTTTATCAAGAAGTTTAACAGTAAGTACAGCAATCTTCTTCAGGAACAAAAAGACCTGCTTAATCGATATATCACCAGCTTTGCAGATGATGGTCTAGAGCTACGCGTCTACCTTAACGAAGAGCTAACACGACTTAAAACCCTCGTAGAAGAAGCAAAAAAGTCAACAGAAGAAATTATGGTCACCCAGAAGCTCGAAGGGGTTAGGGAATATCTAGAAGAATTCCGTAAACGAGAGTTTACAGACGCTGACCTTAATAAAGTTTTAAAGACCCAAGAATTAGTCAAGGAGCTAGCAGCACATGATTAAAATCCAGATAGGCACCCCGACTCCAGAAGCACCCCAGGCAACTGTAGAACTCCAAGCTCGCCGAGCCCTGGACGGTTCGCTTCTTATTATGGATCATCAAAAGATTGACATCGCTGTAGTACCATCATCGATGAAGGTCACCACCTTTCCGAAGACCACAGCCACAGAGGATGTTTACGAGTTTCAGAATCGCCTCCTAGAGATGCTAGCTGACAAGGGCATTATCGACCGGGCAAGCATTCAAGGCGGAAACGTATTTAGGTCTCTCGAAGGCAAGGTCTTTGAGAACGAGGAAGTAAATCCACTTCAAGCTGCCACTTATGTAATTGCTGAGTTTATTGAAATTGAAGCAGAGCACGAGAAAGTAGCTGATCAGTACGAAAAGAACCTTGAGGATATGTTTGTTCACCCGTCTGACCGTGACTCCACCGAGTATGGTGAGGTTCCGCAGTATGCCGAGAAGGGATCTATGCGCCCGGGCTACTACTACTATCCATTACGAAACCGGTATTAGACTATGAGCGAGATGAAGCTTATAATGGAGAATTGGCGCGAGTTTCAACTTACCGAAGACGCCAATGCCGACCGAGTATTGGATATCCTTACGCGCCTGAAGGATCTTGACGGGCGAGAAGCGATACGTGTTGGGGATATTAAATTTTTAGTAACTGTCCTGGCAAGACAGATAGCTACGGGAGGAAAATTCCTTAAGGACCTAGAAAAGGGCGCCCTGGAGGCAGGCATTGAGCTTGGCGCCGAGGTGGCGCCCGGACTTAATCTTGTTAAAGGAGCGGGCAAGTTGGTGGCTAATTTAGGTAAGCGAGCTAAGATTAAGGCAAAAAGCGATGCTGACATCATGGCCAGTTTAATGCTTATTGACGACGCAGCTGCCACACAAAACCCTATCCTAGACATGCTTAATGTACACGATGCCTATGAGGGGACAATAAACCCTTTGCTAAACGGACCTTTTGTTGAATATGCCTGGGGAGATCTTGAGCGCCGCAGACCCACCGACGAGTTGCCTTCCACCTATGGTACAGAGACTATGAAAAAGTTTTTAGAAGAGGTGCAAAGCCTGAAGACTGAACCAACGAGATAACTTATGGAACTATTACATTTTATACTTGCCGCATACGGCATGACATTTATTATTATACATGGACATATTTTTAATAAGATCCGCCCAGCATGCAAATCAATGGGTGGCTTCGGCCGTTTATTCCATTGCCATTTGTGCATGGGATTCTGGGTTGGTGTCTT
>TARA_R110002012_G_scaffold271358_1_pt1 | contig 11308 bp, 15 predicted proteins | sample TARA_R110002012 | Tara Oceans TARA_R110002012 (sample SAMEA4396515) | marine metagenome | biome: Westerlies Biome; feature: [DCM] deep chlorophyll maximum layer (ENVO:01000326); material: water (ENVO:00002006), including particulate matter (ENVO:01000060) such as... | depth 40 m
ATAACTTATTGAAGTGGTTAGGGAAATATTGGGTATCTTTGGGGGGTGCTAGGAAAGAATTACGACATATCAATATTAACCCTTCGGTTACACTTAGTCTTTCCTAGCACGGAAAAGCGGTGATATCGAGGGGTTTTTTTAATTTATTTGTTTATGAATATACGTTTAGATTTATTGGAGGTTTATAATTTGCATCATTCTTCGCATGCTTTGAAGTGTTTTTTGGCTTCGGATAAGTGTTTGGGTGAAAGGGATGCGGATTTATCTAAGGGTGAAGTTGGGGATGTTGCGAGGTATTTTACTTATAACTTGAATGATTTAATGGATTATGCGGTTTGGGATGGTTCGGTATTGCGTATTTTGGCTAATAATAGGATTATGAAGCCTTGGGAGGTTTTGTGTCACTATAACCACGATGGGTCTATTACGCGTGCGGTTTATGACATTGAGTTATTGATAAAGAAGCGAAACATTCCTTACGCTAGGGTTGGCGATGAATATTTTTCGGTTGACGATTCGGGTAAGTACTTACCTTTTAGCAAGGTTGAGATAAAGGAAGATTATGGGAAGGGTGTTTTAGACCATATACGGAAGTATAGTGGTTTTGATTTTGAGCCTAGTAATATTGATTATCGTTCGGTTACTAGGGATAATTGCATTAATACTTACAATGAGCCTTTGTGGGTTGCGGACGATAGTGATAGTATTATTTCTATCGATGATGATTGTATTAAGTGGTCTATGGTTATGATGCGCCATATTTTCGGGAATCAATTAGAGTTTGGTTTGGAATACATGAAGTTGTTGTGGGAAATGCCAAAGCAGATGTTACCCGTATTGGTTTTAGCTAGTGCGGAACGTCAGACGGGCAAGACTACTTTCGGTAATTGGGTTGGTGCTATTAAGGGTCGTAATTACACTACGATGTCGGTTGAGCAGATGAAGGGTAATTTTAACGCCCATTTTGCGGAAAAGATTGTTATTGTTGTTGAGGAGACGGAGGATGAATCTAAGAGTTTTGTAAATAAGATTAAGGGTTTATCTACTACTAAGACTTTGATTGTTAATGAGAAGCATCAGAGGGCTTATGATGTTAATTTTTATGGAAAGTTCATAATACTTACCAATTCGCCCGATAAGTTTTTGATGGTTGATAGGGAGGAGATTCGGTTTTGGGTTCGTTCCGTTCCTACTTTGAATGGTTCGGCTAATCATAATATTGAGGAGGATTTGATTTCGGAGATACCTATGTTTTTAAAGTTTTTGGGTCAAGTTTCTTTGGGTGAAAAGCGTTCACGGATGTGGTTTAGTCAAGAAGATATTTACACGGAAAGTTTGGGGCGTGTTATGAAGGAGTCGGAAAATGCGGTTGTTAAGGAGTTGAAGCGTTGGTTTTTAGACAATGGTTCGGAATTAGGTCGGGAAGAGTTGTATTTCAATGTTACGGATATAAAAAAGGTTTTGTTTCCCGATAATAATAGGCATACACCTAGTGTTATAAAAAAGGAAGTAAATAAATTGGTTGCGGATGGATTTTTTAATAGTTCGGGTGATAGGAAGTTTCGTTACGTTAGTGGGATTAATGATTTTGACACTAATTCACGTATAGGGCGTTGTTTTTGGAAGTCTTATGATTTGGGTGATGATTCGGAAGTAAAGGACGGTAATGTTTCATTTTAAGGCAAAAAAATGTATTTAAAGTTAAAAAACATAAGGTTAGTTGAGACGGAGTTTGGTCACGATTTAGTGATTAAGCAAGTTGAAGTTAGGGATAAAGAAGGAAAGTTTTTGTGGCATCCTAAGATAGATAGTGATGTGGTAAAAGTGTTACATAATGCAAAAATAGATTTAAAATAAATAATTATGAAGAACAAGGATTTATTTGGGGAAGAAATAGAAGTAAACCCGTTGTTAAGGGATAGGTTTATTGAGCCACCGTTTAGTGTTTTGGATACGAAGTCGGGTAATTGGCAGCGTAGGAAGAAGTTATGGAAAAGGTTGGGTATTAAGTCGGAAATTGGTAGGGATGCTACTACTTTTAACATGGATAAGTGGAATAAAAAAGTTGGTAATTCGGCACTACCGCCCGATGTATCGATATTCGACCCCGCTTTGTGTGAGGTTTTATATAAGTGGTTTGTTCCCGAAGGTGGTAGCATACTAGACCCTTTTGCGGGTGGTAGTGTTAGGGGTATTGTTGCAAGTTACTTAGGGTATAGTTACACGGGTATTGATATTCGTGATGAGCAGAATTTAAGTAATATTAAGCAAGCAAAGGAAATACTAACGGACGGGCAAACTTTCCCTAATTGGGTAACGGGGGATTCGGATTTGGTTTTGGATGGTGATTTTTCTAATTCACGTTTTAATTTAACGGAATACGATATGGTTTTTAGTTGTCCGCCATACTTGGATTTAGAGGTTTATAGTGATTTAGAGGGTGATATTTCTAATATGGATTACGAAGATTTTATGACGGCTTACGGTTCTATTATCGCTAAGTCTTGTAGTTTACTTAAAAAGGGTGGATACGCTTGTTTTGTGGTAGGTGAAGTTAGGGGTAAGGATGGTAATTACATGGGTTTTGTTCCCGCTACTATAAACGCTTTTAGGGAGGCGGGAATGGGTTTTTACAACGAAGGTATTTTGTTAAATTCGATAGCTTCGGCTTCTATGCGTGCTAACGGAAATATGAAGTCGGGTAAGTTGGTTAAGGTTCACCAAAACATTTTAATATTTAAAAAGCAATGATAAGCGAGGGTAGATTACAGCAGGATATAATTATGTGGTTTAATAACACACACCCCGAATATCGTGGATTATTGTGTTACAATTTAAATAATTCTACGGGCGGTAGAACGGCTAAAATGAATAAATATTTAGGTGTTGTAGCGGGTAGGTCGGATTTAGTTTTATACAAAGGTGGTGTAGCGTATATGATTGAATTAAAGACACTTAAAGGACGTCAAAGCACCCCGCAATTAGCTTGGGAATCAAAAGTTAGGGCGGAAGGTTTTGATTATAATATAGTACGTTCTCTTGAAGAATTTAAGGATTTAATTAGCCGAATATTTTTTTAACTAGGAAATTGATAATTTTTATATAGCTTTGCAGTTAAAGATTATCTATGGGTTTCCTTGGTTTGAATTGGCAGTTTCCAGTTTGGTCACGTAATAAAAGTGGCGAAAGTTTCTATGATATTACTTCGGCTAACGAATGGGGGATGAAGGGAAACAATCTATTTATAGCACAAAACCACCCACTTTTGACACCCGCGTTGTTGTTTGTTTCAAAGATGTTTAGTCAGGCGGAATTTGAATTAACAAGGAAAAGTTCGGGAACAAGCGCAAGTAGCCCTATGTTGGATTTGTTAAATAAACCCAACCATTTGCAAAGTAGGAGTGATTTTTTGGAAAGTTTATTGTTTACGCAGATAGCTAATGGGGTTGGCGTTGTGTATATTAAAAAAACATTTGGCTTAACCACCCCAAACTCCCTATACGTCTTAGACTACAATCTAATAGATTTCCCCGAATCCTTAAAGAATAAAAAATTTAAAAATCAAGGAGCTTCTTCGGAATCGTACTTAAACACAACCGTTGTTTATGATTCGGAGAATGAAAATCTACCTATAAAATTAAAGGATTTATTATTCTTCTACGACCTACCGAATGGGTTGAATGAGAATCCTTTTTTAGTTTCTTCTAGGTTAGATGGTATAAAGCAAACGCTAGAAAATGCGGTGGACGGAACTAAAGCCAAAAACATAATTATTAAGTCCAACGGAAAGGAAATGATTTCGGGGCAAAAAGATGGATTTCCTTTAGGTAAGGAAGAGAAGCAGCAGTTGGAACACAACTACAATAACAATTACGGAACGGGTTGGAATAGGAATAGGGGCTTAATTACGAAGTCTAACATAAAATGGCAAAGTCTACACATTATAGCAAGGGATTTAGGATATGACGAAGGAACTAAGACCGATGCAAGCATAATTTTTACGGCACTTCATATCCCTAGGGATGTTTATTCTATTAGTGGGGAGAAGTCAACTTACCAGAACGCTAACGCTAGTTTGATTAGTTATATACAAAACGAATTGATGCCTACGTTGAATAGTTTTGTGGAGAAGATTTCGGAGTTATTCCCAGATAACCTAACTTTAACGGGTAGTTATAACCATTTGCCCGTTATGCTACCATCCTTAACAATAACATACGACAATGTAACTAAACAAGTTACCGCTTTAAATGCGGCTAGATTGGCGGGTATTCCCGATAAAATGGCATTGGAAATGGTCGGCTTACCTTTAGATACGGTATTGGCGGATTTAATAAAACCAAACAATGAATCGGCTAGTGGAAAGAAGGAAACGGAATCGCAAAAAGCGGCAAGAATAATAAAAGAATCTTTACTATGAGTAAAACCGATGAAATAATAAAAAATATACGGCAAGTTTTAGATAAAGGGGGGGTTGAACCTTCCGTTGAAAGAAGTTTAAAAAGCAAGTTAAAGGCGCTTGAAGGAAATAAAAAAGTAAACAAATAAATATGGAAATTCCTAAAAATCTACACGGAGAGGAACTTTTTAAGTTCTTGAAAACAAATAAAAAAGACATTGTTTACGCTAAAAAAACCGCTATAAAATATGCGGATAGTTTTGGGGGCGCAGCGGTTGATTTAAAACCAATTAATAAAAACGTAAATAAATCAGCTTCGGAAGAAGGTGCGCTTTCTATTAAACGTAGATTGATTATAAACACGACAAACGTAGTTGATAGTCACAAGGATGTTCATATTGACGGCATTTGGAATAAGTCATTAAAAGAAAATAGAAACATAAAGTTTTTACAAGAGCATGAAATGTCTTTTAAGTCTATTATAGCTGATAAAGAAGATTTAGAAGCTAGTGTTAATAAAGTTTCTTGGAAGTCTTTAGGTTTTGATTTAGAAGGAAAAACGGAGGCACTTACCTTTGATGCTACTATAAAGCAATCTAGGAACTCCCAAATGTTCAAGGAATATAAAGACGGAAACATAGACCAACACTCCGTAGGAATGAACTACGTTTCTATAAAGTTGGCAATAAATTCCGAAGAAGAAGACTATGCGGAAGAAAAAGCCGTGTGGGATAAATACTACGAAATAATTGCTAACAAAGCTGAATTGGAAAAATCTCCTTACTTTTGGGCTATAACCGAAGCAAAGGTAATAGAAGGTTCTGCCGTAGTCCTAGGTAGTAATGGTTTTACACCTACGCAAGAAGTTAAGGAAATTGAAGTACAAGAAGAAAAAGAATCGCCATTAGTAAAATGGTTAAAAAAATAATAAAGCCGTTGTAAGACACTTTATTTTAAAAACGGAAGTCGCTTTTTGCACTTTTGTAAAATAAATTAATAACAAAAACTTATAAAAATGCAAGAACAAGAAATGTTAGACCTTTTAAACAAAAAGTTTGAAGGCGTACAAGCAGAGCTTCAAGAAGCTAGAGAGAAAGGCGCTACCAAGGCGGAAATAGAAACTTTAACGGAATCTATTAAAACGCAAGGTCAAGCGGTTGAAGACTTTATTGAGTCACAAACAAAAAGGGAGATTGATAGTGCTTCAAAGCAACTAGATTCTTTCTTGAAAGAAAACAAGGATAAAATTAAAGAAATCCACAAGTCGGGTCACGGTGTTGTAGAGTTTACGCCAAAGGCGGTAGCGGATATGACAACGGGAAGCGGAACGCAAGTTGGTACGCCCGATGTAAATTGGCATAGTGACTTAGGTGGATTCAATTTACGCAACGACGACGATTTGGTTTCGGCAGCTACGGTTAGTTCTACGGGGTCACAATTATATAGTTATTCGGAAATGCTACCAAAAGAAGGTGGTTATGAGTTTGTGGCGGAAGGTAATGCAAAACCTAAGATTGACTTTAAGTGGGAAAATAGATTTGCATCTCCAAAGAAAGCAGCGGCTTACGAGGTGTTGACCGAAGAATCGGTTACCGACATAGTAAGGTTAAACGCGGTGGCTCGTGACTACTTGGTTAAGCAGCATGGTTTGCATAAAGCAAACGCTGTTTATTTCGGTGACGGAACGGGTGAAAACCCAACTGGTGCTACCGTTTATGGTAGAACTTTTGTTGCGGGTGATATGGCGGATGCTATCAAAACTCCCGTTTGGATGGATATAATTAACGCTTGTATCACGGACATCTACACTACGCAAGCATTTGTAGACCAAGCGCCTTATATGGCTAACATGGTATTGATTAATCCTACGGATTTTTTCGTACAATTTCAGTCGGCTAAAGATGCGGATGGTAAGCCATTGTATCCACAGGCAAGTTTATTTAACACGGTTACTATTGGCGGTGTGACAATTAAGCCTTGGCACAAAATTCCTGCTGGGAAAATTTTCGTAGCCGATATGAAAATGTATAATGTAATTAATTACATTCCCTTCACGATTAGAATTGGTTGGATTGACGACCAATTTATCACGAACAAATTCACAATGTTAGGTGAATCAAGATACTTTGCTTTTGTAAAAAATCTTGACCAAGCAGCGTTTATTTACGATGATATAGCGGTAATCGAGCAGGCTATTACTAAAGTAATTCCAGCTTAAAAAATAATCATTAACCATTAATATTAACTTAAAACTATTGAAATGAGTAAGAAGACAAGTGAAATTAAAGAAGCCAAGGGTTTTGTAGAAGTTGAATTTTTAAAGCCAATAGGGTCTTTTAAAGTTAAGGATAAATCGCAGATGCACAATTCAACCGCGATGTCTTTAGCTAATAAAGGAATCTTAAAAGTGACTAAAAAAGTAGATAACTACAAGCCAAAAAAGGCTTTGGATTAATATTAAATAACCGATAATGATTATTAACAACACATATTTTAAGGGCGAAATTTATATACCGCACGCAAAAACTTCTATAACGGATACGGTTCGTGATATTGAAGGGGAGGTTGTTGATTTTATTAACGAGTATTCTAGGGATTGTTTGTTTAAATGCTTAGGTTCTAGTTTGTTTTACGAATTAGAATCTAAGTTAAATCCCGCTAACGACAATGGATTGATAGACGGAGTAGACGTTAAATGGGACAGCCTACTTAACGGAACTTCATATATCGACCCTAATACCGATAAGGAAATTGTTTGGCGCGGAATTAGATTTAAAAGCATACCTAGCGGGTCTTACGATAAAAGTTTTCTAGCATCATACGTTTATTACTTCTTTGAAGAACATGATTTTATTACACGTTCGGATGTGGGGCATCAAATAGAAAAAGCTAGAAATGCGGATGTTGTAACACCTACCAATAAAGTTGTAAAGGCTTGGAGGAAATTTGTTATGGCGGTTCAGGGTGAAGATGTTCTTTCCCCCGAAATTATATTTAAAAACGGCTTAATAGGCGGTAATATGAATAGGCAAGGCGGATGGATGGGAGTTGATTATTATAATAAGAATAATAATATCGATGTAAGTTTGTATAAATTTATAGAAGATAGCAATTTAATCGATTCGGATAACTTCAAGGATTTTACACCTATGACTTGGGAAAATAAAAACCAATATGGCATCTAGTAAGATAATTAGATTTGAGGAAAGTTTGGGGGAAATGTTTAACGACTTACCTATGATGAACTACGAAGATTCTAGTGATTCTTACAAAGTTGTTTTTGGTTGCGGTGATGGAAAGGAGTTAAATTCGTTTTTGAAACTAGCGCACCGTGATACACCACCCTATCCTTTGATATGGTTGTTGTATCCGTACACGGAACTACATAAAAAAAAGGAAATGGAAGTTTCTAATTGTAGTTTAATTTTAGCGGTTCAAACGAATAGTTCTATGCAAAACAAAGAAAGGTTGGCGACAACTTTTGAAAATGTATTGTATCCATTGCTAGAAAACATCAAGTATTTATTTCATTCGGCTAATATAGTTAGCGTAAATGATGAATACACGATTGTTAAACACCCAAATTATAGCCATAGCGAAGAAGGCGCGGAACACGCGGGAACTTTAATATGGGATGCTTTAAAGGTGGATTTTGATATTAAACTAAAAGACACTTGTTATAGAAAAGTTAATTTTAATTAATAGTTATATGAAAAAAGAAAAAGAAGGAACGAAAAAAATAAAACCAAAAAGAACCTATAAGGGAACGGTTAGAAGAGTTTTTAGTTACCAAAAAAAAGTTTGCTATGCGAATAGCGAATTTGAAACGGAAAGTAAAAGGGATTTTGAAATGCTTCTTGAAAGGGGATTAATAATAACATAAAAAAAATAAAAAATGGCAGCACCAGCAAGTACAGCAACAATAGCTTCAATCGCGGACAAAATAGCGTGTGGGGCAAATTCTAATGCAAACACGGGGAAGCGTGGTTGTTTATCATTGTTCGGAACACCCGAGCATTTAATTTTATTAACCAAAGGAACGGTAATACCTAGTTCTACTATTTTCAACTTAGAATATATCAAATCACTTGTTCAAAGCGGTAAGGCAATTCCGCTAATGTTCGCAAGTGCTTTTGAAGATGTTTCAGCGGAGGATAGTTATTCTACGAATAGCGCGGGTATCAAAAGGCTAAACTTGAAAGGTTTACCCGAATACAAACTTATGTTTGAGGAGGGTCACGAGTTTTACAAGCAACTACATAAATTAGAAGGGTATAAGTCTTTTGATTTTGTTGTAGGTGACGACGAAGGTAATTGGATGTTAGCCGAAAGAAGCGATGGTAGCTTCCAAGGATTTACGGGCGGGCATACTACCCCCGAACTTACCAAAAGAAAAGTTGCGGGTGGTGACGCGGAAAGTAAGTCTTTCTTATTTCAATTCTTAGATAGAAGACAAGTGGATGTTGACTACGCAATTATTCACCAAGGTCAGTTGGATTTTGTTCCAAATGAACTTCCTTTGATTAACGGTGTAAACATTGATTTTACGGAAGCCCCAGCGGCGGCAGCGGTAGAGGTTAAGTTTTCAGTTGTTTTATCGGGTGATAACAATACTAAAATCACCGCTATATCATCCACGGATATTAGATATTCGGTTGACGGTGTGGAAGAAGTTCCAACGGCTATTTCCCAATCGGAAGCGGGTAAATACGTTATTACGGTAGACCCTTTAGTTCAAGGTAAATCAATCACGGTAGCAATGGCGGACGTAAATGATTTAGTAGCGGACATAGACGGTGTATTATACCGTGGAAGCAATTCAGCCGAAGTATCATAGATTAAAATTTAATTAAATAAAAAAGCCCTCTCTCTTTTAAAGGGAGGGGGCTTTCTATTATGGCGAACATAGACACCTATATAAATAAACTAAAAGACTTTGAAGGTCTTCAAGATAAAATTAAAAAAGCTATCTTAGGCAAGCAAGGTATTATATTGGGTGAGGTTAAAAAAAGGCTTTACAATCAAGGTGTTGACGGTAACCTAAAACCTATGGGTACTTATAGCAAAAGTTATAGGGAATACAAAAAAGCTAAAGGAAGGGTTAGTAGTAAGGTTACACTTCGGGATGAAGGGGATTGGTATAGGTCGATGAGCCTTATGTTTACGGATACAAATAGATTGATAATACATTCTAGCGAAGATAGGAAGACGGGGGAGTTGGAGAATATGTACGGGGAAGCTATATTGTTTTTAACAAACACCGAAGCCCAAAACATAAGATTGACTATAATAGACCCGATAGTAGATAAGTACCTAAAAGAATTAAGCGATTTAAATTTAGACGATATAATAATATGAAGATACACAAGGATTGTAGTAGTATTAGTATTTATTCATTCTACATGCTAATGAAGAACAATCAATTAACTTACCTAGTACAAGAAAAGGAAACCTATTCCGAAAAAGAACTAAAACAATATTGTGAAAAAAACAAAGAAGATTTAGATGTTGTTTTAAAGTCGATTTACAATGAGTATCAGGGGTTGTTGTTTAATAAAAAAGAATTAAACAAGGAAAAAGAACATGCAATGATTATATTAATCCAATCTACACATAGGTTGGCTACTTCTATTTTGGAAATATATAAGGATACGTATAGTGTTGATGTTTTGGAATTATTAAATGATTTGGATAACTTTTCATTTTCAAAGGAAGAGGATATTGGTAAACAGATAGATGTTACGATAAGAAAAATAAAGGGTCTTAGCGACAGGTCTGGCATTATGACAATGAATTTCAATAAAAAATATCTTAAAAATAAAAAGTCCGTAGAAGAAGACTACAATGAAATTGTTAAGACTTTAGATAAACAGGCTTTATCTTTGGAAAGTTATTTGGAATTAGGATACAATATTGACATTAAAAAAACAAATGTAATTAGGTGGATAAACCTAATGGAACTAGCGGAAGCAAAAAACATAGAAAATGGGTAAGGTAGTTTTAAAAACGGATGAAGCGGTAGAGGATGTGCAACAATTAATCAATGCTATTTCTTCATTAAAAACAGAAATAAACAAAATATCTAGTAAAGATGCAAAGGCTTTTACTAGGATGCAAAAATCCATAACTAGCCTAAAAGGCGCTATCGATAAGATAGACCCAAAATTTAAAACGCTAAACAAAGCTATTCGGGCAAACAACACCCAAATGAAAGCTAGTAACCTAGCCACTAAAGCCGTAGCAACAGCGGTTAATACCTTGACACCCGCTATTGAAAAAAACACCAAAGCCCTTAACAAAGGTGCAACTTCAATCGCAAAAAGCAATAAAGAATACGCAAAGTTAAAAAGGAGTGTTGAGGCGGCTAAAAGCGACCTTCAAGAATTAACACTTGTGTTTGGTAAAAATGCAGCCAAAACAAAAAAAGCCGCCAATACCTATAAAAAGTTAAAAAATAAACTAGATAGAGTCGATACTTCTATTAAAAAAACTAAAGATGCCTACACTAAATTAAATTTAAAATTAGGGGAAGCGAAAAGAAAAATGGAAAACCTTATCATCACAAAAGGTAAGGACAATGCAAAAACGCAAAGGGCTATCGCCAACTACAAAGCCCTTAATAGACAATTAAATGCAACGGTTATTTCTACTAAAAAAGTAACTAAGGCGAAACAAAGTATGCTTCAAACTTTAGGTAGAGCGGGGGGTGCTATATTAGCTTTAATCGCATCCGCCCAGATTTTCATTCAAGTAATGAAAAACATAATTAGATTAGCCGTTACGTTTGATTCATTAACATTAGCCTTAAAATTTACTTCTGAGTCAACTTGGGAAGCGGGTAGGTCTATGCAGTTCCTATTTGATTTGAATAAAAAATTTGGTGCTTCTATTAGTTTGACAGCGGATAGG
>TARA_R110002012_G_scaffold61820_1_pt1 | contig 11308 bp, 13 predicted proteins | sample TARA_R110002012 | Tara Oceans TARA_R110002012 (sample SAMEA4396515) | marine metagenome | biome: Westerlies Biome; feature: [DCM] deep chlorophyll maximum layer (ENVO:01000326); material: water (ENVO:00002006), including particulate matter (ENVO:01000060) such as... | depth 40 m
GTAAAATAAGTTGTTAAATAAAAAAAAAAATTGATTTTGTTTTTTGTATAGTAGCGGTTGGCAAATAATATCCAAAATGACTTACAACAACAACGAACGATGCGAATGGTGCGGTGTAGATATGAATGAACCTCTTGGAAATCCTCCGTGGTGTGATGTAGATTTGTGTTCTCACGATTGTTATGAGAGTTTCTTTAATTACGATGACGAGCAAGTTCATTTAAGTAAAGAATTATTAGATGATATTGAAAGAAATTTTGACGAACTAAATGGAGTTAGGTCGTTAGAATATCTTTGTAAATTGAAATGTCTTGATAAAAAGTTTGAATACTATGATTACTACGATGATTGGAGTGATTTCATAAATTACGATGAAAGAGCAAAAACAGTTGTAGGAATCGGTAATGCTTTTAGAATGTGGTTGAGGATAAAAGGTTTCGGACACTGGATAGATGAAAGTGATGAAGATTTCGCTGGAAGAGGGATACAACAAAAACGAGATGGAACGGAAGATACAAAAGAAGAAAGATGGGATATAATTGTGAATCATCCAAGACTATCAGCGTTGGTATATGATTGTATGAATAGTTTTAGTAATAAAACAAGTAAATTTGATGGTGGATTCGTAAGAATAAATAATCCATATATGAAAATAAACGGAAACTGTGTGAAGGAAAATTCAAAATACTTTCGTGAATTATATATGAAAGGAAAGAAAAATGTAGAATTGTGGGAGATTCTTTCAAACGGTCATTATCATATTGTAATTCATTTGAATGGTAAAATGTTGGATAGGTCTAATGGGTGTTTAAAAATGATGGATATGGATATGTATGCTGAAACTTGTAATATGGAAATCATTAAAAAATACGATATTGGAAGTATCTTTGAAATGATGTAGAAAGATAATAAATAGAATAGTATAGTTAGAAATCTTATAATATAATAAAAATTACATTATAAGGTAGTTTAATATTTATTAAATAATTTTGTTAAATAAAAAATAAAATTGATTTTGTTTTTTGTAGTATAGCGTAGGTATAACAAAATGACAATGACTAAATACAACGAAAACAGCAAAGAACATAAACAATTGATTAAGTTCTTAAATCTTGATAATGAAGCAGTGAGAGTAGGTAAAGAAGCGATGGATATTGCGTTCGGTTCTAATATTATGAGAGGGTGTGTTCCAAGAGATAAGACTAATTTCAAAGCGATGGTGAAAGAGTTGAATAGATGTTTCAACGATATTCCTCAAGTGCCTAAGAAGATGAAAGTCATAGGTGGAGGACCAGCGTGTAATTGTCATCAAAATAGTCGTAGAGCAGTATTATTTTGGGGTAAAGAAAATGTTGAATATGTAAGAGGATATAACTTCACATTTACACCTGACGGAATTGGTGTGAGTGGTGAAATTCATTCGGTAGTCAAATGTAAAATTACTGGAGAATACTTTGATTATACAACTGATTTCGGTGGTGAAACATCAAAAGTATTCTTAGAGTGTAAAAAATTACAAGAAAAATATACATTCACTGAAATGATATTTGATGATAGAAGATGTATTGATTATATCACAAGTTTCAAAAGAAGACATATTTGTAGATTGACTCGTAGATGCTATGATGTTAATGAAGGTATGATGTTCGTTGATAATCTTAGAAAAACATTAGAAACAAGTGGATTCTATACTTGGGTGAAACCGCCTCATATGACTTACAAATTGAATCTAACAATAGAACAAGTTGAATATCTTGATGAAATAGGTTGGGGAGAACAAGACGATATTGATAATTATGATATTCGTATTTGTGAAGACGAAGGAAAAAATTATAAAGAATTATTGGAAGAACCAAAAATCATTAATACAAGAAATACAACAATAAATATTGGTGGAGAAACTATAAATTTGTCGGAGGTGTTTGGTGAGGGGGGTGAGATTCACTTTCTTTAGAATTATTATTACATTCACTCTCATAACAACACTTAGATTTAAATGATATATTAGAAAATACATTAACTATTGCTTGAATAACTCTTAAGATAAAATTATATTTATTTTTTATTGGTGGATTTAAAACTTCTTCTTGATTCATTTCTTTATTATAATGTGATATTTTTATTTACGACGACTTCTATATCCACCTCCAGTTATAGAACCACCGCTCATAGAACCACCACTTACCGAACCACCAGTAAGAGAACCGCCTTTCATACCTTTATGAAGTGCCATAGCGGATTGCCCCGCCGACATTATATTACCCATAGAAGGGTCTTTACGAACTTCATTTAACGCCCTTGCTGTTTGAACTAATGCTGGAGCGTGTTTCACAACTCCACGAGCAAGGTGTGGAACTTTCTTAGCGAATTTGCTTAAAGAACTGAAAAGACCAGCACCAGCGATTTCGTCGTTGAGTGCGTAGTGATGTCCCATATTCTCCGCCTCAATATTATCCTTAAGGTCAAGAAGACCAGTTTGGACTCGGCATTCGTTAGGAGAAATAATAACTTGACCGTTGTTAATATATACTTCTTTCATAGTCGTTTGTGTTAAAGCACGAGCACCACCATTATAAGCAACCATATTTATTTGGATATTGTAATCACCACGAGTTCCAGCGGATTCATTATCGGCAAGTGGAATATCTTTACCGAAAACAAGTTTGAGGCAATAACCTTTTCGCCTTGCTTCCTCCATATCTAACAAATCACAACCATTCTCAACAGCGAGTTCAAAAAGTTGTTCGGAGGAGTAATTACTTAAAATACCAACTTGATTACCGAATGTAATATCAACACGAACTGGTTGACACATACCATCGGTGAGTGCGTGTCCGTTAGTTGCGTTCATAAGAACCGATTTTGCGTCCTCAACCCATAAATAGACTGCCTCGGGAATTTGGTCTAATCGCCTATTACTGGATACAATTGTCGCTGAATCAGTATTGTTAGCGAGAGCAGCGGTCGGTGCTGAAGTTTCAAATCTTCGTGGTTGGTTGTATGGGAGGATAATTTCATTTGGAATCTTAATATCGTCTTGTGCTGTGAAATTTCGCACTTCTAAGAAAGCACTATCGGCAACAACACCGAAAGCAGTTGCTGGAGTATTAGCAACTGATAATGTTGCGTCATTACCTATACCAGCGGTAGAAGCGTCAAAAAGACCAATAATTCTATTACACGCTGAATTAAATTTAATTGCGACATCTATGTTATTTAAATTAGTCATACCAGTTCCAAAATCAACATTCAAAGGAGAAATCATAAGAGGTTCTCTAAGAGTAATAATAACTTTTCGGTCAGTTCCAGTTGTCGCATCAACAGTAAGAACACCCCCAGCATCTTGGTCGTTCCACATATTACCATTTGGAGTTTCTCCTAAACGACCTTTACCACTTCTACTTAATGGATTAACACTACTCGCATATTTTTGTTGTCGGTCAAGAAGGAAGGGGTCGGAATAACTACCAGCGAAGGTGTCGGGGTGATGTGCTGTATTTTTGAATGCTCTTTCACGGAATTCGGGGGTTGTATATTGTGATACTGCCTTAAGATAATTGACTGGGTCAGTTGAGAAATGTGTTCCGTTAAGTGTTAAATCAATATTATCAATTATAGAATGAATTGGAAATTGTCTTAAACCTATATTATTACCGTATCGTTTGACTACATTTTGACCGGTCGCTTTATCAAGAACGGCAACTGTTCGTGCGGTGGCATCGGTATAGACGGCAGTATTTTTTACAAAAGCAGTTGATTCGGGAAGACCGTATGTGAAAGCATTACCAGCACCAGCGGAAGAAGTGCAAAGTGAATTATTCGCCGCCAAAAGATGGTCTAAGAATCTACTGTCGCCACCAGCATCAATAGTCCATTTCATTACTAAATCAATACGCCTATCTAAGACAGTATTTTGTGATGGAGGTTGCCAGTTAAAACTGACTTCACTTACAGTAGCACTTCCGTTTGCTTTAATTTTTTGAGTGGATAATTGTTTCGCACCTTTCACAACCACTTTTGAATGTGGGTCGTCATTTTGCTCTAAATCTAAAACTGGGATTACAACTCTACTAACGCTCATTTTTATAATATAATAAAAGATTTTAATTTTAGAGTTTTATGTTTAAGATAATAATTTTCAGTTATTACTTTAGAATTAAAATATATCTATTATATATAATTAAAATGGGATTTCGTTGTGAATTGTGTGATAGTTGGTTGCCGATGCTTTCTTTTTCTAAATTGTGTCCTACTTGTTATAAAATGAGAACAATTGTTAAATGCTATAATGCTGAAGATGTCTTAAAAAAAGTTGAGGATTGTTTTCTTGTATCTCACGCAAGAGAGCAAGAAGAAATTAGAAAAGATAAACAATTCTTTATAAATGAAGAAGCACGACTCCAAAAAGAATTTGAAGAAGAATTAGAAGAATTAACAAAACAAAGAGATTTACATCTATCTACTATAGAAGAAGAAGAAGAATCTAAAGACCTTAAAGAATTAAAGAAAAATAAAAGTGATAGTGATTTACCACAAAGCGATGAAAATTCTTATTCTACAAAACTAAGAAATGGAAATAAAAAGAAGCAATTAAAATCTATATAAATAATATAAATGGATAAACTAATATCTAATGCTGAAGAAATTGACTTGAATAAAGATAATATCTTACAAATTACTAATAATGGTTGCGATGTTGTTGTGTATCATAACTTATCAAACTATAATTCTATACAAGATTTACTTGGGGACAAAGGGGCAGTAATTCTTCTATATGAAACTAAACAAAATTTCGGACACTGGGTCGCATTATTTTATACTGATGATAGTCGCCAACAAGTTGAATTTTTTGATAGTTATGGTTTCGCCCCCGACCAAGAATTAAATTATGCTAAATATGACGACCAACCTCTTCTAACTGAATTAATGGATAAATCAAATCTTAAGTATATTCACAATAAAACACGCTTACAAACTTACGCTGAAGATATGAATACTTGTGGTCGCTGGACTGCTTGTAGAATAAAAATGAGGAATATGCCTCTTCAACAATTCGTATCACTCTTAAAGAATAAGGGTAGATATGGAGGAGATTGGATGGTTTCGGCGATGACTTATTTATTTACATATCAAACATAAGAAATAAAATATATATCTATATTATAAATGAGTGTATTTGTAAATCTATCCGTAAATGCTGAAAAAATTGAAAGTCAAGATGCTGTATTATCCAGTAGGACTAAAGGTGGTGATATTGTCGCTGACCCTTCAATCTATAGTGTGGGTGTAGAAAGAATGAAAGTTCCATTAAATAATATTCCTTTATTTAGACTTTATGCTGGTGATTTTAGAATGGCGACAACACTCCATAATTCTTTTGTTTATCGTGATACTTTCGGACCAACATTAGAAAAATTGGAGTCTTTAAGAACAAATGTGTTTGGATTAAAAGACGATTCAAAATTTAACGATAATACTGATAATCAAGTTTTTTATGATTGTTTAGAGAATATTGGTGTTGATAGAAAAAATGATAGAATCTATAGAGATTTTTGGTCGCACGAAGAATTTTGTGATTTCTTAAATTTAGCGTTATTGAGGTGTGTAGGAAATGCTTATACAACATTATCTTCCAAAGACTCGGATATATCCGTAGAAGGAACAATCGCAAACGATGGAGTTGGTGCTGGTGGTAAAGGACATTCGGGGGTAAATCCAGCGGAAATTAGATTAAAAGCGGACATAATTACTGAAAATACGAGTGGAACTGGTTTAAAAAAAACTCAAGGTAAAATATCAGTTGTTAATTTTGATATAGATAGGTCAGCGGATACAACTGTAGATGTAAATACTATTCACGAATATATTACTTCATTAGAAATAGATTTAGCATTTGATGGTTCTAACCCTTTTCAAAGTATAAGTAATCTATTCGAAGGAAATAATGGAAATAATGAATTTTCGCATTTATCTATGTGGGTTTCTCGCTTACCTATAGATAGTAGTGGAGCATTAGATACAAATCGTCTTAATGCTGGTGATAGTGATACTTGGTGTATATTTAAAAATATTTTTGAAGGTTTTGATAGTCAATTATATCACGCAATAACTTTCTCAACAAATAAAGGAGTATCAACAGTAAGAGAAAATAAAAGTAGTAAAGCATTAAAGAGATTTGTAGCGACTCAACCAAGTGGAAGTAGATATAGAATGGCGATTGATTACATAGTAGCAAAAGATATTGTAGGTAAAAGAGCGGACGGTTATGCTTATGAACTTTTTTTCTTTAATGAAGCAACATACAAAAATAGAAATACATCTATAAATACCGACGCAAATGAAGTCCCACACTGGATTCTCCCAAATGGTAAATGTAATCTCGTTATAAGAACTGCTAAAATGGGTGAATGTCGTGCTATAGAACCTTATGCTGGAGGTATAACAACTGGAGCATTTCAAAACCCTTCAAAAACTGCGACTGATAATGATACAAATGTGAAATTAGCACCATATTTTAGTTATAATCACGACACTAAAAAATGTGAATTTAATATGTCTAACCACCAATTATTAGGAATGGGTATGAATATTTATATGAATAATAATTTAAATTCATTATTTTCTTTTGAAAGATATATAGTTGATAGAATAAAAACTCTAAGTGAATTCAATACTTATATAGCGACACCAACAACAGCAAATAATAATGGAAGTGCTTTATCAATAAGTTCTATTTATGAAAGTAATCAAGATTTATATAATGGTGTTATATTAGGATTTAAACCTCAATATGGAAATATGGGTGTAAATAGAAATGATAAGAGCGAATACTATTCTATGAATAAATATGAAGAAGAACAAAATACTGGTTTTCGTAGAGATTGGTTAAATGGAATTGTAGTATTATCTCCAAATTTACCTATAGATGGTGAAATCGTAGGTGATGGTTCAACAAGTAGAAAAATTATTACTGATTTTCAAATAGACCCAGCATCAACTGGAAGAGATTATCTTATATTTAATAATGACGGTGGTATGAGATTATATGAATTAAGAACAAATCAACCAATAAAAGATATAGAAATCTCTATACAATTTCAAACTATATATGGCGATATTAGACCATTAAAAATAAATAAATTAACTGAATGTCAATTGAAATTAGAGTTTAGACCAAACGCTCAAGTATATTCATTAACACAAGATGTATCTTCATTTGACTATTAATTTTATCTTTATTATTTTTCTCTTTATATATTATATAATGAGTAATGTAATTGACGAATTTGGAAATGCCACAACTCTTAATATTAAGAGCGATACTGGAGAATTAAAAGTATCTTCAGCAAGAGATAAAATTGATAGTAGAAGTCAATTATTTTTTCCGTGTGATACAAGTGATATAAATAATATAGGAGTATATAACAAATCTATTTTTGATGCTGGGACAACTGTTCCACAATCAACCCAAGTAAATCCTAATAAGTGGAGATATTATCCTACTGGACTTCAAGATAGTATTTATATAGATGTAAATAAATTAGACCCAAATGCTTCACATTTTTCAGTTGCGATAAATTGTAATCGTGATGTTGCGAATAATCCTTATCCGAAAATCGCCGCAGTTGTGATAGGAAATGATAGACTTCCTACTGGTTCTCTTCCTACAAAATTTACTGCCGATTACTATAATACTGGGTCAATCATAAATGAGGCATTTCAAGATAGTCGTAGTTTAGATGGAACTATGGACGATGGTGCTATTTTAGTAGCAGTCGCACAAAGTGGAGGAGAAGATACTCCAACTGGTCTTCTTGATGGAAGTGGTCCGAGAATTTGGAAAATAGCAACTTCTTTAATACCAATAAATTATCAATATTATACAATTGGAATTATAAATTTTGGAACTTCCGATGTTCTTGTTAGGTCAATATTTTCAGTTGTTTCATAAAATAAAAAAATATATCTATATAATATAATATGGTTTTAGGAATAAATAAGAGTGAAGTTGTTAATTGGACTCAAGATTTGAAAGTTAATTTTATAGATAATAAAACGATAAATGCTAAGACAAGTCAAGCAAATTTGACATCAACAGCAACGGACGGTAGTGCTGGATATTTCTTTGATTTACAAGCACACAACCAAGGTCGGTATTTTGTGGGAAAAAATGCTTGTGAATATAATTCTATTCTAATTTATGGTGATTGTGTTGTAAATACTGACGGTGATTTATTTGGTATTTATATTTCACATAACGGTAATGATTGGACTCTATTAACAGCAATTCGCCCAATAAAACCTCACGCTGATTTTGATAGTAGTGGAAGTTCATCATATCATTTCTCACATTTGGGACACATACCTTTAAGATATTTCGCTATAGGTAATATATCTAATGGAACTATGACTAATTTTAAAGCGAACTATGTTCTAATGAAAAAATAATATATCTTTATAATATATAAAATGAGTAGAAATGTTGTGAATAACCAAGAAAAAATATTGGAAACAATAGCAACGAATACTGCTAATATTAAAATAGAAGCGGATAGTATTGACTTAAATCTTGATGCTTTAGAAGTTTTAGTAGGAGCGACAAATAGTCTTTTAACAACTTTAGATGGGGTTCAAGATAATGCCTTAACGAAATTAGGTGAAATTGATACTGCGATTGATACAATTGATTCAGTATTGGATGCTTCATTAGTAAAACATACAAATAATGAAACATTACTCACGGCACAAAACGGTCTTCTTACAACAATAGACGGTGTATTAGATACTCAAGTATCGCAATTGACTGGAATTGATAATGTTTTAGATAATATTCACGCAAAATTACCTTCTTCATTAAATAGTGATAATCTTAAGGTTATTGATAGTGCTTTAGATACTGCTATAGGTTCTATGGATACAAATAATCAAAATAAATTAGACCATTTAAGCGGTGATTTAGATACTTTAAATGGGAAAATTGATACTGTTGATGGTGTCTTAGATAATATATTAGTTAAGAATACTGCTGGTGAAGTTCATTTAGGTAATATTGAAACAAAATTAGGAACAATAGAAACTGATATTGAAGCAACAAATACTCTTTTAACAACATTAGACGGAGTTCAAGATAATGTTCTAACAAAATTGGGTGAAATTGATACTGCGATTGATACTTTAGATTCAGTCCAAGATAATGCTCTAACAAAATTAGGTGAGATTGATACTGCTGTTGATGCTATGTCGGCGAAATTACCAGCGAGTTTGGGTCAAAAAGCGAATGCGAGTTCATTATCAACTTGTCGGAGTTCAACCGCTGGAGCATATGATTTATCGGCGAGAACTACTATTGGGACTGCTTCAACTACTACTAAACTTCTTTGTGATGCTCAAGGTCATTTACAAGTTGATATTTTAAGTGGAGGTGGTTCAACTGATGTTAGTGCTTTATCAACACACGCAAAACAAGATACAATCATAGGTCATTTAGATGGTGTTGAAACTAAATTAGACCATTTAAGCGATAATATTGATACTCTTGATGCCGTCCAAGATAATGCTCTAACAAAATTAACTAATATAGAAACTCTTATAACAACATTAGACGGAGTTCAAGATAATGTTCTAACAAAATTAGGTGAAATTGATACTGCGATTGATACTTTAGATTCCGTTCAAGATAATGCTCTTACAAAATTAACTGGAATTGACGAAGATACTAATGCTCTCAAAATAGACCTCGCAGCGATTGAAGTCATAAATACAAATGCGGAAGCACACTTGGGAAATATTGATACTGGTGTTGATGTTCTTGAGGCGTGTTGTGCTTCTAATAAAGTGAAAGTTCTAAATCATCAATCTATTAGTGAAGGTGTTTGGATAAATAATTCGGCGGTGAGTTCTACTTCTTTTTCAGCGTCATTAGAAACTACTGGATATTCTAAATTAAGATTGTATGGCGTTGTTGATAGTGATTTTGCTGGAGCACCTCCAAGTATAAATATAACTGGTTCATTAACTGATGGCGGAACTTACTCACCATTAAGTAATTCACAAGATGGAATAGATACACAAAATTTATCTATTAGTGGTTCTTCGGTAATTGGAGTTAATTCTAAAATAGATACTCCACCAAAATTCATTAAGTTATATAATTCACACGGAAGCACAGCATTTACATTTACATTAAATTATACATTATCTAATTAAGCAAGAAATTCGTCATTATCACTTTCATATAAAAAATAGAAATGTTCTTCACTCATAGGATATTCAAAAATAGTTTCTTCTCCGTCAGTATCATATTCAATAATAGTTATTATTGGAATTTGCGGTGTAAGCATACGACAAGTTCTTAAGAATTGATAAAAACTTGGTTCTCTAAATTGTTCGGTTTTATATAGATTATTTTCTTCTATAAATTCTTTCATAATTTTTGCTGTTGGATGTTGTAATCCATTACATTTATACATAATATAGTTTTTGAGTTCAAGCGGTAATTGTTTAAAGATTTCCATCTAATATTATTATCTTATATTATATTATAAAAATGACCGATAATAGTGGAAGTTATATGCGATTTACAAGCGACCATCACTTTCCTTCTTCAAGACCACATAATAAAAATCTTGCGAGTCTTGTCGTGAAGAAAAGTGAATTGGAAGGAAATGTTGCCGAAAGGGGAATTGATTTAAGACCACCTAATCCAAATGCGAAAGGGTATGAATATAAAAGAACTATCTATGACCGTGAATCTAATAACGCAGTTGGAGGATTTCTTAGCGGTGTAGGAACTCCAACTCTTTATGGTGGAGCAATTAAGAATCCGGGTTGGGACCCAAAACATCCACGATTAAGTAGAAATCCAAACTGGTATGAAGGTCGTGGTAAGGATAGAGCAAAGAGGGCGGGGGAAGTCTTAGCAACTATCGCTGGAGCAGTTTTATAATAATTTTTTTTCTATATACTTATTATATGAATTGGATTTCGTTTGTAAAAAAAGTATCAAAAGAAAAAGGAATAAAATATAATGAAGCATTATCAGTTGCTTCAGCATTATATCATAAAGAAAATGGAACAACAAGAAAACCAAAATTAGAGAAAAATGGTGAAAAAAGATTAACTGGAAAATTTATTCTAAAACAATTAAAAAGAAAATTAGATAGTGGTGAAATATTTAAAGGACAAAAGAAAAAAGATATATTAAATATTCTTAGACAAGGATAATATAAAATAAATTTGAAATCTATTTAAAATTAAATCTTCTTATATATTATAATATGACTTATAAGAAGGTTAAAACAAAAATGAC
>TARA_R110002012_G_scaffold38863_4_pt1 | contig 11302 bp, 10 predicted proteins | sample TARA_R110002012 | Tara Oceans TARA_R110002012 (sample SAMEA4396515) | marine metagenome | biome: Westerlies Biome; feature: [DCM] deep chlorophyll maximum layer (ENVO:01000326); material: water (ENVO:00002006), including particulate matter (ENVO:01000060) such as... | depth 40 m
CAGCAAACCATCATCGCCGCTCTGGACTAGGATCATCGAAGCTAGACGCAATCTATAAAGCTAGGCTTGATCTAGATTGCATGTCAGTGAACGTGCGTTTGTTATGAATGAGTTCTAAATCGCGATCCTTGTTTAATCCAGCAGAGCATCTAGCACAGCACATTCCGGTACATCGGTGCCGCTACAGTGCGCTAAGGTATTACTAAGCGCGGCCTCGATCCGAACCAAGTGTGCGATTTTGTTCTGAACATCTTTGAGGTGCGCCAAAGCGATTTCCTCAACCTCGGCACAGGAACGGGTGTCGTTATCCACAAGGGTCAGCAACCCACGTATTTCTTCAAGCGAAAACCCAAGGTCGCGGGCGCGCATGACAAATTGCAACCGGCGCACATGATATTCGCTATAGCTCCGATATCCATTGGGGTCTCGGGGCGGGTCTGGCATGACGCCGATAGTCTCGTAATAGCGGATTGTCTCTAGGTTGCATCCCGTTGCTCGCGCAAGCGCGGCCCGCTGTAACGGTTTCACGAAAGTGTGACCCGTTTTCATTCAAATACTCCTTGAGCCTGTATCACCTACAGAGCTTAGGACTCGTTGCAGATGATCGCAAGGAGGCCCGTATGGACACGACAGAATCTGCACTTACACCAATTAAAACTGAAACGGTCGAAGGCCGAGGGTGGGCAGCCACCGCATTTGCAGCGCTGGGCGCCTTGGCCATGACCTCATGCTGTATCTTACCGCTGGTTCTCGTCAGTTTCGGCGTTAGCGGGGTATTTATAGCGCAAATGGGGGCTCTGTATGCCTATAAGTGGTACACTTTCACCATTGCCACAGCATTTCTGGGGTATGGGTTTTACAAAGCCTACCGTCCGGTTTCCTGCGATGATGGCACTTGTGCCCGGCCAATGAACCGCACTGCCATGCGTTCCATCCTGTGGGCTGCCGCTGCGGTAATGTTTGTGGCCATGCTGTTCCCTTACGTTTCCCCCTATATCCTCTCATTCTAAAGGAACTTTAATATGAGATATATTCTCTCTAGCGCTCTGGCGCTTGCGACATTTCTTGCTTCTCCAGTATTCGCGAAAGAACAGATTGTTCGTTTTCACGTGGGCGGGCTAACCTGTCCGTCCTGTTCCTTCATCGTCGGCAATTCACTTAAATCCGTAGAAAGCACCGTGATCGACGAATTCGTCGAAAGCGATGACGCAACCCAAGGCGTGTACACCGTCCGTTTTGACGACGAAGTCGCCACGGTCGACGATCTTCTCACAGCAGTTAAAAAGAACGGCTATCCCATTGAGCTGTTGGCGGACACGGGAACCGGCAAAGGCTCGTGAGGCTGAATATGTGCTGTTTATGAAGGCCATGGGTTAGCGCGTGGTCGGCAGCATCCTTTATCTTGCCTTGGCTAAACCCAAGACCGATCTAATGACGAAAGCGACCTACCATGAAAGATAGCTGCACAAGCGACAACAGACCGTATGACCTCATCGTCGTGGGGGCTGGTTCTGCGGGGTTTTCTGCTTCGATAGCCGCCGCTGAAGCGGGCAAACGCGTGGCACTTATCGGCCACGGGACGATAGGAGGAACCTGTGTCAACATTGGTTGCGTCCCATCCAAGGCAATGATCCGTGCAGCCGAGGCGTTGCATGGTGCGAATACCGCCGCCCGCTTTCCCGGCATTTCAGGCGCGGGGCTGCTAAACGACTGGTCACGGCTCATCGCGGGCAAGGACGACTTGGTCACAAAATTGCGGCAGAAAAAATATGCCGATCTTCTGCCAGCCTACGAGGGGGTCGAGTATATTGACGAAGGACCGGCGACCCTGATCGATGGGGGTATTGAAGTTGGCGGTCGCAAAATCACGGCACCCAAGACATTGATCGCTACCGGAAGCCGCACGTTCGTCCCGGCAATCCGTGGGATTGAAGATGTCGATCCTCTCGACAGCACCTCGCTTCTCGAGTTGGAAACTTTGCCCGACAGCCTGATCTTTATCGGAGCCGGATATATTGGTGCAGAGTTAGCGCAAATGATGGCTCGGCTGGGGGTCAAGGTCACACTTGTAACCCGCTCGCGCGTGTTACCGGGTACCGAGCCAGAGGTATCCGAAGTCTTGACCGGCGTTTTTAAAGCCGAAGGCATAACGGTCTTGACCGGTGTACAGTATGACAGCATCAGGCATGCAAAAGGAGGGGTGACATTGCGTCTTAGCCAAGATGGGGTAGCAAAAGACGTCACCGCCAACCGGATCGTCATTACTGCGGGGCGGCAGGCCAACACCGAAGGGCTGGGCCTGAATGAGGCGGGCGTGCAGATCGACAGCCGCGGCGGGATCGTCGTCGGCCCCGACATGCAGACTTCGCGGGCAGACACCTATGCCGCTGGCGACGTGACCGACCGCGACCAGTTCGTTTATATGGCGGCGTATGGTGCCAAGATCGCGGCCCGCAACGCGGTGTTGGACGGCAACAACCGCTATGACAACAATGCGATGCCTTGGGTGGTATTCACCGACCCCCAAGTCGCGGGCGTTGGCCTAAGCGAACATCAGGCACGCGATGCAGGTCACGAGGTCAAAGTCTCTGTACTGCCTCTTGATCAAGTGCCACGGGCGCAAGCAGCGCGGGACCCGCGTGGACTGATTAAGCTTGTCGCTGACCGGAATACGGACCAACTGCTTGGGGGGCAAATCATTGCACCCGAAGGCTCCGACAGTATCCAGACGTTGGTGATGGCGCTAAAGGCTGGCATGACCACCAAGGCGCTCGGCGACACGATCTTTCCCTATCTTACCACCGTTGAGGGATTGAAGCTTGCGGCCCAGACCTTTGATAAAGATGTGACAATGCTGAGCTGCTGCGCCGGTTAAAAGTTTTCTTACCGAAAGCTGGCCAGTCAGACAGGCGGGCGCACCTGCGCCTCGCATTGATGGGGGTTCATTCGGAACTTTGACGTCAGGTTGTAGTTGGATACAGAGTTCAAAAAGACACGGCTTTGATTTCGAAGCCCTGCAACGGGTAATAATCACGCGCGTAAATTTGAAGCAGCGTGCCGTGCGACAAAAAAAGAGAGACCAATCATGAGCAAGACCTACGATCTGATAGTCATCGGCAGCGGCACCGCTGCGACTACCGTGGCACGACGCGTAAGCGCCACAGGTCTAAGTGTGGCCGTGACCGATTTCCGCGCCTATGGCGGCACCTGTGCGTTGCGCGGATGTGACCCAAAGAAGATGTTGATCGGAGGTACTTCTGCCGCCGATCACGTACGTCGAATGCACGATAAGGGGGTCGAGGGCGAGGTGCGGATTGATTGGCGCGACCTTTTGGAATTCAAGCGTGGATTCACCGATCCCGTACCAGAGAAGAAGGAAAAAAGCTTTTTAGATAGCGGCATCGCGACCTTCCACGGAAGAGCACGTTTTGTTGGCACGAACTCGGTCAAGATCAATGACGAGACGCTGGAGGCCAAGCATATCGTTTTGGCAACCGGATCCGAAGCAATTAAACTGGGCATTCCCGGCGAGGAATATTTGATCGACAACGAGGGTTTTCTTGAGATGGAAAGTCTGCCCCGCCGTATCGTTTTGGTCGGCGGAGGCTATATCGCTGCGGAGTTTTCGCACATTGCGGCGCGTGCGGGTGCAGAGGTGACGATCCTTCAGCACGGCGACCGGATGCTGACCGGTTTCGACCCGGACCTTGTCGGTTGGTTGATGGAAAAATACGAAGATATCGGTGTCACGTTGCATACCGACACCACGGTCGAACGTGTCGAAAAGTTTGGTGATGCCTTCCGTATTACCGCTGGCGGGAAAGGTGGATCTCAGACCTTTGAAGCGGATCTTGTCGTGCACGCGGCTGGCCGCAAACCAGATTTTGCATCGCTCAATCTGGAGGCCGGAGGCGTAGAGTTGAGTGACGGCAAGCTGGCCCTTAACGAGTTCTTGCAAAGCACGTCGAACCCGGCGGTGTATGCTGCTGGTGACAGTGCCCAGTTGGGCCCGCCGCTGACCCCCGTGGCAAACCACGACGGCAAGGTCGTCGCCGCAAACCTGCTGAAAGGCAACCATACCACGCCAAACTACAATGGCGTGCCTTCGGTCGCTTTCACACTGCCTCCGATCGCCCGGGTTGGACTAGACGAAGCCGAGGCGCGCGAGAAAGGCCTAAAGTTCCGCATGCAATGCGACCGCACATCGGGCTGGTTCTCGACCCGCCAACAGGCTGAATCCATCTCTGGCTACAAGGTGCTTGTCGAGGAAGGTAGCGAACGGATTCTAGGGGCGCATCTGCTTGGGCCGCATGCCGACGAAGTCATAAACATCTTTACTCTCGCCGTGCAGCACGGGCTGACCGCAGATCAACTTAAAGATACCATGTTTGCCTATCCGACCGGGGCATCAGACATTTCATCTATGCTCTGAGAGAAGCTAGTTTGCCGGTGCGCCAATAATTGCGGCAGCCGGTGACTTGCCTGATTGCGGGACAAACTCCTGTTGGTCTTTAGCACTGAATGGAGGTTGCACCATACCGATCAAAATCCGCTGACCTTTGGCAGCCAAGTGCTGAGCGCGGGCAAGAAGGTCAGCAGCATCAACACGATGAAATTCGCCAGAAAGAATGGCGGCATTTCACGGATCAAGGCGGCGGGTCTCAGGTTGACTGCCGAGGAGACTACGAAAATCAGGCTGCCCACGGGTGGTGTAGTAAGCCCCAGCGTCAGGTTTACGATCACAATGATGGCAAAGTGATCGGGCGCGATGCCAAGCGCGTGGCTGATCGGCGCAAGGATCGGGACTAGGATCATCACCCCAGGCAACGGGTCCATGAAAAAACCAAAAAGCAACATCAACAGGTTAACGGCCAACAGGAACAGGATTGGCGAGAGATCCCAGCTGATAATCGTTTCGGCTAAAAACTGGGGCACGCCTTCGATGACCAACACCCAGGCAAAGGCCCGCGCGGCCCCAAGGATCAGCAATACGGCGGCACTAATAAGCGCCGCGCGAAGGATGATTGCTGGCAAATCGCGCAAGCATAGTGCGCGGTACACGAAAAATCCGCAGAAAAGCGCATAGAATACCGCAATCACCGAAGCCTCGGTCGGGGTGAAGATGCCGCCTCGGATTCCACCGACGATCAACACGATTAGACCAAGGGCAGGCAGCGCCAGCACGGTGTTGCGCCACATCTCGGCCTTGCTTGGACGCGGATCGCTGCTGCGGTAGTCGCGTTTCCAACTGACAAAGCCATTGGCGACAAGGCTACCACAGGCCAGCAGCAGCCCCGGAAAAACCCCCGCCATGAACAGCGAGCCAACCGAGACTTGTTGGTCTTGCAGCGCATAGATGATCATCACGATTGATGGTGGAATGATCGGCCCGACCACGGCGCTCGAGATCGTCAGCGCCCCTGCATATGATCGATCATAGCCGCCCTTTTCCATCATGCGGATCATCATTGCACCTGGCCCTGCCGCATCGGCTAGTGCCGATCCGGATATCCCGGCGAACATGGTCGAGGAAATCACATTTGCATAGCCAAGCCCGCCGCGCAGGTGGCCGACGAACTGTGAGGCAAAACGCAGCAGCGTCTGGGTAATGGCACCGCCGGTCATAATTTCAGCGGCAAGGATAAAGAACGGCACGGCAAGCAGCGGAAAGCTGTCGAGCCCGGAAAACATCTCTTTCACCACGACGATGGGCGGATAGGAACTGCCCAATTCGATAGCGATAAAGACTGATATCGCCATGGCAAAAGCCACAGGAAGCCCCAGTACCATCAACACGAACAGCGAGATAAACAGAATCTCAGCCATTTGCAGGGCTCGGCAGATTGTCGGACTGACCGTCAGGTTGTATGTAGTGACCCGCAAGGATGAAGGGCTTGGCGACCAATAATAGGTGCACGATCAGCAGGCTGAAACCCACAGGTATCGCTGCATAGACATACCGGAACGATAAGCGCAGGGCTGGCGTCATCTGAAATTGGGCACGCTGCATGTATTCCCATCCGACGAAGACCATAAAGCCAAAAAATAATAGCAGTATCAGTACGATGGCTGTGCGCAGCAGGCGCTGGGCTTTGGTGGTCATGACATCGTGCAGATTGGTAATCGCCACATGGCCGCCTTGCCGCAGCGCCAGACCTGCCCCAAGAAAGGTCATCCAGATCATCAGATAGCGTGCGGATTCATCAGCCCATGAAAGCGAATGATTGGTGGTATAACGCAAGGCGACATTCGCACCAACGACCAAAGCCATCGAAGACAGACAGCCAATCACCACAGCCGCGTTGATCGACACGAATATCCGTTCAAGCCTGCGCATATTTTCTCGCCCCCTCGCGACAAGCGGCTGGAAAAATTCATCCCGGCCGCTTGTATTTTTTTGACGTCTATTCGGTGGCCGAAATCTGGTCGATCAGGTCTTTGCCGTAGGTGTCGTAGTAGGTTTCATAAGCGCTTTCGATCGACGCGCGAAACGCGGCTTTTTGTTCTTTGGACAGCTCATTGACCTGCATCCCACGTTCCTTAAGGGTCGCAACGCCGCTTTGTTCGACATCGTCGACATAGCTACGCATCGCGGCCACGGCTTCGGCCGCGCCCTCTTCAAAGACAACCTTGTCATCATCCGACAGGCCATCCCAAAAAGGCTTGGAAACCAACAGCATGGCGGGCGAATAAACATGACCCGACAGAGTAAGGTATTTTTGCACCTCATCCAACTTGACCGACACGATCACGGACAGTGGGTTTTCCTGACCGTCGATAGTGCCTTGTTGCAGCGCCCCGATCACTTCAGGCCATGCCATAGGGGTAGGGGCCGCGCCGATGGCGTTAAAGGCCGCTAGATGCACCGGGTTTTCCATTGTGCGCAGCTTCATACCGGCCAGATCTTCCGGCGTCTCGATGGGATTACGGTTGTTGGTGATATGCCGAAAGCCCTGTTCACCCCACGCGAGCGCCACCAGCCCGGCATCATCGAACTGTTCCAGAATTTTCTGGCCAATGGGACCGTCCAGCACGCGCCGGGCGTGGTCAAGGCTGCGGAACAGAAAAGGGATGTCGGTAACACCAGTGGCTGGGACGAAATTGCTGAGCGTCCCGGTCGATACGATGGTTGCTTCGATCGTACCCAGTTGCAATCCCTCTACAACTTCGCGTTCACCGCCCAGCCCCGAAGACGGGAAATGGCGAAAACTGAACCTGCCGTCAGTTTGCGCTTCTACGACCTCCTCCCATTTTTTTGCAGCGACGCCATAGTGGCTGTCGGGAGCGAGTGCATAACCGATCTTGACTTCAGTTTCGGCAGCAAGGGCGCTGCCAACGATTGTAACCAGCGTGGCAAACAGGGCCGTCTGACGCATTTTGTTGAACATCATTCCGTTTCCTCCTCCAAATTTTTGGCAATAGAGAAATTGCTAGCTTGCGATCCGACCATTGGCAATGGTCTCCGACTCTGCGTTGATTTAGGGAAGGTTGCAGTTGTCAACAGGATCACCTCTCAGGGGTTCACCATGTCTAGAAACCGTAACTGTGATGCGACCGCATTCTTGGTGCCGTAGGCATGCGAACGGTGCCTCGGGCGGTTCAGTGAATCTACTGTCCAAGAGGGTCAATACCTGTCCAGCTGTTATCCTTGGAAAAAATCAGACCGACCCAGATAAATAACAAGGCAGAACCTTTGCTGTGCAAAGATTCAAATTTTCAGAATCACGCCAATAAAGTGTTGGTGATTTCACGCCCGTTGAGATTGCCGCACCAAAGTGCTAATCGCATCCCAAATATCCGATTTTTGAAAAGGGATGCCCTATGGCCAACGATTATATCGTTAAAGACATTAGCCTTGCCGCGTATGGCCGCAAGGAGCTCGATATTGCTGAAACCGAAATGCCGGGTCTGATGGCGTTGCGTGCCGAATACGGAGAAAAGAAACCGTTAAGTGGAGCGCGTATCGTTGGATCGCTGCATATGACGATCCAAACAGCGGTTCTGATTGAAACGCTAATCTGCCTAGGAGCAGACGTGCGTTGGGCATCATGCAACATCTTCTCGACCCAAGACCATGCAGCGGCGGCGATTGCTGCTGGCGGAACGCCGGTTTTCGCGATCAAGGGCCAGTCGCTGGAAGAACATTGGGATTATTTGGATAAATCCTTTCAGTTCCCCGACGGACCGAACCTGATTTTGGACGATGGCGGCGATGCGACATTGTACATTCTGTTGGGTGCACGCGCCGAAGCAGGAGAAGATGTGATTTCTGTCCCCACTTCGGAAGAAGAAGTCGCTATCAAGGCGCAGATCAAAAAGCGGATGGAAGCGTCCCCCGGCTGGTTCACCAAAATGCGCGATCAGATCAAAGGCGTTTCCGAAGAAACGACAACTGGCGTGCATCGCTTGTACGAGCTGGTCAAGCAAGACCAGTTGCCTTTCCCGGCGATCAACGTGAACGACTCTGTCACCAAGTCAAAGTTCGACAATAAATATGGCTGTAAGGAATCGCTGGTTGACGGTATTCGCCGTGCAACCGACACCATGATGGCCGGTAAAGTTGCGGTTGTCATGGGCTACGGCGACGTGGGCAAAGGCTCTGCTGCTTCGCTGTCCGGTGCCGGTGCACGTGTGAAAGTCACCGAAGTAGACCCTATTTGCGCGCTTCAGGCGGCGATGGACGGGTTCGAAGTTGTATTGTTGGAAGACGTGCTGGCGACCGCTGATATTTTCATCACAACGACAGGCAACAAAGATGTGATCCGGATCGAGCATATGCGCGAGATGAAGGACATGGCGATCGTTGGCAACATTGGTCACTTCGACAATGAAATTCAGGTCGCTGCGTTGAAGAACCACAAGTGGACCAACATCAAAGAACAGGTTGATATGATCGAGATGCCAAACGGCAATCGTCTGATCCTGCTGTCCGAAGGCCGTCTATTGAACCTTGGCAACGCCACCGGCCATCCGTCTTTTGTGATGTCCGCATCGTTCACCAATCAGGTTTTGGCGCAGATCGAACTGTGGGAAAACACCGGAGCATACGAGAATAAGGTATATATCCTGCCCAAGCATCTGGACGAGAAAGTCGCCCGTCTGCACCTTGATCGTATCGGCGTGAAACTGACGCAACTTAGCAGTGAACAAGCGGCTTATATCGGCGTCACGCCCGAAGGTCCGTTCAAGCCTGAACACTACCGCTATTAATCCAGTCCTTAAATTATCATAAAAGCCGCCTGAACACGTGTTTGGGCGGCTTTTTTGTATTTCGCCAAACGCTCGATTGTGAAAATCACTATATGATTTCGCCAGTCTGTGAGCTTCCAGCCTTCCTGCATTGGCTGCCGTCAGCACGGCCTTTTTAAGTTTGGTGTTCTGCTTGGCCTGCGATATTAAAATTAATGCAAACGCATGTATTTAACTTGCAAGGAAAACTGAATGGCCTTTCGCCCTGCCCGTCGCATAACTGATACGAGCCCCAAAAACTTTGGCATGTTTTCCAAAGCTATTGGTTTGCCGGGCGACCTTATTCACCTAGAACTCGGCATGCCAGCCGAGGACACCCCCCAGCACATAAAAAATGCGACGATTGCAGCCTTGCATGCCGGTCATGTTCATTATTCAGACCTGCAAGGTCTTCCCGAATTGCGTCTGGCATTGTCCCACAAGCTAAAGCATCAGAACGCGATCAACGTCATCGCTGACGAAATTTTGGTCACCAACGGGTTGACCCAAGGGTCGTTCGCGGCCTTCATGAGTTTTCTTGATGAGGGCGATGAGGTGCTACTTCTTGCCCCCTATTATCCGCAGCATATCGGCAAAGCTGAACTGGCCGGGGCCAAGGTCACCTTCGCGCCGCTGGATGCCGCCAACGGGTTTTCCATCAACCGGGCCTTGATAGAGCCTTTTATTACATCCGCCACCCGCGTGATTGTGCTGATTAACCCGTGTAACCCTACTGGACGGGTATACAGCCACAGCGAGTTGCAGATTATCGCCAACTTGGCGCAGGAATATGATCTGTTGGTGATTTCCGACGAGGTTTATGAAGAAATCACCTATGGTACGCCCCATATCTCGATCGCTTCGCTACCAGATATGAAAGAGCGGACGATCTCTCTTTTCGCGTTTACCAAAGCGTATGCGATGGACGGCTGGCGACTGGGGTATGTTGTAGCTGCCGAAGCGTTGATGCCGCCGCTGTTGAAGATCACAACCAACGAAGTTACCCATGTGAACACGTTTATCCAATACGGAGCATTGGCGGCGGTGACGGGCGATACTTTGGTGTTGGCAAATATGGTCGCGCGGGATCGCGAGCGGCGTGACTTGGTGGTTGGACGGCTAAATCAAATGCCCGGTGTGACGTGTGGCGATGTTCAAGGTGCGATTTATGCATTTCCCGACATTAAGGCGACTGGGTTAAATGCCCAAGAATGTGCTGACCGCTTACTGCGCGACACCGGTGTGGTTGTTGAAGCAGGCAGTTTCTATGGCGCAGCAGGCGAAGGGCATCTGCGCGTTTGTTTTGGCTGCGCTGAAATAGATGTTCTGACTGACGCGATGGATCGCATGCAGCGCTTTTTTAACAGTCTCTAAATAATAGGAATAAGCTGATCGAACAGTTTGGCAACGTGATGTTCGGTGGTAATAGCTCCGGGTGACAGACGCAAGATTTGCCCGCGGGAATCAACGTGAATGGACAATTCGCGCAATCGTTGCACCAGCGTTTGAGTGTCTGTCGTTTCAGGCAAGTCAATCATTACCGAGCCGCCGCGCCGATCCGGCGAACGCGGCGTTGCAACGGTAAGGCCTGCTTGGTCAGCCGCAGCGATGATTTGATCAGTAAGCAATCTGTTATGCGCCAAAAGACCTTGCTGTGCTGCGTGCCACTTTAATGCGGGAATAGACCCTAAACAGGCGAGAACTGAAGGCGTCCCATGGTCGAACCGTCGTGCATCAGGGGCATATTTGAACGCGTCCAAACCCCATGAAAACGGATTGTCCTGTGAAAACCATCCGCGCAGCTCAGGGGCGACCTGTTCTATCAAGTCGGCGCGCATTTGTATAATGCCAGCCCCCGGGGTGCCGCATAACCATTTGAGGCTCGACGAAATCGCAAAATCCACCGGGTGATCAGCAAGCGAAAACGGGATAATCCCGATGCCTTGGGTCAAGTCGACCCCCACCAATGACCCCATCGCCTTGCCATGCTCCAACAACCGCGAAAGATCGCACCGATGCGAACTGGTTGCGTATTCCGGGGTGATCCGCCCACCGTTTCCGATTTGATGCGCCC
>TARA_R110002012_G_scaffold11086_1_pt1 | contig 11297 bp, 12 predicted proteins | sample TARA_R110002012 | Tara Oceans TARA_R110002012 (sample SAMEA4396515) | marine metagenome | biome: Westerlies Biome; feature: [DCM] deep chlorophyll maximum layer (ENVO:01000326); material: water (ENVO:00002006), including particulate matter (ENVO:01000060) such as... | depth 40 m
GAGATTTTAATTTCTGTGTCTGTTTGGGTTGTTTCGGTTTAGCCATGTCTTGCTTAGTTTTATCTACGCTCTTCTTTTTAAGTTCTTTTTTTCTATCAATTGCTTTTTCTACAGCTTCTTTTTTAATTTTCCTCAATTCCTTTTTCTTTTTTTCTTCTCTTGCTTCTTTTGCTTCTTGTGCTTTCTGTTTCTGTAATGCTGTTTTTACGGGTTTCTTTAATATTTTTTCAGTTTTAAAGGGTGTGATAAGAGGTTTTCTTTTCATTTTAACTACAGGGACTAAAGAGCGTTTTTCATGATCTACTTTATAACCGTTTTTAGTTATAATTTTCATTATATCTTCTCTCTTAGAACCTGTGGGAATTTTAATAGACACTAAAACATTATGAGCCCGAATAAGTTTCCTTATTTCAGCAGTTGATAATTCACCTTGAGGAGTTTTAGCCATATTTATAAGGATATAATATAAAAAAAATATCTCAATATATATATAAAAAAAATGATAGTTCATAAGAGTCATTCCAAAAAGGATTTAGTTGAGTTATTTGATAAATTAGGTGTTGGCTTAAATTCTAAATCAACTAAGACAGAAATTTTAATAAATATAGATACTTATATTAATGAATCAAAATTTAATGATAAGATCAGAAACAAAACAGAATTACTTGACTATTTAAAAACTGAAACACCTAAACAGCGTCCGGACATGGATACAAAAAATTATATAATGTTTAAAGCAAAAAAGATTATCAAATGGGCTAATGAAGGTTATTTTTTTAATGAGAATACTTATCTTTATGAAGACGAGCCATTAAACGACATTATGACTATTTATAAATGGGGAGATATTCCTAGTGTTCGCCGTGCCTGTAAATTTTACAATAATTATGATAAAAAGAAACTTCATATAAATCCGATAATAAGTGAGGATATTCAGAAACAAATTTATGAAAAATCAAAATTAAGAAAAAAATATAATATATCTATGAAACAAAGGAGAGTTTCTAAAGACAATCCTATTATATTGAGTTTTGATTAAATGGGTCAATAGCTGACCCTAATACAATTATAAGCTATATGGGGTTGTATTCTCTGTGGGTCTATTTTGACCTATGGGTCAATAATTGACCTTTTCTAATTCGTTTATTAGAGAAAATAATAATCTAAGATTATGTTATAAATATGTGGAACATAGTAGAAGATTTAGAATTCGGGCATTTTAATGAGAGAAAAGTTTTAAAATATCTTAATGAGAATCAGTTTCATGAAGATAATTTTAAGTTATATAAGAATGAAAAAAAGCAGGTTGATTTTAAAAATACTGAATATATAGCTGAATTAAAAAGCAGGACTAATTCTCTGAAAGCTTATCCAACTACTTTTTTCGGATACAATAAATTAAAGTATCTGTTAAATAAAGAAGGTGAAACAAGAAAATTTAAATTTTATTTCTTATTTACAGACGGGCTTTATGAATGGGATTACAAGGAAGGAGAATATACAATAGAAGACTTTCAGCATAAAGAAAGAGGTGTGAGAGACTATGTTTATATAGACATTAAATATTTAAAATTAGTAACAACAGAAATAAAATCTATGAATTAAATAAATGGTAGAAAAAACTAAGATCACATATAAAGGGGAAACTAAAAAGATCCCTAAAAAATATGTAGGTAATTTAAAAGGTAAAGAGAAAAAAAAACAGATAGAATCTATCATGAAGAAAACAACAGCCCCACGGCCTAAGACTTCAGCACCTCAGAGAAGCTCAACTTATACAGTTAAATTTAATAAGAAATATGGGAAACAACTAGATAAAATGAAAGGCGGAAGAAGTAAAAGAAATATAGCTAAAGTTACTGGATTACCTTTTAAAGCTTTAGACGAAGTTTTTAAAAAGGGTGAGGGGGCTTATAAGTCTTCAGGATCACGTCCCAACCAAACAGCTCAAAGCTGGGCTTATTCTCGTATGTACGGGTATATAATGGGTAATCCTAAAGTTAGAAAAGCTGATTCGGAAGTAACTAAAAAATATAATGTTAAGTTCTAATATAATGAGTTATAAAATAATTTACGCGGATCCACCATGGAATTACACGGCGACCAGTAATAAAATACCGAGTAGAAATAAAGACGGCCAACCTTATAACGCTATGAGAATGATAGATATATATGATTTTAAATTACCTGAAACGGATAAAGACTGTGTTTTATTTTTATGGGCGACAGCTCCATTATTACCTGAGGCCTTATATACTATTAAATCTTGGGGCTTTGATTATAAAACAATTGCTTTTACATGGATAAAGAAAAATAAAAAATCAACAGATACAAATTTTTGGGGTATGGGTTCTTGGACTAGAAGCAATCCCGAATATTGTTTAATAGCAACTAAGGGAAATCCTAAGGCAATTAGTCATTCAGTTCATTCAGTAATAGAATCACCTATACAAGAACATAGTAAAAAGCCCGACATAGTAAGAGATAAAATCGTAGAACTATGCGGAGATATAAAAAGAGTAGAATTATTCGCAAGAGATAAATATGAGGGTTGGGATAGTGAAGGTAATCAATTATCTTAATTTCTTCCTAGACATAACTAAATAACCATTTTCATTATCATTATCAATATATTTTAATTTAAGTAAAGCAAATAAAGAAAATAAAAAATATTCATGATCTGATTTTCTTATTGCTTGTTTATTCTTTTTCCTTTCATATATTTTATCACAAAATATACGGTACGCATTTAACTGAAATTTTATATTGATATTCTTCTTTATCATAGAATCTAAAATGAATTGTTCTCCTAGAAATTTATAATCCTCAAATCGTTTATTTTTAGACAAGGGGAAAGAGCTAATAAATAATCCCTTGTAATATAAATTGAGCGAACCTTGAGAACCCTGAATAATCATTATTCTCTATATATCAAGTATAGATATTATTATTTTAAGTATTAATCATTAATTATACTGATTTTATCACTAGAAAAAGGGCAATAATCAATTATTATACCATTTAGGGGCAATTTTACTGTATTTAAAGACATAAATTTTAAAATTATTACTTTAAATAGGGAAAATAGGGGCAATAACAGACATAAAGATAGATTATTGACCTAAAACGGGTCAATAATACGGTAAAATGATAGATTAGTTTAAATTAAGATAATTTTAAGATCTCAATATTATATATTAAGTTATTTATAGAATGGGAAAAGGTGGAGCTAATGCTTATCCGGGTTGGTGGGCGACAAGCGACGAACCAGTTATCAGAGGACAGCCGACCGACTGGAATAAACCCGACATGAAACCATATAAAAAATTTTATGAAGAAGAAGAAAGAAGAAAAAGAAAGCTTGACGAATTCTATAATCAGAAATCATACAATCAGAGACGTAAAGAATTTGAGCAAGAATTTAAACGTAAATTTATGGGAGGTGATTTTTTTACTGAAGATTATGAAACATGTAATAATCATTTTCATAATTGTAACAGCGACGAGATTCACCCGATTTTTAAAATTAAAAAATCTTCTAGTGAAGAAGATTTTAAAAAAGAATATAAAAAACTTATCTTAAAAGCTCACCCTGATAAAGGCGGTGATAGCTCTTTTTTTATAAAAATTCAGGAGGCTTGGGAAGAAATAAAAAGAAGATTTATTTAATTATTATCTTCCTCGCCGAAACCGTGATAATTAAATTTATGATTTAGTTTATCTTCAGCCCCATAAAAAATATCAGTATATATGTTTTCAGGGATTTCATAGAAATTATCTAATTTCTCAATTTCTACCTCAACAACTTCAGCACAATAATTAATAGATAATTGGGTTCTAAGTTTATGTCTTTCTTTATCATTCATATCTTTACCTTTACTCATATATTCTTCGTAATAGGGATTAGTTTTTTTATTACAGATATCATAAAATATATTTCTTACCTTGTAAAATTGTCCATGTGAATAAGGGATTTTATTTTTTGTTTCTTCTTCTTCTTCTTCGCTGGAACTGTCTTCTTCTTCGCTGGAGCTGTCTTCTTCTTCGCTGTCTTCTTCTTCTGTATCAAAATAAACTGTAACGGGTTTTTTTTCTTCCTTTACTTCCTCTATTTGTCTCGGTTCTTCTTCTATTTTCTTAATTAATTCCTCTGTAATCTGAATAATTTCTACCTCAATCTCTTCTTCTTCTTCTTCTTCTTCTTCTTCTTCTTCACTACTCTCAATAAGACATTCTTTAATTTCATAAATTTCTTTAGGCTTTTCTTCCTCAATTTCTTGAGGCATATATTTCATTTTAGAATTTTCAGCTAGTAGATAATTAATCTGATTATCTTTATCTGTTAATTGTTTTTTTAGTTCCTCCACCTGTTTTAAAAGGTCTTTGTTTTGATCCAGTAAATCATTCATTTTAATACCGAATGAATTATCTTCTTTTTTTTCACGCTTCTTAGGCATTAGCGGTTTTCCCTCTTGTTTCAGTAGATAATCTTTCTGCCGAGAGATATGAAACTCAATACGTGCTAATCTCCAGTTATTAAAAGCCGCCCATTTCTTAGAGTTTGTAGGCCTATCCTTAGCCATTTTTTTTAATTGTTTCTTGTAGCATAATTTAGCATTATTAGATTTAAATTCCATGCTATTAAGATAATCATTAAGAATATTAGAAAATCTCTTATTATGAATCTCGTAATCTTCGTCAAGTGGCTTAGTACTGTAATAAGCCCTGATTTCAGCTTCAGTTAGGTTATCGTGAAATTTAACAGATTTTGGAATTAGAACCATTATTTATTCTATACTTAATATTAGATAATAAATTAACTTTAAATAGAAAAGGTCAATATTGACCCACGGGTCAATAATTGACCCTAAGACAATTATATTCATATAGATAATAGAGAGTGAATCATATATATTTTAATCAAGGTCTATAATTGACCCATATTTAAAAATCGCGAAAATTAAATTTACTTCTTCTTTTTACCTTTTTTTTTATCTTGTTTTTTATATCCCTCAAATACTTTATCAGGCTGAATTTTTTTACCCCCTTCTAATTCTTTTTTTATATCTATTTGTGGTTTATCAGGGTTCTTAGTTGGATTTACTTTTTTGACTTTTTTTTTATTCATATTATAAGATAGTAAAATATTATTTTTTTTGAGTTTTTTTTATTTTTATTATTTTATATTTAGTATATATAAAATGAGTTTAGTAATTACTTCTAATGTTAATCTTGACGACACGGCTGAAACCTCTAATGCTTTTAAGCCGTATTCTTATCAGAATAGACTTCTTAATACTATGAAAATACCTCCAAATAGTGAAATCGCCCTTCAGTCATGTAAAATTAATAAAAATGGCTTAATTGTTTTAGATAGATCAAATGTCGGCTTCGCTCATTATTTCGGGCCGCCGGTAGGTGGTGCTACAGTAGCAGACCTAGACAGCTCAACAACTCAGCCTTTCTTCGGTGTGGCTGGACGTGGAAGGGCCTTCCGAGACGGACAAAGAATAGAAAGAAATATTGACGGTTTCGCAACAGATATACAGGCGGGGATTGCTGATTCATTATTTCACCCAGCTCTTATAAATGGTAATCAATCAACATTAGTTGAGGTTGATCCTATTAATAATGCTACTTCTAAAGTTTTTGAGGGTTACCAATATAAATTTACTCAGCAGACGGCTAAAACTGATATGACTGGAACAGGCCTCAATATTGTTAATATTAGTAAATCTACTCCAGCCGCTCCAAGAGATACACGTTACCCTTTTACTTATGCCGGAAACACTATAACCTCAACCGCACAGGAGGGGTTTTACGTACAAGCAAGAAATAAACCTATCGGTCAGAATAATGGAGAAGTAACCTTTGATATTACTGGATTAAATGGAGCTGGGGCTCAATCTCCTTTCATGGTTGGTTTATCAAGAATTAATACTGAAAAACCTTCTGCCGTATATGGAGATACTTTCGTACCTGATTATTTTAATCCAACTAGGGAAGGCGGTGGAAATGGTAGCCACTTTCAGAGAAGGGGTAATCAGGTTTATGCCGATATCTGCGTTGTTCGTGCTGGGTCAAGTATGTTTGTTTATCAGACCTGTGTAAATTCTCGGGGTCATGGAGGTGGAAGAAATGAATTAATACATAGTGAAGTCGTATATTATGGAGATTTCAGAACTGATTATAAAGACGATTTTAAAGACGGTATTTATGATATTCAGGGTAATAATTTAACTATTGAGAAGATTAAATTTAAACTTGATAACGAGCATATAACTATTTTAGGTATTGACGATAAAGACGCAGAAATTTTAATTGCTGATAATATTCAGATAAAAGCATTAGGAGGAACTAAGGCTAATAGTAATTTAATTCACCCTAATACCGCTTCTCGCTGGGCTATGTATCCGGTTGTTTCTTGTTCGGGTGGTGTCGGTAAAACGGCTAAAATCCTTAAATATACGGCATATACTAATTACCCTGATTTTGCTGTTGCTGGTAATGATTATACTAATTATGATTGGTGGGGATTTAGTGAAGCAAGGGGCGGAACTGCTTTCTGTAATGAATTAGAATCAAGGCCTTTTAATGATAAAAGCTCAACTGTTGATTTAGTCCCTCAAGTATTAAACGGCTCAGGAGGTATGAAAAATTATCAGAATATTTTAATCTGTTCTCCGTCCCTAGATTATGGAGAAGCAATTACGGATAATTGTAATACAACTAGAACATTTGGCTTTGAGGGTATGTCTGTAACTGATCCGCCTTTCGCCCTTACTGATCTAATAACAACTTTAAAATCTGTTAGTGTTCCCCGATTAAATGGTAATGTATCTTTATTCATTAGATTAAATAATTTTACTCAAAATTCTGTGAATGCGAGAAAGGGAACAACCTCAAAAATTGTAGGACACCTTCCCCGCTTTGATAATGGTGGTAATGAAACAGGTGGGCTTTATTTTGAGCCACATGAAAAAACATATTTAACCCTGAATAATCCCGATACATTATATGTAAATTCATTTGATATAGATATTGTTTATGATAATGAGGTTCTATGTACGGCTCTTGCTGGTAAAACAATTGTTGTATTTCATATTCGTCAAGCAAAATAAATTAAAATATAATATAATATAAATGGCTTGTTTATTACCTCTAGAAAGTAAAGACATAACTGATAATGATTATATGACGCCTAAATCAGCTTGGGAAAATATCAAAGAATATATCCCTAAAGATAAAGTAATATGGGAGGCTTTTTACGGAGACGGTAAATCAGGTGAATATCTACAAGAATTAGGTTTTGAGGTGATTCATAATAAAAATGATTTTTATGAGAGTAATGAAGGTGATATTATTATTACTAATCCCCCTTTTTCACAGAGTAAAGAAGTAATAACAAGATTATTACAATTAGATAAACCTTTTATTTTAATTCTTCCTTGTAATAAAATAAATACTCAATATTTTAGAATTTTAAAAAATAAAATACAGATCATAATACCAAGGAAAAGAATTCATTTTATGAAACAACAAGAAGGCTGGAAAAATGCTTGCTATTTTGATTGTTTTTATTATTGCTATAAAATGAATTTACCCCGGGATATCATATGGTTAGAATAGGTCAATAGCTGACCTTAAGACAATTATAAGGTCTATGGGTTGTTATTCCCTATGGGTCTATTTTAACCCATGGGTCAATAATTGACCCAAGTTAATAATTATATTTAAAAATAATTTTTTATATATATTTATATTAGAAAATGGATAATATCAATTTTGATTTAAATGAAGAACAGATTCAGAAAATTCTGACTACTTATAAAAATAAGAGAATTAGGGAGAATAAATATTATCATGAAGTCTCAAAAAATTGTGTAGAATTTTGTGAGAAAAATAGACAAAGGGCAAAAGCTCATTATGATAAAACTGGAAAGGATAAGAAGAAAGAAAAATATGAGAGTAATAAGGATTTATTAAAGGCTAAATCACTATATAATTATTACAAGAAAAATAATAAGATTGATAAATTTATTGAGAATAAACCTAATGAATATCAATTATTAGTTGATTCTAATTTTATTAAAGAATAATTTTTACCTATGTTTTTTTGCCTCTTTTTTTTTAATTTATTTATATATAACAATATATAAAATGAGTGGATATACTGACGTAACTCTTATCAATTGTAATAGGTCGGCTTCAGTTGAGGCTAGATCAGGTAATGATAGCAACCCTGCTATTTTTCAGAACCCTCTTCAGCAGAATATAAAATTAGACGTAGGCGACAAAGTATCAGTTGAGAGGGCTTTTATTTCTGAGGTTGGTGCCGGTAATCCCTCAACAATAGAATTTAAAGGAAGTAGTAAAGGGCCTGTTAAAGTTGCTACATATACTGAAATGAATAAAACAGAATTTTTTACTAAAAAATCTACAACCTATGACCCTAATTATAGGTTAGGTGGTTATAGGGTTGTTACCACAACTGAAAAAACTGACGCAACAGCTGATTTAAGAGATAATTTAGCTCCGGTGATTTATGGTTATTATATCACAGCTTCTGAATATCCCAACTATATCCAACAGCCGAGAAGATTCGCACAGAGCCAAGACACGAGAGGAAGTACTCTACTCGCTCAGACTTTTTACACTACAAACGATAGCTCTACTTCAGGGGCTTGTGATTTTACAATTGACGAACAGAATTTTGTATCTCATGATTGGGCGAAAAGAGTAAAGCAGGGAGGAGGTTTTCTTTATAGGCAGAAAGTTAAAAATGAAAGATATACCTTATTTATTAAAGATAAAATAGTTTATGCGAGAGGTGAAGGTAATGAACTAGATACACAAGCTTTAGAAATGTTCCCTCAGATAAGTATGAATGGGATAATTTCAGAAGGTAAATATTTCAGAGTAAGAGAGAGATTAGATTTAGAAGTTTCTAAAGGATTTAATACTCCTTCAGCTGTTGCGGAACAATTAACAGAACAATTAACAGATACGAAAGCACCTGAAATATTTTCTATTTTAGACGGTGACGGAATAGAAAGAAATATAACTAAAATTTTAGAAAGCTCAACATATAAACCTATTAACGCACAGAATTATTATAATTATAATTCGGCAACTTATGCGGATTACAGGAACGCAGGATTAATTAACGCCGGTAATATAACTCAGAATATTGTAGATTATATGTCTCAGTTTGGTTATATTGCTGTAAAAAGACCTGAAATATTTGAGGCAGGGAGAAGCATGGGAGACGCTTTATCATTCCAACCCGCAAGAGTTACGACACAGGCAACCCTTGGGACAACCGCGACCTTTAACGGCTGGGAAGGATTTAAAATATTTAATACTCTTCCCAATACTACTCCACCTACAAGATCAGGAACTGAAATAATTTTAAATTGTGAATATACAGAGGATAACCTTAAGAAGATTAGAGAGTTTTTAGATACTCAAGCATTATACCCTGAATTATGGGAAAGTCTTGAGGATAGCGTGGATTATAAAGCAAGTGAGCTTTTAGCTGGTAAGCCTTATCCTACAATTGATAATTCACGATTTTTTAATATGAATAAATTTACAGAACAGACGGGAGCAGGACACCCCGAGAATCAGAATACCTTTGGAAATGACGACTTTACGGCTGGAGGTAATAACGGGACAGCTAATAAAGCTAGTGGAGCTATCTTTTTCGCTTATGACGATACACAGAGAGAAAAATTTATCTTGCCCGACGACTATGAAGAAACTGACGGATACATGTACGGTTTCGCAAAACCTCATTTATATTTTGATAATTTACTAGGTAAAAGATATCTTATTTTAATTGAGCCTTCAGAAGTAGGAGGGATACCGGTTTCATTTTTTACTAATACGGGTTATGTAGGCGGCTCTTCTGTAATAGAAAATAATAGGCGAATAGGTTATGATTATCATGCTACTGCGTTCTCAACCTGTATTATTACACCTTACAGCGGTTATGGTATCTCAGATATAGGGACAACTGTAAATGAAAATACTCCCATATCAACAAGCAATATAACTTCCACCTCTCCTAATTTAAGAGATAGTTTAACTTCAGCTAATAGAACTGATTTATCACCTTATTATAGTATGACTTACATAGGTGCGAATAATCCTTTTATTGATTATAATACAACTAATAACAGATTTGAGATTAAAAGATTACATACCGCAAATAATGTAGGCAATAAATTAAGAGCGGGAACTCAGGCGACTTCTGTAAATAATGATAGTACATTTCCACCTATAGGAACTCAAGAGATTAGAATTCTTCCTCCTGACATTAATCAAGATTCAGGTGGGACAGTTTATAAAATTAATCCAAGGCCTCCTCAATTTGGATACTCTCCTACTTTTAAGCCTTATTCTATGAATAATGCGGGCTTTAGAGGGACAGCTTACCCTTTTAATCCGAATGAGGTTCATTCGGGGGCCAAATCTAATGCCCAGCTTTTTCCCTCTAATAATTTAAATATTGAGCCTTATGAGATTTTTGATAGTCATGGTGGTATTTATATAGACGATTGGGGATATTCTGAGGATAACTGGGAAAATAATTTATGGGATATTTTAGGTTATGATTATAACGTGGTAAATGCTCCACCCTCGGCGACTAATGTATTAACTAAAAGAATAGATAATTCTAATAGAAATTTTCTTTATAGAACTACCACAAATGCCGAAACTGTTTCTACTGATTCTAAGGTGTATATTGCGAATGAATTTAACGCCAAACAATATTATACGTCTCTACCTTATCCCAATAATATAAATAATCTTACTACGGCCGCGGGAGCAGGTGCTAATCAGTTTAAATTTGTTTTCCCTAATTCTATAGGTCAGCCTCTTTCTGTTTATCCTGAGATAGTAGTGGAGACAGAAAGCCTAGCTATCAGGGCTTCAGATCTTCAGAAATCTGTTTTAAAACCTTATTACGCTGTTCGCTCCTCAATTTTAGCCGGTTATTCAGCAGTAGGAGGAAACCCGACAGGAGCTAATCTCCCTATTGTTTCTATTGTTGATAAATATTCTGCTCAAGGTGATTATTTCTTCGGTAACCCAAGCGACTTAATTTTCACAATTACGAAGCCAACTCAGATAAGTGATATAACTACTTCTATCCATGATCCCGACGGGGAATATAGTAATGTAGATTTAACGAGTTCAGTTATTTATAAGATTGAGAAATTCAGAGAAACGCCAACAACAATAATACAAGACATAATGAAAGAAGCTAAAAATCAAAAATTATAATTTTT
>TARA_R110002012_G_scaffold103010_1_pt1 | contig 11291 bp, 18 predicted proteins | sample TARA_R110002012 | Tara Oceans TARA_R110002012 (sample SAMEA4396515) | marine metagenome | biome: Westerlies Biome; feature: [DCM] deep chlorophyll maximum layer (ENVO:01000326); material: water (ENVO:00002006), including particulate matter (ENVO:01000060) such as... | depth 40 m
CTATTGATGTAAAAAGAAATGAAGTAACTATTGAATTTTTAACGGAGAAGAATGATGACAGATAAAGATTTCATAAAAGAAGTATTTCAGATTGCATTTGGAGAAGGTTGCATGGAATGTGATGTTCCCTATGATAAAGAAGAAGTCTTAGAAAAACTAATGGAGTTTAGCGATAATGCACTTAAATGGGAAACAGGGGGGGAAGAGTGAATCCAATATTATTTATTAAGATATTAATTATAGCAATTATTCCTTTCTTAGTTTGGTTTGGAATGATTTTAATGGTTACATATGGCGGTAGAGTATAGTATATTAAAAAACAAAGGGGTGTAATGGTAAGCAAAATTATTTTAACACCCCCTAAATCGAACGTAAGGAGCTAATATATGAGTAAAAAATACATAGTACAAAGGTTTGAATGTTATATTACAGAATACGAAGTCAAAGCGGATTCAGAGGAGGAAGCCAAAAACAAGTTTGACAATGAAGAATACAAAATGATTAATGAATATTATTTAGATGGACATGACACATGGGGTGAGGTAATATTAGAAAAAGAAACAACGGACAAAATAAATAAGAAAAAATTACATTGAATACTTGCTATGTATGTTTGAGGGGTGTAACATTGCCCCTCTTTTTTTTACCCTCTTCATAATCCCTTTCTATTTCTCGTATTATTTCCAAGCAAGAGTTGCACGTATCAATAAAATTATCTTTTAGGGGGCTTGTAGGTGAAAACTTCTTTGTACTTTCTTCGTCTGATAATGCAATATCACAAATGATGCATCTCATTTTAATTCCTTTTAAGTGTTCAGTATTATAGCCTTAGTAATAAAACATAATACTATTGCTGATAAAATGATATAAAAAATCCTTATAGTTATCATTTCACTTTTTAACTCTTCCCTCTTATGTATTAAATCATATATCAAATTGGATGTTGGATAAACAACAAGATACAAAGCCCCTAAAGTTAACCAACACCCCATTGTAAGCAATGCCTCACTAGCCATTTATAAAATAAACCAGAGAGGGATTGATAGACAAGCAAGACCTAAGATAATTACGAACAATCTCTCAGATTCCATTGACGATTTATTGATTTGAGGTACTGATTTACTTACATTCTTACGTAAGGTTTTAGGGCTTACTACTACATTAAACCCGTTACTCTCAATTAAATCTACTTGTATGTCTATGTCAGATAACTTCTTATCTTCTAATATCATAAGTATATACTCCGTTGTTGTTAATCAAATGTGATGAAAGGATAACAGTTAAGTATTTTTCATCATTGCTGTAAGTCAATATTAATATTAGTTGTTACCCTTACAACTACAGGGGTGATTTTACCATATTTTTCGGTAAAAGTAAATACTCAGTAGTAAAATAAATATCTTGACATTTTAAACCCCTATCCCTTAATATATTTCGTACCAACAAGAGGAGGAAGTATGTCAAAAAAAGATTATAAAGTACAAACATTACAAGACGTTATAAATAAAGATGAAATAATGACACAAGAACTTGTAGATGAAATGAAATTAAACTGGTGTATCTCTGATGCAGTTGAGATTATAGAAAAGCATGGGGAAGAATACTTTATGGAAGAACTTAGAAAAAGAATAGACTAATCATGGGACAATCAAGGGGAAAACCATTATATAAAACATCATGTTCTTTATGTGGTAGTAGTAACGGTAAACAAATATTCGTACAGGAAGATGATACACAAAATTCTTATTGCTTTGCTTGTGAAACGTATGACCCCATGCAAGACACCACCAAAATTAAATACAAAGAGGAATCAACAGTTATGACTATGCCAGATATCAGTAACTTAAAAAGCTTAGAGATACCAGATAGAATGATTAGTAAAGATACCGTAGAATACTATGGTGTCAGGTTAGCTTTAAGCGAAGTAGACGGCACTACGATAACAGAACACTACTACCCTGACCATAACAACGGTGAGCTAATAGGTTATGAAGTTAGGGATTGTATTAATAAAAACTTTAAGGCAGTAGGTAATCGTAAAGGTGAGTTTGATTTATGGGGACAAAGTACAGCACCATTAGCTCGTAAACTATTTATAACTGAGGGTAGGTTAGATGCTATGGCTCTACATCAAGTCATACTAGACAACACCCCGCCTAAGTATGCACAGTATAAACCTGCTGTTGTATCTCTTACTCGTGGTGCAACATCCGCTAGTAAAGACTTACTACACAACAGGGATTTTATAAATAAATATCAGGAAGTTATCTTATGTTTTGATAACGATAGTGCCGGAAAGAAAGCAACGAAAGATGCACTAAAGATTATACCATTAGCAAAGGTAGCTATACTCTCAGAGAAAGATGCAAGTGATATGTTAGTGAAAGGTAAAGGAAAGGAATTGTATCAAGCTACTGTTTGGAATGCTCAAGTTTTAAGACAGGGTGAGGTGGTAGACGTACATGATATTATAGATAAAGCTATGGAGAAACCTCAAATGGGTTTAACATTCCCTTGGCCTACTCTTACTAAAGCTTGTTTTGGAATACGAGCCCACAACATACATTGTATCGGAAGTGCACCGAAGGTTGGCAAATCTGATTTTTGTTATCAGTTAGTACATCACCTTGTATACAATGAAAAAGTAAAAGTAGGTATGTTTGATTTAGAAAACTCACCCGTAAAAACTGCTAAGAAGTTAGCCAGTAAAGAAGCTAAGTTAGATTTTACTAGGCCTGATAAAGAATATTCAGATGAGTTATTAAGAGATACGTTAGAATCATTAGAGGGTAAAGTTAGATTTTATGATAGGTCTGGCAGTAGGGATTGGGAAGACATAAGAGTAGCAATAGAAGAAATGCATTTGTTAGATGGTATTAATATATTTATACTAGACCCGTTGACTGCACTTATTTCAAAATTTTCTAGCTCGGAAGCCAACGATAAGCTCAATGAGATATGTACTGATATGGCAGACCTAGTACAAAATTACCCTATTACTATATTCTGTTTTTCTCATGTAAACCCTAAACCAAAAGGTAGTAAGACCCACGAACAAGGGGCTAAAGTTTTAAGTTCTGAATTTACTGGAAGCCGAGCAATGGAGAAATGGTTTCACTATGGCCATGGTATTATGAGGGATAGAACGGAAGAATGTCCACCCGAAAGAAAGAATATGTCCAAGTTTCAGATGCTTTTTGATAGGGAATATGGACAGTCTTATAGTGCTGATGTATACTTTGATGAAGAGACAGTAACTTATTTAGAGCCTAACAGGTGGGGTAAAGCAAGATGACAGATTATGTAATAGATTTAGAATGTGATGGGCTTAAACCAACGCATATACATTGTTTATCTATAGATGATTGCAACGGTAAGGCTTGGACGCTAGTGGAATCAAAAGATATTATAGATTTCTTTGATACGTTAGACAGTACAGACAGGGTAATAGGACATAACTTCATTAGGTTTGATGCAGTTGTATTAAAGAACTTATTAAATATAGATATCAAAGCTCATATTGTAGATACTACTGCACTTAGCTGGTATCTTTACCCAAATATTGGTAAGCATGGATTAGCTTTTTGGGGTGAACGTCTTAATATTAAGAAACCTGTAGTAGAGGATTGGGATAACCAACCTATCGAAGTATATATTGAAAGGTGTGAAGAAGATGTAAAGATTAATCTTGCACTATGGCAAGTGATGAAAGAATACTTAGATAAATTATACGAAGGTAAGGATAGTAATAAACTTATAAGATATTTAGCACATAAAATGAACTGTGCTACATTGCAAGAACAAAGCAGATGGAAGTTGTGTACATTTAAAGCGACTGTATTGCTAGATGAGCTAACAGATAAATATAAAGTAGCTGTTGATGATTTAGCCAGAGTAATGCCAGAAGTACCAAAGACAGCAAAACGTACACGCCCGGCTAAACCCTACAAGAAAGATGGTAGCTTATCTGCTACTGGTATTAAGTGGGATGAATTAACAAAGGAAAACAATTTACCATTTGATTTTGATGAAGAAATAAAAGTAGTGGTGGGACAGACCCCACCGAATCCTAGTAGTGTACCACAAATTAAAGTTTGGCTTGATTCACTAGGTTGGAAACCAGCTACCTATTCGTATAATGATGCAGGTAAAAGTGTACCTCAAATTAAAAAACCAGATGGTAATTTATGTGAATCTGTAGATAGGTTAATAAAAGATAATCCAGAATTAGAACACCTTAGGACAATGACCGTAGTCAAACATAGGATAGGTGCAGTACAAGGCTTGATAGATAATATTGATGAGGGTGGTTTTGTACAAGCTAGAATACAAGGTTTTACTAATACACTAAGATTTAAACATGCAGTCTGTGTTAATTTACCTTCTGACCGTAAACCGTACGGTAAAGAATTACGTTCTTTATTTACAGTAAGAAAGCAAGACCATACATTGTGTGGCTCTGATATGGCTAGTTTAGAGGATAGAACTAAACAGCATTACATGTGGCAGTATGACCCAGAATATGTAACAGCTATGACAACGGAAGGCTTTGACCCACATTTAGATTTAGCATTATCAGCAGGTGCAGTAACACAAGAACAAGTTGATGAATATAAATCTGGTAACAAGACTGATGAAGTAACTCAACTAAGACATAACTACAAAGGTGGTAACTATGCCTGTACTTATGGGGCAGGTGTTACTACCTTATCTAAACAGCTAGGTATTAGTGAAGCAGAAGCTACTAAAATACATAAAGCCTATTGGGAACGTAACTGGGCTTTAAAAGAAATAGCTAGTGATGCTGTAGTTAAAACAGTAGATGGTCAGCCTTGGCTGTATAACCCAGTATCGGAGCTATATTACTTTCTAAAGGCAGATAAGGATAAGTTCTCTACCCTGAATCAAGGCACAGGTACTTATTGTTTTGATATGTGGTTAGCCTTTATCGTAAGGAAAAGAAAACAATTAACAGCTCAGTTCCATGATGAAGTTATCCTAGAATTACAGGAAAATAAACAACAGGAAGTAACAGCAATATTAAAAGAATCTATACAAAATGTAAACAAGCTTCTGAAACTAAACAGGGACTTGGATTGTGATATTTCTTTTGGAAAAGACTATTCACAAATACATTGAGTATGATATACTGAAATGGTATTAACAACAATGGAGATAAAACTATGGCAATAAATAGAGTATCACCCCAAGCAGAGAAGAGTACTTCTACTATAGAGTACACTAATGTTGCGGAAGGTGAACATGAAGGTCGTTTAGTTTATGTTGCTGACTTAGGCTTACAGGAAAGAAATTTTGCAGGTGAGGAAAAACCACCAGCTCAACAGCTTTCTTTAGGTATTGAGTTAGTAGGACAGGTGCAGACTTTATCAGATGGCGGTACATTACCAAGAATCTTATGGTCTAAACCTTTTAACATATTCCAAACTATGAATGAACGTGGTAACGAATATAAGTATTACAAAATGTTTGTACCCACAGCTAGAGATGGTGAGGTAGCAGATTGGGATAGTGTATTAGGTATGCCAATTAATGTTGTCGTTTCTCATAGCAAGTCCGGTGATAGAACTTATGATAATATAAGTAGCATGTCATCTATACCTTCTAAATATCAAGAGCAAGTAGCTAAAGCAGAAACTACTCAAATGTCAGTAGGAGATGCGGAAGACGAAAACAATGTAGCAACTAAAGCTATGTTTGGTTTAGTTAAATACTTGCATGATAAAAGAGTAAACGGAACAGTAGCCGAAAAAAGTACGCCTGTTAAAGCAAAGGCAGTAGCAGACACAGAGTTTGCGGAAGAGGATATTCCTTTTTAATTATGAAGCTACTAATAGATGGCGACCCAATAGTTTATAGGATTGGGTTTGCATGTCAGAAGAAGGATAAGGAGACGGGTGAAGTCGAGGCTGAGCCTGTTCCTTATACTCTTTACTCTTGTAAGACATTTGTAAATAATATTTTAAATACTACAAAATGTGATACTTACAAGATTTTCTTATCTGGTAAAAATAATTTCAGATATAAAATAAGAGAAGATTATAAAGCTAATAGGTCTGGTGCAGTTAAACCAGTTCACTATCAGCTTATTAAAGACTATCTAGTAACACAATACAAAGCTCAGATAGTTAATGGCATGGAAGCTGATGATGCATTATCTTTATCTCAAACGGAAGATACAGTAATAGCTACTATTGATAAAGATTTATTAATGGTGGAAGGTAAGCATTATAATTATGTCAAGGAAACTTGGCAGGATGTTACAGCTCAAGACGGAGAACGATTCTTTTATAAGCAGATGTTAACCGGTGATAAAGTTGATAACATTATTGGCATACATGGTATAGGCGAGAAGAAAGCAACCAAAATTCTTGATAATACTCCTAAAGAAGAATGGGATAAAGTAATACTAGACCTTTACCAAAAAGAATTTACTCCTGACGGTTTTCAAAGAGCCGTAGAAAATGCACAACTATTATGGATGTTGCAAAAAAACAAACAAATCCCTTTGGATTTTGTTAAGGAGTTAATAAGTGAAAGTAAGGCAAAGAAGAAATAAAAATATATACAGAAGTGGATTAGAAAGTACCTTCGCAACAAATACAAAAGGGATGGGTTTTGTTTTTGAGCCGGAGAGAATGCCCTATATAGTTCACCGTAAGTATGTACCTGATTTTGTTAAAGGTAACGTACTGATAGAATGTAAAGGTTTTTTTAGGGCAGGAGATACACTTAAGTATAAATCAGTTAAGAAACATTACCCCGACAAAGAACTAATATTTATTTTATCCGACCCCTTTAAAAAAGTTAGGAAAGGTAGTAAATTAAATATGGGTCAATGGTGTTTTAAGGAAGAGTTCGCTTTCTTTACAGTTAAAGAATGTGATAAACTAAAAAAATATATGTCATTGAATGAAGAAGATAAATACAAATACAGACAGGAACATTTAAGAGGTAAGTGATGGGTGATATATTAAACTTCCTTGATTACAAACATGGTCAAGAAAAACAAAAATTTGGAATGACATTTGAAGAACTATGTATAAAACTAAGAGATATAGATGAAATTACTCTTATGGAAGTACTAGAAATAAGTTCAGAAGATTTAGTGGAAAGGTTTGAAGACAAGATAGAAATAAAAATAAGTCAAATTAAAAAAGATTTAAGGGGAGAATAAAATGAGTTTATTAATTAATGATAACAACTATGTAACAGAATACAAAGAAGCTGATATATTTACTAAGCAACAACAAGATATTTTTTGGACACCCCACGAAATAGAAATGGAAAAAGACCTGCACGATTTAAAAACTAAACTAACAACTCAGGAATTACATGGTGTTACTACTGTCCTAAAACTTTTTACTATGTATGAGTTAGAAGTAGGTGAGAATTATTGGGGTGGTTTTATTCGAGACACTTTTCCTAGGCACGAAGTACAAGCTATGAGTAGTAGTTTTGCAACGGTTGAGTTAGCAGTACACGCTAAATTTTATCGTAAGATAAATGAAGTATTAGGAATAGATACAGATAATTTTTATTCTGGATATGCTAAAGATAAAACACTAAAGGATAGAATGGATTGGATAGGTAGACAGTTTAAAGATAAAGACCCATTGTATATTACTGCTATTGGTAGTATTGCTGAAGGTGCAATATTGTACAGTAACTTTGCTTTCCTAAAACATTTCCAAGCAGAAGGTAAAAACAAACTAATGAATATGACTGCTGGTATTAACTTCTCAGTTAGAGATGAGAACTTACACAGCGAAGCCGGGGCTTGGTTACACAGAGAGTTAAAGGAAGAAATGAATGTTAGTGATAAAGATTATGCAAAGCTTGTAGTAAAAATTAAAAAGACTTGTGAACAAATATACGAACATGAATGTAGAATAATAGATATGATATTTGAACAAGGAGATATCAAGGGAATTACTGCTAAACAAATGAAAAACTTTATACAATCAAGATTAAATATTTGTTTATCACAATTAGATATAAAACCTATGTACAATGTAGAGTATGACCCTATTAGTAGTTGGTTTTATAAAAATATTAACAGTGGCTCTTTACACGACTTCTTTGCAAAGCAAGGAAACAATTACTCAAGAGATTGGGTGGAGGGTAAGTTCGCATGGTAGATAATACAAAACCTAAAAAGGAAGATAGGAAAAAGTTTGATATTGATTTAGCATACGGGGAAGTTAAAGAAGAACAAGTAGCATCTATGCTTCAAGATAAAAAGATAGAAGTTAAAAGTGAACGTGGTATGTGGATGAAGACAGGTAACATTTGTATTGAGTATGAATGTTGGAACAAACCATCCGGTATTAATGCTACTGAATCTGATTACTGGTTTCATAATTTATGTATTGATGATAATATATTCTGTACTTTAGTATTTGAAACAAAAAGTTTAAAAAAAATAATAAGAACAATGAAGGGGAAGAAGTCAGTTATGGGTGGTGATAACAATGCATCTAAGATGTGGTTGTTACCTATAAAGAAACTATTTGACCCAGAAACATTTGAGGCATTTAAGAATGGTACAAAAACATAAATCAATTTATGATGAACTAGGAGATGAACGTAAGAAGTTACAAGCAGAAGGTAAGCTACCCTTATGGGTTACTACCCCTTCTTGGCAAATATTAAAAGATAAATATACTAGCCCTGAATATCCTGATTTATATTCTATTTATAAAAGAATCTCAACTGCGGCAGCAAGTCATATGGGAAGCGAAGAAGAACACTACAGAAAAGTATTCTTTAATCTTATGTGGAACGGATGGTTAGCTTGTTCTACTCCTGTATTAGCTAATATGGGTTCTAAAAAAGGTTGCCCTGTATCTTGCAGTGGTAATTATGTGGGTGATAATGTCTATGACTTTTATGATTCACAAAAAGAAACAGCAGTTCTTAGTAAGAATGGTTTTGGTACTTCAAGTTATCTTGGTGAGATACGTGAGAGAGGTATGCCGATTTCCGCTGGAGGAGTGGCAAGTGGTATACTTCCCGTACTCAAAGACTTTGTACAGTTATCTCGTGATGTATCACAAGGCAATACTAGAAGAGGTGCATGGGCGGGTTACTTAGAAATGGAGCATGGTGATTTCTGGGAGATAGCTGACCATGTTATTAACCACCCTGATGATTGTAATATAGGTTGGTTAGTAACTGAAGATTTTATTACTAGATTAGATAGTAAAGATGAAGATGCTATGTCTCGTTATCAGAAAGCTATGAAGGTTAAGATGTTAACAGGTAAAGGTTACTTTGTTTTTATTGATAAGATGAATGAACAAAACCCACCTATGTATGCAGAGCATGGTTTAAAAGTTAAAGCTAGTAATCTATGTACTGAAATAACTTTACACTCGGATGAGTTTCATACCTTTACTTGTGTATTATCGTCTATGAATTTAGCTAAGTATGATGAGTGGAAAGATACAGATGCAGTACATGATTCTATTGTATTCTTAGATTGTGTTGCAGAAGAATTTATACAGATGGGTAAAGCTATAAAAGGTTTAGAAAGTGCAGTTAGGTTTACTGAATCAGGTAGGGCATTGGGGCTAGGAACACTAGGATTCCACACCTACCTACAACAAAATATGATTGACATTGAATCCCTAGAAGCTCATACTTTAAATATGAATATCTTTAAGGGTATAAAGAAAGACGCTGTAAAAGCTACTCAGATGTTAGCTAAGACTAAGGGTGAACCTAAATGGTGTAAAGGGCATGGAGTCCGTAATACTCACCTACTAGCTATAGCCCCTAATAGTTCTAGTGCATTAGTTTGTGGTAGTGTATCACAAGGAATCGAACCAGTTTATAAAAACGTATTCGTACAAGGAAGCCCTGCTGGTGAGATAAACCGCATCAACCCTGTACTGGTAGAGTTAATGAAGTCTAAAGACGTATACAATGACGATACTATTAACCAAATCATTAAGGATAATGGTTCAGTACAGTTAGTTGATTGGCTTACGGATGAAGAAAAAACTATATTTAAAACTAGCTTTGAGATTAATCAGGAAGTGTTAGTTAGATTAGCTAGTGCAAGACAAAGAAGCATATGTCAGGCACAGTCCTTAAACTTATTCTTCCCCTCTGACACCCCTGAAGAAGAAATATCTAGGGTGCATAAACTAGCTTTTAAAGACAAATATATAAAGTCATTATACTATTTAAGAAGTGAGGCTGGAGTAAGAGGTAGTAGTGGTGAATGTGTAGCATGTGAAGGTTAATCCCCAAAGTAATCGGTGGTGTCTTTCCTCGCACCACCTTTTATTTTTTCTTATTTTTTAATTTTGCTTGTACTGTCTTTGACAAATCTTTTAAGTGATAAAGCCTTTTACTAGTTTTTGAGTGTTTAGCTCCGGAGTGTAAATTTCCATTAGGCATTTTGTGAGTACCACCCTTATGTACTTTACCATCTCTTGTGTAATGTTTTACGTTCTTCATATTAATTTTCCATTGGTAGTTTGTTAAGTCTTAAATGTATTTTACCCAGTTCTCTCTCTATCCAACTAGCTAAATTATCTTCTATATCTCTAACCATTGTATCTTGTTTTTGTAATATATTATATACTTCTCCAATCATATTATTATTTAATAATACTCGTTCTTCTAAACTATTTAACCTAGATGAAAAGTTATTTACTAACCAAATTAAAATACATATTCCAGTTATTAATAGTAATAAAAGTTTTTTATTCATATTAATTACCCAATGAAAGAGGGTTGGAGTTAATTGTTGAACTTATTTTCTCAAAGCTCTTATCAACATGCTCAACGATTTTATCTATATCTGCATCAATTTTATCAATAAATGTTTTGTTGTTAGTTGCATTTATTTCTACAGCAGTTATTCTTTCAACAATAGCTGAGTTATCTCCACTAGGAATACTAGCAACGCTATCTTCTAAACTGCTCAAGCGTGATGACAGGTCTGCTATTAGCCACACCCCACTCCCCATTGGAGCTGCTACTGATATTAAAAAAATCAGAATTAGCTTGGGCGTAATCTTGATTGTTGAATCCGTCTTGTTTGTCATAAAAATCTATCTCCGTTGTTGTTAAGTCTATCGTATCTTTGTATGTGTTTTTAAAATATCCTTTGTTAAAAGATATTATGGTAGGTACATCAACAGTTTGTACCTCTACATCTGATACTGGTTTATCTAATACATTCTTTTCTTTTTGGATACTTTCTTTTTCTTCTTTACTACTGGTTTCTTTTTGTTGTACTTCATTACTTTCTCCTT
>TARA_R110002012_G_scaffold16116_5_pt1 | contig 11291 bp, 18 predicted proteins | sample TARA_R110002012 | Tara Oceans TARA_R110002012 (sample SAMEA4396515) | marine metagenome | biome: Westerlies Biome; feature: [DCM] deep chlorophyll maximum layer (ENVO:01000326); material: water (ENVO:00002006), including particulate matter (ENVO:01000060) such as... | depth 40 m
AGATAAATCTCTTTTTACTTTGCTCTATTGCATCTTGCATAAATGACCTTGCACCAATACCCTTTTCAGCTATACTTTTACCAATCATATAAGATGCGTTCTTAATGTTTGTATCATTCTTAGGTATGAACTTACCATCTTTATCTCTAAGTTTTATCTTTGGGCTTCTTACCCATTTTTCAACTACACCCTTTGCTAAATTCTTACTCTTAAATTGTGCTGGCTTTTTATCTTTAGGCTTGTATTTGTTTACTGATGGATATGTACTTTGTGTTCCCTTGACACCTTTTTCTATAAAATTAGCATAGTTTAAAGAACTTGTAAATTTTAGATTTAAACCCTTAGAACCTCTTGTTATTTTATAGGCTAATGATTTAGCCAGCTTACCGGTGTTATCTGTAATTCTATATTTACCGTCTACCTTACGTTTTATTTTAAGGTTTCTCTTTGCTCTTTTGATTACTTCCCTACCAAATAAGTCAAATGCTTTTGCCGTATTATCTAATGAAAATTCTGCCATTACCTATTCTTTATCCAAGCCATTAATTTAGGGAAATCAGCTACATTTGAATTAACACTATTTACTTGTTTTAGGTAACACTCTTGTAATATGAATTTGCTATTCCCACTTGTGCCATTACCTATATTAAATTTGGATATAAACCTACCATTTGTATCAATAGTTGCTCTTTGAATTCCATTTAAATATACCTTACAAGTATCAGCAATTCCACCATTCATTTCAGAACCAAAGAATGCAATACCTATTGTAATGCTTTCTTCTCTTATGTAGTCGTTGCTATCATCAGATATGTTTTGAACGCTTACATTTACATCATCTTGTATATCATTTATAAATAGAGTATTCTTGTTTGCTGATGCTTTAGAACCACCTACTAATAATCTAATACCTTGTGTACCATCTGATTTTTCTATGTTTAGTAATGTGTTGTTTCCAGTTTCTGTATCAACTATGTTTTTAAGTTTTAAAACTACATACAACTGTCTATCTTTATATTGGCTAAATGATTGCCCTATATTATATGATTGAGATGTACCTTTAAATTCAAGCCCTCTATAAAAGGAATTATACCTTAATGGGTTTGTAAGTGTATTACTATTTGTTACAATGTTATTACTGGATAAATATGTGCCGTTTGATATTGATGCTACTTGTGTAACACCATCATTAGTATATGTTAAATTATTTTGTACTTGTTCAGTAAATGACCACCAATAAAATTCAGAATCAAAATGTGTCATTGTTGGGAATGTAATATTATCGTTATTCCACAATTCAAATATGTTCTGCCCATTGTATTTTGGATATGGTATAGTACAAGCCGTTGTTTCATTAGCTGATTCAACACTTATAGAAGTACTAAAGCCGATAACCATATTATTGAACCTTTCCTCTATTGGTGTGCAAGATAGTTCGTTAGAGCCTTGCAAAAGTAATTGATTGGTATTTACAATGTATTTACCCTCTGTAAATTCTGCCCTTAAATCTTGTAAAATCATCAAGGTATCTGTGTATGCACTTTCTTTTACTTCTTCATCTTCTTCTGATTGTTGTGCTATTCCACTAAATACATATACATCAAAATCATATACTACAACCTTATCTGATATATCTGAATTTGTTAAAACAATATGTAAAGCTGGATATTCGTTTATCTTCTTTAATTCAAGCTTATCTAATGCACCATAGCTAAATGAATTTAGTTGTATGTGCTTATCTGCAAACTCCTTAAAATATGATATTACTGAACTATATGTTATCATCGCTTGTTCTTTTTATTTTCTTCTCTTGCAATATCTTGCTGCATTTGTAACTTGACAAAACACAATCTAAATGGTAACTCAGTAACAGAATTAAATTGCAATAAATCTCCATTAGCTAAACCATCTATTATGCTAAACCAACCATAGTTCCCTCTTGCAGTAACCTCTCCACTTCCTTGTCCAAATAGTCTTGTGAACTCATCAGCAATTTGCTTCCTAAATGATAAAAAAAAACCATTACACCATTAACAACATCTATACTTAGTTCTTCAAATAAACGTGCGTTTTGTATATGCTTATCGTTGTATGGTTCGATATTGTATTTGTTACCTTTTTCTTCTGTTATTGGTCGATATAATATAGATAGTATATATTGTAAACCATCTATACCATTTTTAGAATATTCATCTAAATCGACAAATTCTCCTAAAGTCATTTCATCAAGGTTACTATGGAATCCATAGGTTACACCTTTAATTTCAATCTTGTTAATTACCTCTTTATTTATTGGTAAAGAAATAAGTTTAGATAGCTTAGTGTATATTTGCTTTATATCTGCCCTCTTTAGCATTTTAACCATCTTTAATGGTATCTTACATAAAGTGCTTACACTTTGTACTACAATTTCATCTTCGTTTGTCAAACCCTCTATTTTAGTTGTATAATCTTTATACATTTTTAGGCTAACATCTGACCAGCTGGTTGGTACAATAATTTCGATTGATTCTTTCATCTATAAATACAAAGGTTAATTTTATGTAAAGTTATTAAATAATGGCATACTCGCCATAAGAACCAAAACATTCAAACCACATTCTCATCATTAAGGCATCAGCATAATCGGGCGACCTACCTAACTTTGTTTTCTGTACGTCTTTTCCCTCAATAGCTAATTTTTGGCTATCCTTATCTACCTTATCTCTTTTGATAATTTCAAGTTCTGATATTATAAGTTCTTTATATTGCTTGTCCTTAATGTATATGTTACCAGCATTAACTAATTCAGCTAACTTATAGTAACATTGAGTTTTTAAGTTCTGATAATTTTCGCCTTTTAAAGCTTTACCACCATTCATAAACCCTATACAACCACTAAAGGCATCTACTACACCACCACCGACACCATCTTGGTCAATTACTACCTTACTATTCGGTATTTGATTTGCGTTCTTTAAATCGTTTATTTTAGAAACTATCTCCGGTATTGTATTTTTGTCTATTGATACAATCTTTTCTGCCCTTAACCCATTCCATAAAATAATCACAGATTTATCAGCACCTAAACGAGCAACATCGCAAGTGATATATTTAGTTCCTTGTGCCACATATGAATTAGTGAATGTATCTTGTAGGCTATTATATTCAAATAGTAGTGCGTCATCATCAATGTATTCCCAATTTCCATACAAAAGCCTTTCTCTACTTATCTTATCTAACTTTTCAAGCTGGGAAACATAGTGTTTAGAAATAGCCTTATTATCTGTTACGAGGGATTTAACAAACTTCTGATGTTTAGGTAAGTCATTAGTAAGTGATGGCTTGTAATACTTAGAATACAACCAACCTTTTGATGGGTTACAAGTCAGTAGTGTCTTAGGTATTAGATTATAGCCCTCTAATTTATATCTAATACGGGAATTTAAAACACTAACTGCCTTGCTTGTAACCTCTGCTGCTTCATCTATAAATGCATCTGTAATTTCCAAACCACCTAAAGAAGTGAATAATGGGTCTGATGGGTATAAGAATAAATCCTTTAAATATATTACTGATTTGTTATAGAATGTAATTGTACTGTCTGATGCATTATATCTGAAATCTACATCGGGTGTTAAACCACAATAATCAACTGCAACTTCAAAGAATGTATTTAATGTTGTAGCTTTTAAGTTCTTTAATTTTGACCTACCTATTACACTTCTAGTACCCGGATATTTTAATCTGCGTATTATTTGCCATAAACAACCCGTGAAAGTTTTAGAGCCACCAGCACCACCTCCAAATAATATTTCAGTTGTATGGTTATCCTCTAAGTATTTAAAGCATTCAATTTGCTTCTTAAATAGTTTAATCTTCGGATTCTTCATCGAATGGCATTATATCTATTTTGATGCGTTCTGCTGAACCAATATTAATATCTGACCTTTCAACATATCCTCTTTTCTTTCCTTTAGTCTTTAGATAGAATATAGTGGCTGATGTATTACCACCCTTTATTTGTTGGTGCAATTGACTTTCTGCATAGTCCAATACAATGTTCTGTATATCATCTACTGCTTTTGCAAATTCAGTATCGTCTTTTAACCAGTTGTAATATTGTGTTCTACCTACACCAACTTTTTTACAAGCCGTTGTAACAATACCTAATGATTTTTCAAGTGCTTCTAATATTGCTTTTTTATGTTGTTCGGTTTTGTTCATTCTAAATACCTTTAAATGCTTTTAATGGATAAAATATCAAGCTATTTCTGTACCCCCCATCTGATGTTGGTTTAATAGGTGTAACCCCGTGTACGTTTCTCCAAGCCGGGTACACTAACATAGAATTGTCAGCTTGTTCAAATGTTGCATTATAGTCGGGTACATTCAAGCACCCACCATCAGCATTGTTTCTTTTTGTTAAAATTATATTCACTGCCCCTTTTATGTTTCCAGTATCTCTATGATATGGTGCTGATATGTTATAATTAGATATACTACCGGTAAATAAATTTCCAAATCTCCATTCTTTTTTAACGTCTAAAAATAACTCTATTTGATTCTTGTATATATTAGGTGTTAATTTTTTAATGATTTGTTCAGCTTCTATACAAGCACCCCACATTGCTTTGATAAATAATTTTGCTTTTTTATCTCTGTGAACTTGTGAGATATTTGGGTATGGTCTTTTAAATTGTGGCTTTGGTGGGATGCTACCTAAAATGACTGACATTTGGCTTGTTCCTAGTTTTCTTGCTTGCTTACGCGTCATACCGGGATTTGCTTGCTGATGCTTTAATACATCGCTTCTATCCATTGGTGTTTTATTAACATTATCACTTCTAAACTCTTTGTTTGCAATTAACATCAATGATTTTAGTTTTTCACTATACTTTGATGCATCTTTAATGTAAAATCCTATAATTTCGCCATCAGATTCTAAAAAGCAATCCTCTGTGATGTTTGGTTTAAAATATGGACAATCTTTACCGATTTTTACATCGTGTTCCACCTTTACGAGTTTAATTGTTTTCATACTATCTTTTTATTTAAGCTTAGAGCAAATTTTTTGAAATCAATCCTAACATCAATCTTCTTATCTGTTTTATATAGCTTTGCAAATGGATGCCATTTTTTACTCATTTTATTTGCCCATTTGTAGTCTTGTTTATTTTTGTATTGTTCGTGTAGCCCACCCTTATTACTTCCTACAGTTGGAGTGCTAAAGCCTATTTTTAAAAACTTTACAATTCCATATCCATACTTAATTGACTTTAATGCAAAATCTTTATCTTCTTTTGTATGTTCACTATAATTCCAATCTATTTTAGATGTATTCATTAATATGCACGCTTCAACAGATGCTTTGTTAATAGTATAATTTTTTTTTGCAGTCCATATAAATTGTTTATTATTTATACCGTATAATTCAAAAGGTAATTTCTTTGCCTTATCTAATATTTTATGCCATAAACTCGCATCTGTTTTAATATTTTTTTCATTTTTATATTCATAGAACGAAATTATATCATCATCACACATAATTATCCATTCATAATTGTTTTTTTTTGCATAATCTAACATAAAATTTCTGACATAACTAATACCCTTGTCGTTTTCCCCTATGTTTATCTTGTTCGGTACATTGTATATTTCAAATTCTTTTGGCTCTATAAAATGTAAAACTTCTATACTAGCTTTTTCAAAAAGTTTATACGTTTTTGTTTTAAATCTATTTTTTGTTGGTATAAAACAAATCATAATTTTTTCTTTTCAGCTTTCAAATATTCTAAAATCATTGCACCGATATTTGCACCACGTTCTCTAAAGAACTTAATTATTTCAGTAGCTTCATCGTAATGTTCTGCTTCAAATTCTATCTGTATTGCCCTCTTTACATTACCCTCTTTATCTTCTAGTTCGCTACCTAAATCAAAGTCATCTAAAGCTGAGTAATCAACATCATCTTCCGGTTGCCATACATCTAACCCCCAGTCAGTTATCTGTTTGTTATCCCAATCATTAGCCAAATTATCCCAATCCCATTCCCCGAATCCTACATTGTCTTTAATTATAAACTCTCGCTTCTGTGCTTCGTTCAAACCTTTAGCCACTTTTATAGGAACTTCTTTCAAGCCAGCTTCTATACAAGCCTTGTATCTCATATTACCACCTAGTATAACCATATCTTCATCAACTACTATTGGTCTTAATTCTAACATCTCCGGAAATTCTTTTATTGAATTTACAAGCTTGTCAAATTTATTACCTCTAATTACTCTAGGGTTGTTTTTGTTTGGTTTTAATTCTTTGATTTTCTTTTTCATTACTTTTCGTATTCTGTTACTATTTGGTTAAGTCTATCTAAATTCTTTCTTACGCAAGGCGAACAACTTGATGATTCTACTCTAATCCCTAAATACTTTTCTGAATACAATCTAAGTTGTTGTTGCTGAATATTTGTTATACTATGTTTCGTACTTTTTAATAATTCTTTTACTTCTAAGTATTCTTCGTGTGTTAATTCTAATCCTTTCCATTTATTCAATGGGCAATGTGCAAACTTTAAAGTGCTTTTAATGTCCATAAAACAACCACACAACTTGTGCTTTACTTTGTTTATTGTTATTGTGTTACCTTTTATTGGTGTGCCACAAGTTCGTGTACGCTTTCTAAAATGCTTACAGGATTCACAAATAACTATTCTATCTTTTGCTAATGTTACACTGGAAAATATCATATTTGTTTTTTGATTTGCTTTTTGACCTTTCTAACTGTATTGTATATTGATATTTTAGGTATTCCTATTTCCTTTGATAACTCTGTGTAAGTCATTCCACTTTCATAGTATAATAAAAATAAGTTCTTTTCGTATTCATCAAAGCCATCAATTACTTTTTTAATTTTCTGCCTAAGAATTTTAGATAAGCTTATAGATTCTATGTTTAGCTTATTGTATAGATATTCTAACTCTTGTTCTGATACATTAATTTTACTTTTAACATATTGTATTTGTTGCTTGTAAAATTGTGACTTCTTAGATAGGCATCTGACTGCAATAATTTTGTTTATATAACTTACACCTTTTCCCCTATCAAATATCCATAGTAAGTGATTAGAATTAGAAGATAGCAATTGCAGGAATACATCTTGTACAACATCTTCTGCAAGGTGTTTGTTTTTTAGTAGAGATAAGGCAAACGCATAGAACTTGTTATAGTCTTTGTATAATACTTCTATGACTGTGTATTGTTTCATTTTAGGTATGCATCTATTGTTTCAATCGTTTGGTCGATGTCTGTACAAACTTTGGCAAGATAACCTTTGTCGTTAAGTAATTGTAACACTTCTTTTTGCTTTGGGCTGGCATAATTACCTTTCACTTTTAATTCTATTGCTAATCCGTTGTAACCTTGTCTTGCTTCATATAAAAACAAATCCGGGAATCCACTTTTGTAACCGGTTGCTTTCATTCTTTTAGCTACTGATAAGAAAGTACGCATTCCACCAGCTGAACCATTATAAAAAACATCTTTGTATTTAACATCTAAATACCTACAAACTGCTTTCTGCAATTCATATTCCGGTTGCTTGTTCTTAGATTTTGTTCTTGTGGATTTCTTGTAACCACTCCAAGTGTTTTTTCTTATCGCCATATTCTATGTGGCATTTCCTACAAACTGCCATCAAATTATTTATGTTATCCTTATCAGAACCACCCATACCTCTTGCTACAATATGGTGTATATCAACTGCCTTAGAATCACATACTTCGCAAGGTATGAAATCATCTGCAATATAGTCAAAATGTTTCATATATATTTTGGTGTGCTTTTTCATAGTATTTTCTTGCCATTAAGATGTCCACCATTGTGGCTGGGCATTTTAAGTACATCAGCTTTATTATAATAATGTTCTTTAAAAGATGTACCCATTACCAATTCAAAGTTGTTTTTATATACTAACTTTTTATTCTGACAATACACGATGTGCTTTAGTTTCTTTGTGTATTCATCTTCTCTGTGGCTTTTATGCCATTCTCTACGTTCTTCTACTTTCATAATCTAAATATCAAATATTGATGTTTGATTTGTTTGTTCGTTTCTTTTTATATTTAATGCCGTTTGTAGTATTGTTTTGCCAGCTTCAAAATCCACTAAGTTTCTTGCAATTTTATCTCGCCTTTGTTTTCCTTTATATTTAGTAAAATCATATTCGTGAAATTTTATTAGCTTTTCAACTTCATTCTTGTTATTATTCATTGATGGGTGTTTCCTATTGCTTAATATATTTGGCAGATTAAAGTTTGTCCAATAATTGTGTCTACCTTTTTTTTGTGCTGGGATTAAAGGTGTATAATATGGTACAACATTTTCAACACAATACTTGCCATCAAAAAAATTATCTAAAAAAATTATTTCTTCATATAATTTCATATCAGGAAAAGCAGGTTTAAAGGCTTTTGTATTTTTTTGTGTCATTCTTACCTTACTATGTGATGGGCAAGGTGGACTGCTCCATATAAAATCAAATTCTTTGTAATGTTTTAATAGATATTGATGTGCATCTGCTACTACTACTTTATCATTGGGGAATCTTTCTTGATACAATTTTGCCAATTCCTCATCTAATTCTACGGCAGTAACTTCAACATCTGCAACTTCATTCCATTTATATCGGTTACCACCTAAACAAGCATATAAGTTTAATATCTTCATTTTAAATAGTCTTTTAATTTTTGTACTGAACTTCGTTCTCCAAGTGCTGACCATTCTGCATTCTGCTGGGCTTTAGCTTTTTCTCTTTCTGTAACCACTAATCCGGTTCTGTTAATATCGTGTAGTGTTAGCCATTCCATAATCATACCACCATCTATTCGGTCATATATTTTATGGTTCATTTTAGCATCTTTAAAACATAAACCTATATCATAGAAATTAAAGTGTCTAAATTGCTGACAAATTAAATATGATGTTTCTACAATCTGAGCCTTATTCATTTTGCCCTTGCAATTATAAAAGTCTTGAAACTCTATAATCATTAATGATATTAAATCAATAGTGCGTTCTTCTTCGTGTTTAAATTGACTATACAATGATGGTGGTTTAGATTCTAATGTAAATAGAACCAGCTTATCCATATTCATTTTTAAAACATCTATTTTAAAATCCTTGCTTATTGGGTTACTTATATTTTGCAAGTATTTCTTCTGCGAGATTATTGCCGGTTGGTTTTTCTGTTCCATTTTTTAGTTGGTTTATAATGTTAGCTAAATTTGAATTTATCTGTGTTAGTTTAATTTGCTTTTGTAAGAATGGCTCTAAGTTTGACCAGTTGCTTAATATGTATCTAAATGCGTTTTTAACGGCTTCTAATGAATCATCGCCCTTTGCCTTACACAAACCTTTCAAATATGATATAATCTGCTTTAATGCTTTCCCCTCTGCTCCATTTATTTTTGCTGGTGCATCAAAAGTTTCTTGACAGAATTTGTCATAGACAAATAACAACTCAGTATAATATGGGTTTTTATTTGTATTTACATTTGTAGTTTTAGTATTTGGTATAGGTTTAACCTTTTCGGTTATTGCAATCTTCGTTTTAGTTAAATCCTTTTTACCTTTTGGTTTATTGCATTTGACCATTTGGTGTATTGAGTTATAGTCTACAAATGCATACCATTTAGTCCTATCATATTTCGCCTTGTTAAAATTACCTATCTTAATTACATTTTGTTCTTCTAGACTTTTTAGTATTCTCCCAATTTGCCTTTCACTCCAAAATGGAAAAAGTGTTGTAAAAGCCTTAACAGAATTGTATGTATAAGTTAAACCATCAAACTCATTTTTATTATTGGCTTTATTCTTAGAAATCCAGTACAATAAGTTTCTTATAATAATAGCTTCTGATACTCCGTACCTTTCTGCGTGTTCTGTGTTGAATGAATACTCCATTAATTAGAAACTTTGCGAATAATAGCTTGTTTACTTTGATTCGATATTTGAGAAAATAAAGGAACATATTTGTAGAATAACCATATATTAATACACATCTTATCAATCGTTGGTCTTGACAAACCCGATTCTCTCATCAACTGGGCTTTGCTATTAAATACGCTTTTAATCCATTTTTCTTGTGGTGTAACTGCTTTAAATGTTATCATAGTGTATATGTGTTAAAAAGAAAAGAAACGCTCTTAGAACGCTTCTTACTTGTTATTGTTTAAAATGGTAAATCGTCTTTTTTAAGAACTTCGTTTTTAACTTCTAACGGCACATCTTTCCACTCTTTAGTAAACTGAACTTCTTTGTTACCATTAACAAAAGCAACAAACCTTTCGGCAGTTTTTAATACATCTACTTCTGATGGCTTCAACTCCGGATTGATTGCGTGAAAATCTACACTAGCTTTTAGCATTGATTGTCTAACAATCTTAATCTGTACATCATCTGATTTACCAAATGATTGTGCTGGACTTGAACCTTGTATGTTTGGTTGTGCATACACCGGTTTAATCTTTGGGAATTTACCACCGTGATATTCAAAATCTGTTTCTGCACCGACCTCAAATTTGTTTTGGTCTTTAGACTTAGAAGAATATTCCCCTACTGAACCATCTTGAAATACAATCTCAAACTTGTACATTGTTCCATAGCTACCATCCCAAGTTCCGTTTGGTGTTACTGCTATTACTTTTGACTTTTTTACTTCCATAATTTCTGTTTGTTTAGTTTATCAAATATAGTTAATAAAATTTATATGTTAAAGCTTTGTAAATCATCTTTAACAACTTTAATTTCTTTGTGTCGTTGCTCATAAACCTTACCTCTAAGATTGACATTCAGCTCTTGTAATTTAGCTCTGCATCTTCTTATAGATTCAGCATTAGATAACATCTTCTCAGCTATTAAGGATAAGACCTCAAAACCGTAAATATGTTCCGGTATAAGCTTCATCTGTTTTATCTCAATGTACCATACAGATGCCAATAATTTATTGTCATCATCTCTAAGGTGTGGTTGCTCTTTCAATAGCTTTTCAACTATATCTTTACTTTTTTTGATTCGCATATATATCAAGTGTTTGGTTTAAAAGTTTTTGTTTATTTCCATCCACATTTTCGTAGATGTACATTTGTAGCTTATTTATCCACCGGCTTTCCAATATTGCTTCCCTGCTTTTTAAGTGAAACTCTACCAGCTTCATATAATCAAGTGGGTTACCCTTATCAGAATTGTGTAGTTCAGCAATAAGACAAAACATCCTTGAAATAAATTGTTCCCTACTCTCTGTCAAGTTCCTGCTCT